>Ga0209194_1000667_pt1 | contig 25219 bp, 22 predicted proteins | sample COGITO_mtgs_1004_FD_184787 | JGI IMG/M metagenome (GOLD analysis project Ga0209194, IMG submission 184787) | Pelagic marine microbial communities from North Sea - COGITO_mtgs_100413 (SPAdes) (version 2) | ecosystem: Environmental > Aquatic > Marine > Epipelagic ...
ATCGGCCTGACCGGCATGAGCCCAGAGTTGTTAAGCTTAGACCCAAGCCTTTTCCTCGAATGAGACAACCTCGCGCTGTTCTCAAAGCCAAGCTGGCTGCTTAATTCGGATTAAGTCAGTGCCATTGGACTAAAGATGTTTGACTGGGGGTTTGCTCAGCAAAATGCCGACGGTAGTTTTTGTACTACTGAAGATAAGTTTCACAGTACGTCTATGTTTGTTGAATCAGTTTCCTATAGCCTACTTGCTTTAAAGGAATCACCCTATAGCGATCAATATGCCGCCGTGGCTGAAAGATATAAACCAGCCTTGCAGAGCGCGGCGAAATGGATGATTCAAGCAGATGTTTTAGAGCGCGGGTTGAGTAACAACTCACCTTATACGCATCGTGACTACGTTGTGGCAAGTGCGCTAGGGCTGACTGGAAAGCTGACAGGCGATCAAGACCTGATTGACTATGGCAACCAGCAGATTATTGCAGGCTTGGTGCGTCAGACAGAGGAGGGCGTTAATCCTGAAAAGGATGGTCACGACAGCAGCTATCAGATGGCAGGCGTAAACTATGCGATGCGATGGCTTGCGCATTTTGCTAACAATACGCTAGCGCCTGCGGTTACCAAAATGCTGAGCAAAGCACTGATGTGGGAAGAGTCTAGAATTTTAGAAACGGGTGAGGTTAGCGCTGAGGGCAACACAAGAACAGGTGGGCAAGAGGTAACGCGAATAGGCGAGGAAAAACATATTAACCATCGAGAGATTATTCACGGATTCTCTTATGCAGCTTCGCTGACTGGCGATTTGCGTTGGGAGGCGGATGCACGCAAAGTGGCTAGCTACTACTACATAGAAGATCCAAAGGTGATGGAGATTGCGAGCAAACCCATAATCGCGACGGCAGGTACGAAGCCAACGGTTGAAGATGTCTTTGAATCGCCTGAAAAGGAGAATAAATCTCAGTCTGTGCCGGAGCCTGCCAGTCTTTTGGGGCTATTGTTATTTGCGCCGCTTGGACTGCTCTATGCCTCTGATTACAAGCGCAATCGAGAAAGCATACTCTAAACGCCTTGCCGCTATGTTTCTATCACAACGCCTTACCGCTATGTTTCTATCACTATGTTTCTGCCGCTGTATTTCTGCTGCTGTATTTCTGCCACTGCGTTTCTGCCGCTATATTTCTGCCGTCATGTTTCTACTGTACAAAAACCAAAATTTCTCGACGATTGATGCTCTTAGCAGTGTTTTCTCTGCGGCCCAGTTATTCTGACACTTCAGCATTCTGACACTTCAGCATTCTGACACTTCAGCCTGAGTCATTATGTTTTTTCTAGACTGCTGCCGTCCGTAGCCGCAGCAGCTTTAGCCAGCAGGGCAGACTGATTTACCTTACCTTGGGCATTTCGAGGCAGATGACGAACGGCAATCCACTGCTTGGGATGTTTGTACCGGCTGAGCTGTGCGAGCTGACTAGATTGCTTCAAGCTCTTGGCCGAAACAGTGTCATCGGTTGGGACATAAATAGCAGTAACCACCTCGCCCCACTCTGGATGAGGCAACCCGATGACAACAACATCGCTAACCTGGCCGGTGCTGCGCAAGGCCGCTTCGACTTCTGTAGGAAAGATATTTTCACCGCCGCTGATGATTTTGCGGCTAGATCGACCGGTTATGTGCAGCGCGCCAGCCGCATCTAAATAGCCCAAATCATCGGTGTAGAAGATACCTGAAGCGAAGGCCGACGATGGAAGGTTGTAATAGCCTTGTGCGATCGCAGCCGAGCGTACAACAATTTGCCCCACCTCACCAGATGGCAGACCCTGTCCGTCTCGTTCGACATGCACTGTAGCGTGAGGAAGCACCTGACCGCTGCTAAAAATCGACGTGTTCTTATCAATCGAAGACAGCCCATCAGAAGACAAAATAACAGAAGATTCGACACGGGCGGCTGTTATCATTGCACCTGTTTCAGTCATACCGTAAGAGAGATAAATCGGGATTTGCTGTGCGATCGCCTGACTAATTAGGCTACGCCACGGCGGCGCACCGCCTAAAAGCACAGCGTAAAACTGACTTAACCACGCAGCTTTGTTGGCTTGCAGCAATCGTTCGAGCTGAGTTGGCACCAAGGAGAGGTAGGTAGAGGAATAGGTAGAAGAGAGATAGGTCGATAGAGAAGGGCTAGCGGGCTGAGAAGAAGCAGACAGTAGAGACTTGAAAGGAGAAAAGAACAGCTGGCCACCGCTGACAATTGTGCGGATAGCCTGCATGAGGCCGCTAACGTGATAGAGCGGCAAAACGCAGTAGGCATTGATAGGGCCACCGTCAGGCTGAAAGTGATTGCAAAACCCAAGGGCAGCGATAGTGAGGCTGTGCCAAGTATGGCGGGCAAATTTTATATTGCCAGAGCTACCGCCAGTGGGAATAAGGATGGCGGGGGGAGAGGCAGGAGATAAAGAAAGAGAATCGGAAAAAGAAGCAGGCAGAGAAGCAGAGAAGGAGCAAAAGGGAGAAAGCGTAGAGGCGAGGGCAGCGGGCCAGATGAGACTTGGCTGAAGAAGCTGGCTAACAGACTGCCACTCTTGCTGGCCCCAGTTGGGATTGGCCAGTGCGATGTCCCAGCCGGATAGTAACGCTGCCCAGAAACTGGCAAGAAATTCTGTTGGCTCGCTTTGAGCGATTAGCAAAAGCGGTCTTGATGTCGAGGGGCTAGGGTGCTGATCTGTTGTAAATTTTTCTAGCTGACACAAGCGGCCTTTCACTAGAGTTTCTACCGAGCTTTCGGCTGGGCTTTCTACCGAGCTTTCGGCTGGGCTTTCGGCTAAGCAACGCCCATCTCCTCGATTAGGAACGAGGCCTCGATCGACGACTAGCCAGTCGGGGCGCAGCTGTCGCCACAGATCAACGGGGGCTATGGGTGTGTTTCTAATAGGTGCGTTTCTAGCTATTGCCATCATCCAGTCGTTGCCACAGCGCTTCCCAATCTGGATCGTCAAGGCCATCGTTAGGCAGCCATTGCTGGGTGCCCATACCTAAGACTCTTTGCGGCCCGTGGGGCAAAATTTGCTGGAGATCTGCGGCAATGTCAATTAGGGCCTGACGGCCAATGTCGGTTTCAAAGACGGATGAAACAACGACATCTATAGGATAGTCTTGGCAGAACTGCCTGAGCCGATTGGGCGAGCCTAAAATGGCGGCTTTGACGATATAGATGCCGCGCCAACCCCTAAAGTAATGAGTTTTAAGCTGTTCTAGGGTAGTGACAGATTCGTCTAGCGCGATCGCAGTTTTATACCGATAGGCTAGCTTCATCAGGTCATCAAAGCGATCTGGCGGCAGGGGCTGCTCGATGAATTCTATGCGACGACCAAGGCGATCGCACTGATCCATCCAGTGGTGAGCGGCTAATTCGTCTAGCCCCCCGTTAGCATCTAGTCGTAGCTTGGCACCGAGGGGCAGCCTGTCCATTAGTTTCGACAGCCAGGCTAGCTCAGTTGAGACGGGCAAGATGCCTATTTTCCACTTAAATGTGCGATGACCAACCGCCCACAGCGCTGACCATGCCGATAGGGCCGCTTGACCAGAAGGCAGCAAGGCGCTGTAGTGAGCAGCATCTGGCTCGGGGCTACGAGTCGCACAAGACGAGCCGACCAGCAGATTATCTAGCGCAATCTCAAAACCAAACTGGCAGGCAGGCAGCGTTGGCAAAATAGAAAAAACATTATCTGCCGACAGCATTTGCGGCAGGCGCTGGCAAAATGTTAGCGCCTGAGCCTGCGTCTCTGTACCAAACCAGGGAAGCGGGGCCACTTCACCAAATCCAACGTGCCCTGTCTCATCGCTCAGCCGCAGAACGATTCCCTCGCGATATTTCCACAGGCCATGACGGGTTTTTATTGTCTGCCGAAAAGGCCGACGATACATGCGAAATTCGAACGAGAGCTGACCAGGATGAGTAGGCATAGCTGAGGGCAAGCGCCGACAAAAAAGTTCGCCGGAAAAAGAGGGCGATTTTCTTAGCTAAGTCAGAGGCTAAGTCAGAGGCGTAACCAGCAGATGGCTAACCAGGCGCTGGCTAAAAAGAGAACGGGATGGCCAGCGCCAGTACAAGCAGTAGGCCAGACCAGAAATGAAAGTGAATGGCTAAAAACTTGGCATTGCTGACTTGCGCAGGCTGATCGTGAAAGTGGAGCACATGACGGCAAAGGCGAATCGCGGTGGGCGCGGAGCCTAGCAGCAGCAGCGAGGTAAGGGGAAACCCGCCACGGGCGATCGCAAAGAGAACAGTCAACAAAACGCCCGTGCAGGCAATCGGCAACAGCTGCGCGCCTCGATAGGTGCCTAAGCGCACAATCGGCGACTTTTTCCCAGCGTTCAAATCATCCTCAACCTGATGAAAATGCGAGCAAAAGAGCACCAGCGTCGTGGCGATGCCTACAATCAGCGCCGACGGCAGCAGCGGGCTTTGCCAGCTCCAGCTTGCGGCTGTCCACTCCTGCGTCTGAGCGTAGTAGGCCGCGCCGACCGCCAGCGGCCCAAAGCTCAAAAAACAGAGAATTTCACCAAGGCCCTGGTAGCCCAGTCGAAACGGCGGGCCTTGGTACAGATAGCCCAGAGCGCAGCAGCCCAGCACCATCAGCAGCACCGTCAGGTCTTGTTGCCATAGCGAAATCACAAAGATCCCAGCGATTCCTAGCAGCAGCGCCGCATTGGCTAAGCCAAAAATAAGGGCCCGGTTATGAGTGAGATTGACCAGGGAATGGTGCTTGTTAACATCAATACCCGTTGCGGCATCAAAGACGTCGTTGCTGAGGTTTTCCCAAACCAGCAGCAGCACCGCCGATAGCGCAAAGGTCGCAAAAACGCCCCAGTGAAACTGAAGGCTTTCGGCGTAAGCCACCGCGCTTCCTACCACAATCGGCATTACGGCCACACAGTACATCGGCGGCTTTAGGGCGGCTAGCCAAAGCTGACGAGGAGCAGGGGGCAGCGAGGCCAATTGCGAAGCGGAGGTGGAGTCGGGCTTAACCGTGCGAGTGGTCATAGAAGGCATAAATCAGCGAGCTAGGACTTAGCATAGCCTTTTGTTTATAGGCGGGTTGGCAAGCAGAAAGAAAACTCAAAGTTGAGCGCGCGCGGTAGGTGAGCGCGCTAAAGAAAAGTCCTAGCGCTTTGATCTCTGCATCAAAAATATCCTGCATCAAAAAACTTTTGATTGACAGAGGTTTTACCAGTCACATTTGTCAAGTTCTCTGCTACAGTTCATTGCGACTAGAACACGGCTGGCAGACCAGAGAGCCAAACTAGAGAACCAGACCAAAGAACCAGACCAGAAAGCCACCCATTTCTAGATTTAACAGGCGTTCTAATTTAGTATGACTCCCCCATCCAATACCGAAGCCAATGCCGCGAAAAGCACCGGTTTGCCGAAAGCAGATTCGCCAAAAACAGGTTCGCCAAAAACAGGTTCGCCAAAAGCAGATTTGCCAGCTAGCGAAGCGGGGGGCCGTACGTCTGCGGGCCAAGCTTTAAAGCGGATACCCAAACTGGCGCTTGTCTGGGCGGCAGTTTTGCTGGGCGGCGGTGCGATCGCCTATTTCAACTTTTCTCAGCACGCCCCCAGAAGCCTTTCGCCAGCAGGCACCCAGCTCGTGCCGCAAACCGCCCTAGGAACCATCACGCTCACCACCGATGAGCTGACCTGGACTAAACTACGGCAGTTTGGCACCCCCGACACGCAGTCCCAGCTCGACGGTCTGCTAGACCAAAGGGCAGCCGAGCTATTTACGGCTAATGGCTACAGCTTCAAGCGAGACATCAAGCCCTGGATTGGCGATCGCGTTACCCTAGCCATCTTGCCTGCCCAGTCAGCCGCCTCAGAATCCGCCAGTCCCACACCCGAATCAGCCTTAGCCAACGAAGGGCTGGCCGCAGCCACCCAAAATCTGGTTCTAGTCGTCCCCATTGCCGATCCGCTAAAGGCAAAAGAACTGCTTACCCGCCACTCGACGACGGCTAAGGAAGAGACTGCCAAAGGAGAGACGGCTGAGAAAGAGACAGCTAAAGAAGCAAGCCGCAGCTATCGGGGAATTACCGTGCAGACGATTGAGTCTGAGAATGGCCGAGCGTTAGAATCTGCCGTCATTGGCACCGACTGGCTACTGCTAAGCAACACAGCGCAAGGCATAGAGCAGGCAATTGACACCCACAGAGGCAGACGATCTTTGCTGGATAATGCCAACTATCGCAAGGCCGAAAGGCGCATAGAATCGCCGCAGCCTCGGGGCAAAAATTTTGCGCAGATCTACCTTAATATCCCAGCGGTGACCCAAGCGCTGGCCCCGCCCACTGGCGCACTCAACCGACCGCAGGGGAGCATTGTTCCTTTACAGGGTTCAGAAGGGATGGTGGCAACTGCGCTCATACAGGCCGACGGCATTCGGTTTGAAGGCACAAGCTGGCTTTTACCCAAAAACGACCTTGCCTATGGTGAGATGCGCAACGAGGCGGGTGAAATGCCCAGACACCTGCCGGGCAATACGCTGCTGGCGATGACCGGGAGCAACCTGCAGCAGTTTTGGCGAGGCTTTAGCGAAAGTAATACCTCACCGCCGTTTTTTCCCGATCCTCAAAATTTGAAGGCAGGGTTGTTAACTCAAACGGGCCTAGATATTGATGAGGACATTATGCCTTGGGCCGCAGGCGAATTTGCGCTGGGCCTGCTGCCCCCGGTTGCTGCCGCTGAGGCCGAGCTTGAGACTGGGGCTGAAGGCGAGACTGGGGCTGAAGGCGAGTCTGGGGCTGAAGGCGAGTCTGAGATCTCACCTGAAATACCAACTGGTAGGCCGCCCGCGATCGCGAGCGCACCGCTGGTGATGATGGTGAAGACTAATGATCGCCAAACGGCTGAGTCCGTTTGGGCGCAGATTGATGACGTTATTGTTAACCGCTATCGCTATCAGATAGAGACCACTGAATTTGACGGCGGGTCGATTACGGAGTGGATTTCACCGTTTCAGGGCGTGCAGTTTAGCCACGGCTGGCTACCGGGAAATATCGCATTTTTTGCAGTGGGCGATCGCGCTGCCGAAGCTATTGCCCCCGCGCCCGACCAGCCGCTGTCTACGACCCGCCTTTTCCAAACACTGACGGGCAACGTCCCTCAGCCCAATAACGGCCACTTCTATCTCAATCTTGAGCAAATCAACGCGCTTGGGGGCATTTTTCCGCTGCCTCAAATTCCAGCAGAAGGGCCAACTACCGCCATTCAGGCCATTGGGCTAACCACAGCAGTGAGCGATCGCACTATGGACTACGACCTCTATGTCAAGCTAGCCAAAACCACCAAAGCCAACCCGCTCACAGACGCATTGCCAAATCCGCTGGCAAGTCCTCCGGCAAATCCGCCAGCAGATCCCCCAGCCGCTCCCGAATAATCTAGCGAATTCTCAGGCTCTAGATCCCCAGCCGCATCCCCAACCGCTCCCGATGGACCAAAGAGCCTACTGGCAAAAATGTATCAGCAGCTATAGTCTGATAAACTCGAAGATGGCCCCATAGAGCTTATGGCCTGCCAGCAGGCACTTAAAAAGTTCTTATAATACCCGGCTAGATTCGGCAGTTTGGAGGATAAATACCCCGTGGAAACAACCCTCGGTTTAGAGATTATTGAAGTCGTCGAGCAGGCAGCAATTGCCTCAGCGCGATGGATGGGCAAAGGCGAAAAAGACATCGCTGATGAAGTCGCTGTAGAAGCGATGCGTGAGCGCATGAATAAAATTCATATGCGCGGCAGGATCGTAATCGGTGAAGGTGAGCGTGACGATGCGCCCATGCTCTACATCGGCGAGGAAGTGGGTATTTGTACCCAACCAAACGCTTCAGAAGTTTGTACACCTGACGAACTGTTAGAGATTGACATTGCCGTTGACCCTTGCGAAGGCACCAACCTTTGCGCCTACGGCCAGCCCGGTTCAATGGCAGTACTCGCTATTTCTGAGAAGGGCGGCCTATTTGCTGCACCTGACTTCTACATGCGCAAGCTAGCCGCGCCCGCCGCCGCTAAAGGCAAAGTAGACATCAGCAAGAGCCCAAGCGAGAACCTCAAGATTTTGGCTGAATGCCTAGATCGCTCAATTGACGAGCTGGTCATTATTGTGATGAAGCGTGAGCGTCATGACGGGCTGATCAAAGAGATCCGTGAAGCGGGTGCTCGTGTGCGTCTCATCAGCGACGGTGACGTTTCTGCGGCCATTTCCTGTGGGTTTGAAGGGACTAACGTTCACGGCTTGATGGGCATTGGCGCAGCACCTGAGGGTGTCATTTCAGCCGCTGCTATGCGCTGCTTGGGGGGTCACTTCCAAGGTCAGCTAATTTATGATCCAGCGGTTGTCAAAACGGGCCTAATTGGGGAAAGCAAGGAAGCTAACCTAGACCGTCTCGCTTCGATGAACATCACCGATCCTGACAAGATCTACACGGCTGAGGAACTGGCCTGTGGTGAAAACGTCTTGTTTGCAGGCTGTGGAATTACCCCTGGCACGCTGATGAACGGTGTTCGCTTCTTTAACGGCGGCTACCGCACTCAGAGCTTGGTTATTTCTAGCCAGAGCAAAACGGCGCGCTTTGTCGATACTGTACACATGAAGGACAGCCCCAAGCGCCTGAGCCTCAACTAAAAATTGAGCCTCAATTTAAAGACTGAGTCTCAATTTCAAAAGGGCATCAGCCATGGGTGGGCATAGCCCCTACCTAGTTGCCTAGTTCTAGATGCTTTAGATCTAGATACTTTAGATCTAGATACTTTAGACCTAGCTAATTAGCTTTGGCTGCTTGAACGTAGACTAGAAAGTAAACGTAGACTAGAAAGAAGGGCGCTGAAGTGATTATTTCAGCGTCTTTTTTGTCTAGAGGCGCTCTGGCCAACGCACGTAGTGCTCTGAGGCCTATATAGCGTCTGTCAAATTGCTGATGTCAAATTGCTGATGTCAGATTCTTGTGTCGAATTGCTTGTGTCAAATTGCTTGTGTCAAATTGCTTCGCACAGCAAAAATTTCAGCTTCCAAACGTGTTTTAAACCGCTGAACCTGCGAATGTCTCAAGACGTTGGGGTGCATTGAGACAGTTTCTATACATTTCTGAAGATAGAGTTTTGTTGAGTTTCCTTGAGATGACCCAAGGTTATTTAATACGGTAAGAAAGAAGAGCTTCATAGCTCATCAGAACTCTTTAGAATAGAAGACTCTTCATAACAGATTCCTTAGGAAGCCGCATGAATATTGCTGTCATTGGGCTCAGTCACCAGACTGCGCCGGTTGAAGTCCGAGAAAAGTTGAGCATTCCCTCTGCTCAAGTCGCCGATGCGATCGCCCACCTAAGCAGTTCGCCCACTCTCGAAGAAGTTTCTATCCTCAGCACCTGCAACCGGCTTGAAATCCACATCGTTTCTAACGAGCTAGAGACGGGGGTTCGAGATGTCATGCGCTTTTTGAGCGACCACAGCACTATTTTGCTGCCCGAACTGCGCCCTCATCTGTTCGTATTGCTTCAGCAAGACGCGGTAACGCACCTGATGCGAGTCGCCGCTGGGCTCGATAGCCTAGTTCTAGGCGAAGGCCAAATTCTCTCTCAGGTAAAGCACGCGCTGAGTCTGGCGCAGCAGCACAAAGGCGTTGGCAGAATTCTTAACCGCCTGCTCAAAGATGCGATCAAGGCTGGTAAGCGGGTTCGCACCGAAACCAACCTGGGCACAGGCGCTGTTTCTATCAGCTCGGCAGCGGCAGAACTGGCGCTGATGAAAGTTGAGAGCTTTGACGGCTGTCACATTGCCATTTTAGGGGCGGGCAAAATGGCGCGTCTGCTGGTGCAGCACCTAATTTCTAAGCGAGCTGGCAAAATCACGCTGCTCAATCGCACGATTACCCGCGCTGATGAGCTAGCCGCGCAGTTTGGCGATGCCGATATTACCACTGGTACGCTCGACAACATGCTAGAGGCCGTCGTAACTGCGGACGTGGTCTTTACCTGCACCTCTTCTACAGAGCCGATTTTGCATCGAGAAAATTTAGAGCCTGTTTGCCAGGGCCGCCCGCTTTTGGTGTTTGACATTGCGGTTCCGAGAAACGTACACAGCAACATCAGCGAAATTGAGGCTGTTTTTGCATTTAATGTGGATGACCTGAAGGCCGTTGTCGCTCAAAATCAGGAAAGCCGTCGGCAAATGGCGCTAGAAGCCGAAGGGCTGCTAGAGGAAGAAGTAGATGCGTTTATGGACTGGCTGCGATCGCTCGACACCGTGCCGACCATTAGCAGCCTGCGCAGCAAGGTTGAGACGATTCGTGAGCAAGAGCTAGAAAAAGCCATGTCGCGTCTTGGCTCAGAATTTTCTGAGAAGCATCGCGGCGTGGTAGAAGCGTTAACAAGGGGAATTGTTAACAAAATTTTGCACGATCCGATGACACAGCTGCGGGCTCAAAGAGACATGGATGCGCGCGATCGCGCAATGGAAACCCTGCAAGTTCTGTTTAACCTAGAAACCGCTTCTCGAAAAAAAGCAGCTAGCCGCAAGTAGCGCGCCGCACTTCTTATCATCACTCAAGGCCCTTCAGGAAATTTCTTGAAGGGCCTTGAGTATTTTTAAGAGGCCCGGTTTTTACCCGTTTTTTGGACCGCCGCTTTATTAAGCACCCTCAGCCGATTACTCATTACAACTATCGTCACCATGTTCTCTAGACTGCGCCGCTCAATTGGCCGCTTTTTTAATAAGTCTCGTAAGATCAACCACGAGCCGATCAACAAAGTCAGCCTAATTGTCATTATCGTTCTAGATCTGTTTATTCTTGGCAGCGTGTTCGCAGGCTTAGATGATATTAGCCGATGGCCACTGAGCCCCAGAATGACCTATCCGTGCCAGCAAGAATGGCAGCAGTACAGAGAAAGTACATTAGACGACAAAGACTATACCGTCATTAGCCAAAATCTTGATTTCTCGCCCGATGGCTATACGCTAGACTATCAGGCCGCTAGCAGAGGTCATTTAGGCGAAGTTTCTAATATCTGTTTGCAGTACGAAGCGATCGCAGATGCCCTCAATACATCTGCAAGTCAAACCATCGCCAACAGCATCAATGACACCCAGGCAGAAGTTGCTTCTTTTAACGCCAAAAATGAAGAGATCCGGCAGCAGTACGATTCGACCCTATTAGAAGAGATTGCTAGGCAGCCGCGCGATCAGTCGATCAACAACGTAGAGGCGGCCCAGGCAAAGCGAGAAATCGATCAAAATAATCAGGCGATCGCGCAAAGGCAAACGACCCTCGACACGCTCAAATCCACACTGGTCACGGCCCCAGAAAGCCAGGCTTTTTTGAGCCTACTCAACGACGCAGACAAATTTAGCAGCGTCAGTGAAGGCTACCGCAAAGCCGCTTTCTGGTATCCCAGCATTCAGCTATTGTTCCAAGGATTGTTCTTAGCACCCCTCATTCTTCTTGCCTCTGCCGCACATCGGTTAGCGCAGCGCAAAAACTATGGCTACATCGCGCTCATTAGCTGGCATCTGCTCGTCATTTTCTGCATTCCCCTACTTTGGAAGATCTTTGAGTTCCTTCAGTTTGGTTTTCTGCTTCAGTGGGTAGCAGACTTCTTAGAAATTCTGTTTGGCGGTCTTCGCTTTTTGGTCAGCTACCTACAAATTTTGCTGCTGCCTGTTGCGGGCTTTGCCATTATCAAATTCTTCCAAAAAGTTGTTTTCAACACCCGGTTGCAGGCCGCCAACCGCGTTCAAAACATGCGCTGCATTAGCTGCGCAAAAAAAATTCGCGAATACGACGTGCACTGCCCTCACTGCAGCTACCTACAGTATCAAGAATGCCAGAACTGTCATAACCTCACCTACAAGCACCTGCCGCACTGCAAGCACTGTGGGCAAGATCAGCCCCTAGATCTGTCATAAGCACTGGCTCATAAATGCTGTCATAATGACGCCATTACAGCCTTGAATTGCTTATACGCCATGCCTAGTCCTTTCTCTTCAGCCCTGCCCCATCTTTTTCGTCGGCTGCTGTCACTTTGCCTGGTGCTCATTTTAACGACAGGCTGCGCCGCCACCGCAGCCATCTCTACTGATAGCACCTCCACTAACGGCACCTCTGACGGCACCTACAGCTACAAATCACCCAGCTCGGACGGCATTGGCAAGGTTTACTATGGCCGCGAAATTGCTAACGTTATGGGCTATCAAGGCGCAAACTGGCTAGCGAGACCCAGCCGCGCGACCGAAGAACGATCGGATATGGCCGTTGATGCGCTGATGCTAGAAGAGGACGCAGTAGTTGCAGACATTGGGGCGGGGCTGGGCTATATCAGCTTTCAGCTCGCGCGGTGGGTTAAAGAAGGCAAGGTAATTGCGGTGGATGTACAGCCCCAGATGCTGGCGCTGCTAGAAGCCGAGCGCGATCGCTACGGCGTCAACAATATTGAAACCGTATTAGGAACAGAAGCCGATCCAAACTTGCTAGCCGAAAGCATTGATATGGCAGTGATGTTTGATGCCTATCATGAGTTTGAGTATCCGGCAGAGATGATGGCGGGTATTGTCCAGGCCTTGAGGCCAGGGGGACAGGTTGTGCTGGCAGAATACAGGGCCGAGAATCCGCTAGTGTTGATTAAAAAGCATCATAAGATGACGCAGAAGCAGGTAAAGACTGAGCTGACAGCCGCAGGATTGAAATGGGTAAAAACAGATAGTCGACTGCCACAGCAGCATTTGATGTTTTTTGAGAAGGTAGCCTCGTAAAGGCAATAGCAGCTAGATAAAACAGACGGGCTGCAGACGGGCTACACTGTGAACTGTTGAAAGTAGAACGATAGGCACTAGCAGGTTCGCTATTTTAAGCTGAATCGCATTTAAGGTGAATCGCACCTCTGCACTGACAAGAGATCGAGTCGAAGAGAGCGAATCGAAAAGATCTCAAGAACCACAATTTAATTGTTGCCGCTTGAATCCTAACCCAGTTCAAATGTCGTAATCCCAAATATGCGCTCTAAGGGCAGCTCAGGTAGGCTCTGATCTGATGTGGGGCCTGACGTGGGGTCTGACGTGGGGCCTGACATGGGATCTGAGATAGGGCCTGATAGGATGCGATACATTCTCGCTGTTTCAAATATGCTAGTCATGCGGTGCTTGTTGGCTAGGGCAACCGCTTCCTTATTCGCTTCGGGGACATCTAGATAAAACAGATTGCCGGGTTCAACGTGGGCCTTTAGTGCCAGAAAGAGCGTTTCGGCAAATTGAGGCGTATCGGCAAACAGAGGGCCAATTTTATAGCCCTGTTGACAGGGTCGTAAGACGCCATAACCGGCGAGCCTGTGGCCATCCATCAGCCCGATGCCGACATGTTGGGGCGAGGCTAACCAGCAGTGAAGGAAGGCAGCGCGTGCTTGCAAGAAAATGGCGCTGTCGTATTCCATAATTGTTTCTGTTGGAACAGAAGCCAGCGATACCAGCCTAACTTCGCTATCCTTTGCCAACGGAGGTGCCAGCGGAGGATTCTCTGAGCCGGTGGCGGTGCCTTCGTATCGAATATTTCGATGGGCAAGCTGAAAGCCAGATTTCACATAGTTATCCTGCTGCTGTAAAACACCGTCCAATCCAATTGTTCGCCCCTTCAGATAGTCGAGTCCGGCCTGCCATATCTGCCAGCCGTAGCCGCGACCTCTGAAGTCTGGCCGAACCATATAAAAGCCCAAGAATCCAAAGTCATTGCCGTACTTCACCACTGAAATACTGGCAATAGGCTCACCCTCTAAAAAGCCCATCAAAAAGCCATTTGGATCGGCGGCATAAAAACAGTCAGCATCGCATAGCCCCGGATTCCACTCTTCAGCGGCGGCCCATTCCACAGCCAGCTTGAGTTCGGCGCGGGTCATTGCCCTGATAGTGTAGGCACCCTTATTCGTTTTAGATTTCATTATTTTAGATTTCAACATTTTAGCGACTATGCTGTTTTGAATCGTACTCAACGTTGAGGAACTTGGCCCTATGACTGCAAACTACCCTCGAGATTTGATTGGCTATGGGCAGCACCCGCCTCATCCCCAATGGCCAAATCAGGCCCGGCTAGCGCTTCAGTTTGTAATTAACTATGAGGAAGGCGGCGAAAATTGCATCTTGCATGGAGACGCTGCTTCGGAGTCTTTTTTGTCTGAAATTATTGGGGCTAAGCCGCTGCTGGGCGTGCGTAACCTCAATATGGAATCGATGTATGAATACGGCAGTCGAGCGGGCTTTTGGCGGCTGCATCGATTGTTTACCGAGCGAGATTTGCCGCTGACGGTTTATGCCGTGGCCATGGCGTTAGAGAAGAACCCAGAAGCAGGAAAAGCGATGGTGGGCGCAGGCTGGGAAGTGGCCAGTCATGGCTATCGGTGGATTGATTATCAATATGTGGCAGAAGAAGTGGAGCGATCGCACATTCAAAAGGCCATCGACATCCATACTCAGGTTATCGGCAGTCGGCCACTGGGCTTTTACCAGGGCCGCAACAGCCCCAACACCCGTCGCCTAGTCGTTGAAGAAGGGGGCTTTTGGTACGACGCTGACAGCTACGCCGACGATTTGCCCTACTGGAATAACGACTATGGCAAGCCGCATCTGGTCATTCCCTACACCTTAGACAATAACGACATGCGCTTTGCGACCGCGCAAGGCTTTAACTCGGGCGATCAGTTTTTCACCTATCTGCGAGATGCCTTTGATGTGCTGTACGCCGAAGGGGAAACTGCCCCAAAAATGATGAGCGTTGGCCTGCACTGTCGGCTTTCTGGCAGACCGGGAAGAACCGCAGCTCTAGCAAAGCTTTTAGACTACGTGCAAAGCCACGACAGCGTTTGGATTTGTCGCCGCGTGGACATTGCGCAACATTGGCGTCAGCACCATGCTTAAGCCATCATGCTTAAACCACCACGTTTAGGCAATGCTGTTGTGACATTTGGGTCTGCCCAGACTTTTTGAGCCGTCACATAGCCCCTTACACAGGCCACCACACCAGCCAAGCGTGGGGATACGTCTAGGATATTTACCTGTGCGATCGCAATCTATCTATCTGTGCTTGCTGTCTGTGCTTGCTGATAGATGACAGCGCAGCTGAGGAAAGGGCATGATGGCGGCTATAATTCCAGCACAATTAATCGAGGCGGCTTTGGACTTTCTAGAACAGGTGACTAATATTGTGACGCTCTTTGGCTATTGGGGCATTGCGTTTCTGATGCTGCTAGAGAACGTGATTCCGCCCATTCCATCTGAGCTGATTATGCCGCTAGCGGGCTTTGCGGTGGCTAGGGGTGAGATGACTATGGTGGGTGCGATCGCATCAGGCACTTTTGGATCGGTACTAGGCGGGCTCGTTTGGTACTACGTTGGTGAGCGCCTAGGCTTAGAAAGAACCTGCATTCTGGCCGATCGCTATGGCAAGTGGCTAGGCATTTCTAGTAAAGAAGTGCGCGCTACGCAGCAGTGGTTTATCAAAAGAGGCGGACTGTGGGCGATTGGACTAGGCCGATTAGTACCAGGCATCCGAACCTATATCTCTGTTCCAGCAGGCATTGCCAAAATGCCAATGGGCACCTTTTTGCTGTATTCAACAGTAGGCTCTTTAGCTTGGATTAGCTTCTTAACGTTTGCGGGCCTTTGGCTAGGCGAAAGCTATGACAGAGTCGGCGAGTTTTTAGGGCCCATCAGTAAGTTCGTGTTGGGAGCGATGGTGGTGCTGATAGTAGGCAGGGCGCTGTACACCTTGGTCAAGCAAAACTCAAAAACCAAAGATCGCCAGTAGATCATCAGTAGATTGCCAGCAGATTACCAATAGATCGCCAGTATGAGATCGTTAATTGAGGGCATTGGCAAAGACACAGCGACCCATAGACAGATCGAACAAATGGAGCTTGTACTCTTGAGAAAGCGCTTCAAAGACGCGTAGCCCTCTGACACTGTTGCCATTTTTATCGATGGGTGGAGAGAATGTGGCGATGCCCGCTTCTCCGGGTACTACGGCAAGAATGCCACCTGATACGCCGCTTTTAGCCGGAATACCAACGCGATAGGCCCATTCGCCAGCACGGTTGTACATCCCGCAGGTGTACATCACGCTCAGCAAATCTCGGGTGTAGTTGGCATCAACTGCCTGCACCTGCGAGATCGGCTGCCTGCCCTGGTTGGCAATGGTCGCGGCCATTGTGGCCAAATCCTGGCAGGTGACCATCACAGAACACTGTTGAAAGTAAAGATCGAGCGCGGTATTGATGTCGAGATCCATCATGCCGAAGTGAAGCATCAGGTGGGCCATCGCCCGGTTTCTGTGCCCCGTAGAGCGCTCAGAAACAAAGGTGGGCATGTCGATGAAAACCTCGTGATTTAGATAGCGCTCGAACATGGCCAAAAGTCGGTTGAGCTTGGTGGTTGGGTTTTCACCTTTGATCAGGCTAGTAGTTGCGATCGCGCCTGCATTAATCATCGGGTTAAAAGGCCGCTTAGAATCTTCATCTAGCCGAATAAGCGAGTTAAACGGATCGCCCGTTGGCTCTACACCGACCTTTTCTAAAATAGCCTCTCGCCCTCGTTCTTCTAGAGCTAGGCCATAGGCAAACACCTTAGAAATAGACTGGATCGTAAATTTCTGCTGCACATCTCCAACCCCAAACGTCTGCCCGTCAGTCGTGACCACGCTAATGCCAAACCAGTTGGGGTCAGCTTTTGTCAGTTCAGGAATATAGCTAGCGACACTTCCCTCGTTTAAGGTGCGATAGCGCTCGTAAAGATCGTCTAAAAAAGATTGAAGCAATGACATAGCGTAAGCAAATCTAGGAGAAATTCCCTAAATTCTAGGCGCTAGCGGTCATCGATCGCAGATAAATAGTGGCAGTGAATGGTGCTAGTAAATAGTGTTAGCCATCGACCCAATCAACATACGGAAGCCCATCGGGGTCTACCGACAGCTCTTCGCGGCGTAGAGTTTCTTGAGTTTTTACCACATCCTCAACAACTTCTTTACGCACAGAAACATTTTGATAAGGCTGTACCTGACGGCAGACCTCTGCTCGCTCTTCGTATATTCCCATGCTAATTGAACCGTCTTCAGCCACTTCAGCCGCGTCAACATCTATTTTGGTATCGCCTCCATATATGGATTCTATTTCGATGATAATTTTTTCTTTTTTGATAAGTGTCGCTGTATCCGTTGTTTCAGTCACAATCCGCTTAGAGATTCTTACCTCACCCGTCTTAATTCGCTGCTTACGAGTAGATAAACGCTCTTCGTACAGTAGGAGTGATGAGTCGTCAGAGACCAAAGCTGTGGAGGCCGAAACTGCCTTTGAAGCGAGCGGCTCTGAGACATTCGGACTAGCTACAGCAGCATCAGAAACACGAGCAGTCAGAGCCGGGTCTGGCGTTTCTCGTAGTACCTCTAGCGGTGTCTCTACTGGCATAGAGTTTTCTACCGACGCCACAGAATAGGTGATAGAGCGACTCTCAACAGCGTTTGACTGAAAAGCATTTGATTGGGCCAAATGATGATCGGCCAAATGGCGATCGGCCAGATGATTGTCTTCGCTGTACACTTCTAACTGATTGACCGCATCGCTGCTCAGGTTGTGCGCATACAAAACGTTTGAATCTGTTGTTCTAGCGCAGCTGCGTACAGGCAACAGAACCTGCTTTCTGCTTTCCGGCTGCTGGCCTTTGATATCTACTACTAAATACTTTAGGCGATCGCTCTCATCAATTAGAAGCTCGCAAACTTGCCCGACCGCTTGATTTTGGGCACCGTAAACGCTCATACCCTTGAGATCGCTACCTTCAAAGTAAATGTCTTTATAGTTTGGATAGCGATCGCCAATTTTGTACAGAACCATAGCTATCCACTCAAAAAAAGATTTGTCTATGCATACTATGATCAACGACCGTCACAGCTTTCTATCCGAAGAGATAAACTTTGTTTTCAAGGCTAAACTCTATCTCCTTTGGCAGGCAGCAGATACCACAAAACTGTGTAGCCTTATACCATATGGATGAGCTCGGCCCGTGTTCTTCTCTAGTGCAATTTTCTAGTGCAATTTTTTCGCTAAGCGCCGCAAAAGAACATTCACTGTCGCATCCAAACAACGCTAAGGAATTCAGCTTAAGGAATTTACCAGAGAACCGTTATGACTTATACAGATAGACCCGCAGATAATAGACCCATCACAGATCCCGGCGTACGGCCCTCAACGCTTCCCATCGCACCAATAGCGGAATATCACGACACCGTTCGTTGGGGACCTATTTTTGCAGGCATTGTTGTTGCCATCATTTCACAGCTATTGCTGAGCGCACTGGGCGCGACAGTTGGCGGCTTTGCGGCAGGCGAAAGCTCAGCGCGTGGAATTGGCTTAGGTCTGGGCATTTGGGCCGTCATTAGCCTGTTAATATCTTTGTTCCTTGGGGGCTGGACGATGGCAGCATCTTGTGGCCCAATGCGCAGTAAAACAGCTATGCTCAATGCCACTGTAATGTGGGCGACCACGCTGGTGCTCAGCGGTTGGTTACTAGCTAGCGGTGTCTCAGGCACTTTTGGTCTTGCGATCGCCAATGCAGGCGACGTTGTTACCCAGGTAGAGCAATCAGGAGGCGCTGAAATTCCTAGCCAAGCGGAGATCAGCGACGCTATTCCTAACATTACAACTCAGCAAGCTGATGTTTACGCGGCCAACGCTTCCAAGGCAGGTTTGTCGTTCCTTGTTGGGACACTGCTGGCTTTAGTCGCCGCACTGATTGGTTCTACAGTCGGAGCCAAGAAACCTAGAGTTGTTGTTCGTTAGATTTCTAACAACTTAGATTTCTAACAACTTAGAGATTTCCTGGCATGTTTCCCAGCCTGCTAAGCGTATTAAAGGCTGTTCGATACAATGCTTTACAAAGAATGTATTTTTAGAAAACTCTGTTAGAAAACAGCCGACCAAAGAATAATCGACTAAGAAAGAAAGAGGGATGCTCCACTAGGGCGTTCCTCTTTTTTGCGACTGGTTATTATTTGCTACTGACCATGACTGTTACCTGACAACTGCCTGACTAATAACTGTCTAACAACAAAAGGGCATCTCTCTAAAGAGACAGCGCTATGCTTTCGTAGATGCATCCATTGAGTAAACTGCCTCGTCCCTTTAGCTGAGGAAAGTTGTTGTATGCCCATTCTATATTTAAGGCATGTTCAAGCTAGACATCCAGATCTTTCGCTCTATCACAGCAAGATTTGTCACAGCAAGATCTGCTTATTGCTTGAAATAGAACTCGAAGTAAACATTAGTCAACTGGATAGACAAAACATGACACTCGTTAGTCTTAAGAACACTTACCCTGATTACCGCAACACATTTAGTGACAACAACCTCGGTCACCTAGATGATTACAGCGTATATGCCCAAGGCGAAGACAAAGTTGGGACTGTAGAAGATGGCCTCTTTGATGACGCTACTGGCCAGTTTCGATACTTGATTGTAGATACAGGCGTTTGGATTTTTGGTAAGAAAGTATTGCTTCCTGTTGGTAAGGCACAGTTCGACAATGACAAGCAGCGTGTCTATGTGCATGGACTGACCAAAGACCAAGTAGAAAGCCTACCCGAATATGACGGACGAGCGGTGGACTATGACTACGAAGAGCGCGTTCGCGGCGTTTACCGTGACGAAGACTCTCTTAATCAAGGCGCAGTTCAAGCTAGTGCACCTGTAGAGAGCGCAGCCATATCTGCTAGTGGAGTCCGTGGTCGCGATACGTATGACCGCGATACGTACGACTATGACTATGACCGTGATCTCTACAATGTGCCCGAAACCGAGTTTCGCAACCAGCCTATCAGTCTCTATCAAGAGCGGCTAATTGCTGATAAGAACCGGGTGAAAGTAGGTGATGTTGCTGTCGGCAAGCATGTGAAGACTGAAACGGCTGAAGTTTCTATTCCTCTTCAGAAAGAGCGCGTTGTGATTGAAAGAACAACACCAACTGGAACAGCAGCGGCAGCGGTAGGAGATCACGTTTTTGAAGATGGTGAAGTTGCTCGCGTAGAAGTCTACGAAGAGCAGTCAGCAGTTCGTAAAGAAGCGTTTGTTCGCGAAGAAGTGAATGTACGCAAAGAGACTGAAGAAGAAGTTGTAAACGAAACAGCGACTGTTCGTCGTGAAGAGCTAGACACAAGTGCTGGCGATCGCGTCAACGTAACAAACCGATAGCAGTCAATCGGTAGCCGCCAACAGGTAAACGGTTGGCGACTACTGACTCATCTAAAAAATTATGACTGATAGTTAGTTTTAGCTATATCGTCTCTAGCTATATTTCTAGCTATGTCATTATTTAGCTATGTTAGCGGCCTCTGTTGGAGCAGAGGCCGTTTTTTTTTAGTTTATTTATCTGGGCGTTTTATCTGGGCTATTCTGCTTCGGGTGCACGCACAACAGACTCGAACTCTATTTTGCGATGAGTGCCATTGCAGAAAGGCTGCGTAGTTGAGGCACCACATCGGCATAAGGGCACCATTTCCTTGTCGATGGTGAACTCGTTGCCCTCAGCATCAACCAGCGTAAAAGGGCCTTTTACTAGGTAGGGGCCGCTGTCTTTGATGGTGATATTTGTGCTATCGGCCATGAATTTTCCTCTTCTAATAGATTGAACTTAGCTTAGGCTAGTACTTACGGAATTAAGACTTACAGAATTAAGACTTGCAGAATTAAGCTGTGAGTGATCCGAGAATTACTATATACGGTTATCACAGCTTTGCGCTATCGAACTGTTTGAGCGAACACATTCAGAGAATTTGAGAATCAATTGATTGAATCTCAAACAAATTAGGCTGTATAGGGTTGAGACCGTATCAGAGATTTCAAGAATCATCAGAGATTTCAAGCAGCCCAAACAGCTAGATTTCTTACAAAATCTCTCTATTGACTCAAGAAATTGATTCTAATGAGAGAATCTCTATTTGGGCAGCTGTCTTATGATGGTAAATACGTTGTCTATCCCTATATTTAATTATGAGCACCCAAAATCCAAACATAGCTGAGCTGACTGTAGAAACAAGCGAAGCACCCATTGGCAGCATGGGCCAGAAGCTGCTAATCAGCGGTAATGCGATCGCACTAAGGCTATGGGACGAGCAGCCCGGCGATGCACAGCAAAAGCAGGCCGCTGCCCGTGCCTATGAAACCCTAGGCTATGTACTAGAAGGCAAAGCAGAGCTGACAATAGAAGGTAAAACGCTGACACTAGAGCCAGGTATTTCTTGGAGCGTACCCGAAGGTACAGCGCATTCTTACAAGATAGTAGAGCCTTTCAAAGCCGTAGAAGCAACCTATCCTTCGGCCAGAGGCGACGGCTAAATACAGCGGCCAGAGACAGCGGAAGGTAACAGCTCTCGAAACAGTCTCAAATAAGCATTTTTGAACCAGCGTCTTTCGGCGCAAGCAGTACACAGCAAAACACAACAAGACCCAATGGCTCTATTTTCTAGACAAGAACTTCAAACATTAACTCAGTATCCATCGACCGATCAGGCATCATCATGCGTTTCTATTTATATATCGACGCACGAGGCAGGCGCTGAAATTCAGCAAGACCCTATTCGGTTAAAGAACCAGCTTTCTGAAGCTGAGAAGCAGCTAGCTCAAGTAGGCATGGATAATGGTGAGATTCAAGCCATTTTAAAGCCTGCTGCTGACTTAATTGAAGATCAGTCTTTTTGGCAGCATCAAAAGAGTGGTTTGGCTCTCTTTTTGGCACCTGACTGGTTCCAGTACTACACTGTGCCGTTAGATCTGGAAACGACAACGTCGGTTGGTAAACGGTTCTACATTAAGCCACTGCTAACTTTGGTTACCAACGACAATTTGTTCTATATCTTGGCGGCTAGTCAGAATCAGGTAATGCTTTACCAGGCGACGCGCACTCAGGTGCATTCTGTCAACCTAGGCGATACGCCCGAGAGTTTAGAAGTAGCGCTGCGCTACGATGATCCATCCGAGTCTTTGCAAGGACATGGGACAGGTAGCGGCGGAAATCAGAAGGTATTTCACGGACAAGGCGGCGGCAAGGATAGTGAAAACACAGATATACTGAGGTTTTTCCATCTTGTTTCTGACGGAGTCGAAAAAGTGCTTGGCGGACAGACCGCACCGCTAGTATTTTTGGGCGTTGATTTTCTCTTTCCTATCTATAAGCAGGCCAATAAGTACCCTCACTTAATGGACGAGGCGATCGCATTTCAACCCGATCAGCTCAGCGCTGAGGAAATTCGCGATCGCGCTTTGACAGTCGTCAAACCCTATTTTGACCAAAGCCGTCAGACAGAAAATGAGCAGTACGGTAGCCTCCAAAATCAAGACCAGGCGACCAGCGACGTTGCTCAAATTATTAGTGCGGCCTACAACGGCCAGATAGATACCTTGTTTATCGATCGCGATCGCCAGGTTTGGGGTGAATTTGACGCTAGCCGCCGTGAAGCTATCTATCATGAGCAAAAAACAGCGCAGAGCGAGGATCTGTTAGAGCTGGCCATCACCCAGGCGCTAGCAACTGATGCTAAGGTCTACGCAGTCGAGGCAAAACAAATGCCTGTAGACGCAGCAGCGGCAGCGGCTACGCTGCGCTATCCGGTCATGATGAAGGCAGAAGCAGTCTCTGTATAGCCTCGCTTGAAATGTAGAGTTGTCTAAAACATGACAGAAAGTCTCTATACAGTAAAGAGCGTCTGTCTTTAGGCAATTACAATACGCTGAAAGCACCTCCCAACTTCAGGAGGTGCTTTTTGTTCGTGCTAATAGATGTTTAAGCCATATTGTCCAAGTTAGGAGTTGATGAGCGTTGACGATGGAGCTATTCTCAATACATCAACCTGTAGGCTCGTCCCTGCCGATTGTCGCAAATCTGCCTCATAGCGGGCTGCATGTACCCGCGCAAATTGCATCTACGTTCACTCAGCAGCAGCAACAAACGCTACCCAACTCAGACTGGCACTTACAGCCACTGTATGCCTTTCTGCCTAGGCTTGGCATTACGGTCATGCAGGCTAACTACAGTCGCTATGTTGTCGATCTTAACCGGGCACTAAAGCCGCCGCTGTTTGGCTCTTTTTGGTCGGCAGTCGTGCCAGAGCAAACCGCTTTCAAACAGCCTATATACATCAGCAAGCCAACTGAAACAGAAGTGCGATCGCGCATCGAAACATACTACACCCCTTACCACCAGCAGCTTACCGAACTGCTCAACAGCACTATCGCTCAGCATGGCAAAGCCTACCTGTTAGATCTGCATAGCTTCATGGGCCTTATCACTGACGACATTTGCCTGGGTAACGCTAATGGCACTACCTGCGGTGACAATCTCTTAGAAACAGTTGCCAGCAGCCTTAGCGCCCAGCAATATCAGGTAGTCAAAAACAAAGTATTTACAGGCGGCTACATCACTCGGCACTACGGCCAGCAGCCCAATGTAGAAGCGTTACAAATCGAGCTGCACTATCCCACTTACCTGCCCGACGATCAGCTAGAGGGGCTAGCCATTCCTACATGGCAGGGCCCAAAGTTTGAGAAGGCACAAAAACGGTTAGAGGCAGCTTTTGGTAGCATCGCCAAAGAAATAGATGCAGAGAAACAAGCGCAGAGAAGACGTTAGGGAAAGAGGTGTTACGACAGCAGACGACTTATAGGTGTATAGATAGGTGTATAGATACGAGACCGATCGCATAGCCACTTCTATCTGCTTTCTCTACACTCTTTTTTATCTCAGTGCCTTGTTGTCTACATGTTTGCGGCGCATCGCAGTTGACTTCCTTCTCTTCTTTCTAGGAGCATGCCAGCGATCTAAGATATCTTTTACCAGTAATTCTTTAAGCCATATTTGACTAACAACCACCAAGGGTAGCGCCAGAAATAGCCCTAAGAATCCGAACCACACGGCGAAAATAACCTGAGCCATTAGCGATAAGGCTGGCAGTAAAGAAACCTGTTGTTTCATCACCATTGGCGTCAAAACGTTTCCTTCTAACTGCTGAATGGCAAAATATAGCCCTAAAACACCCGCTGCTGTCCATGGCCCTACAGACAAAGCCATCAGCGTTGGTGGAATAACGCTGAACAAAGGGCCAACGTTAGGAATAAAGGTCAAACAGCCTGCTAAAAGCGCATTTGCAACCGGTAGCGGCACACCGATTAAGGTAAGTCCAATTCCACTCGCTAGCATAATCACCGTCATATTGAACAATAAGCCAAGTGCCCAGCCGTTTAGAGCCTGTTCGCAGTCAGTTGCAATCTCATCGGCGCGCTGGCGATAAAACTGAGGAAAGGCTTGAATCAGTATTCGGCGATAGCTGGCCGGATCGCTCAGCATCATAATTGTGATAACGACCACCAGCAAAAAGTTAACAAAAAAGTCGAGAGACAGCGAGAACAGCTTCACCGCTCTGTCAACCAAATTAGGACTGATAGTAGACAGGCCAGAAAATAATTCTGACAGGCTGGTAGTTTCTAGCATATCGCCGGGTAGATACGTCCGATAGTGCTGATACCATTCTTGTATTTGATTGAGGCCCTGCTCAGAGAAGAAGGTGTATTCTGGGATTTGAGCTGCGATCGCTGGAATGATAAATCTGAAGGTGATCGCGATAGTGGCTGCGATCGCACCCAAAACTATCGGCAGCGCCAACCGCCTAGGCACTCGCAGCTTTTGCAGCTGCCGCACTAGCTTATTGATCACCGTTGCAAAAACAACCGCAGCAAACAGCAGCAGCAGCACCTGCCGCAGTGTCCACAGCAGCCATATCAAAACAACTAGGCCAACTAAGCCCGCTAACGTACCAAAAGTCAAACCTACGCCTCCTAGAAACACAGTCAGAAACACGCCCAGAAATATGCCTAGAAATACGCTGACGGCCTGCGTTTTTGTAGTGTGCTGTATTGTTTCTAGCTTTTAAGCATAGAGAGCCTTGAGTGCAAACAAGCTCTACCAGAAGGAACGGATTGGTCGTACTAATCATGTGGCTTTTGGCGGAACCATCTGTAGCTTTACATCTGTAGCTTGTAACTACTCAGGTTGAAGTGTTGGAATTGTTGGGGAGCCGAGGAAAACACTTCTAAGCGCATCAAGTACAGGGAAACCCTGCTTTCTCAGCGTAGAAATATAGCCCCGAGTACGGCAAAACTGTTG
>Ga0209194_1000668_pt1 | contig 25216 bp, 23 predicted proteins | sample COGITO_mtgs_1004_FD_184787 | JGI IMG/M metagenome (GOLD analysis project Ga0209194, IMG submission 184787) | Pelagic marine microbial communities from North Sea - COGITO_mtgs_100413 (SPAdes) (version 2) | ecosystem: Environmental > Aquatic > Marine > Epipelagic ...
TGAAAACCGTGGCCTGAATCCTTACATAAAGGATGTCGCCCGCCGCTTGGCCATGCTCGGTTTTATCGCCTTTGCACCGGATGCCCTTTATCCACTGGGCGGCTATCCCGGCAATGATGATGAGGGCCGTGCGATGCAAGGCTCACTCGATAAAGCCAAGTTGGAAGAAGACTTTATTGCCGCGGCCCTATTCCTCAAAAATCATGCGCTCAGTAATGGCAAGCTCGGTGCGGTGGGCTTCTGCTATGGCGGCTATGTGGTCAATATGTTGGCCGCAGCACTGCCCGATGATTTGAACGCCGGCGCGCCCTTCTATGGCACACCACCGGCCGAGGCGCTGCGCAGTCGCGTAAAGGCCCCGTTGAGTCTGCATTTTGCCGCCTTGGACAATCGAGTCAATGGCTCTTGGCCTGCTTATGAAGAGGCTCTGAAAGCCAATGGTGTCGACTATAACGCCTATATATACGACGGCGTGAACCATGGTTTCCATAACGACTCGACCGGCCGTTATGCCGAAGCCGAGGCGGAATTGGCCTGGCAACGCACGGTTGATTTTTTTAAAGCTCAGCTCAGCTGAGTAGGGTTCCCCCTGAATCCAGTTGGCCGCGCAAGCGGCCTTTTTTTGTCCGCCGCTCGCTCTCAAGGTGCTTTTTTTGTTCGCGGCTCGCTCTCAAGGTGCTTTTTTTGTTCGCGGCTCGCTCTCAAGGTACACTGGCTTCTTTTGCTGTAGAGCTCTATGGAAACGGTCGCAATTTTAGTCGACGTGCAAAACGTCTATTACACCACGCGCAGCGCCTATCGGAAAAACTTTGATTACAACGGCTTCTGGGCCGCCGCCACGACCAATCGTCAGGTAGTCGGGGCCTATGCCTATGCCGTCGACCGGGGCGACGAGAAGCAACGCCAGTTTCAAAATATTTTGCGCGCCATCGGTTTTGAGGTAAAGCTTAAGCCCTTTATTCAACGGGCCGATGGTTCAGCCAAGGGCGACTGGGATGTCGGTATTACCATCGACGCGCTCGAGGCGGCGGCACAGGCCGATATCGTGGTGCTGGTCTCCGGTGATGGCGACTTTGCCATTCTGGTCGACAAGATCCGCCAGAGCCATGGTAAAACGGTTGAGGTCTATGGTGTGCCCAAGCTCACCGCCAAGGCCCTGATGGACGCCGCCAACCGTTTTATCGCCATCGATGAGGCTCTGTTGCTGGGCTAGGGCTCTGCTGCCAGGGTAAGTTGTATTGTTAGCTTTTAGAGCAAATTTTTGGCGCTATTGGTCCGCCCTCTGCGGGGCAGTTGGTCGTCTATATCTGTATTATCATCGCCGAGGAGAACGAGATGAGCACGGAATTAGTTCGAGTGGATTACCATAACAGCGCACAGGCGAGCGATCTAATCAGGCTGCTCAACGACTATGCCTGCGATCCAATGGGTGGCGCTGAAGACTTATCGGCTCACAGCCAAAACCATCTAGTGGATGCGCTGCGGGACTTTCCGGGCGCCTTCAGCATCCTTTGCTATGTCGATGGCGTGGCGGCGGGCCTGACCAATTGCTTTACCGGCTTTTCGACCTTTAAATGTAAACCCCTGGTGAATGTTCACGATATGACGGTGGGCAGTGCATTTCGTGGCTTGGGCTTGAGTCAGCTGTTGCTCGCCGAAGTCGAAGTCATCGCGCGTGAACGCGGCTGTTGCAAGGTCACCTTGGAGGTACTGAGCGGCAATCAGGTGGCCAAAAATGCCTACCTTAAGTTTGGTTATGAAGGCTATGCCCTCGACCCCAGCATAGGCCATGCCGAGTTTTGGCAGAAGAGCCTGTAAGTTCAAGGGGCGATCATCAGACAAAAAAAACCCCGCGGCTGCGGGATTTTTTATTGGCTGGCTATTGGCTTGATCAGGCACCGTGTTGATTAGGATCGATGTTGATCAGGACCGCTGTTGATTAGGCCAAGGGACCGATGCCGACCTTGCTGCGGATCTCACGCAGGAATGGGCTGGCATAGAGACGGGCCTTATCGGCACCGGTCTGCAATAATCGATCGAGTTGAATCGGATCGGCCATCAGTCGGTTGTATTCCTGGCGCTTGTCCTTGAGCTCCTCGTTTAAAAACTCAAACAGGAACTGCTTCATCTCGCCCCAACCGATGCCATCGGCATAGCGTTGACGCAAGGCCGCTTGCTCGGCTGGGCCAGTAAAGGCCGAGTAGATGGCAAACAGAGTACAGCCATTCGGATCTTTCGGCTCACCGGGCATCAGACTGTTGGTTTGCACCTTATTGATCAACTTACGGAATTTCTTTTCGTCTTCGAATAACGGGATGGTATTGCCATAGCTCTTGGACATCTTGCGACCGTCCAGGCCAGGAATAATCATCGCCGTTTCATCGATCACCGCCTCGGGCAGGCTGAAGGTCTCGCCGTAGAGATGATTAAAGCGCTGGGCAATATCACGCGCCATTTCGATGTGCTGGCCCTGGTCTTTGCCGACCGGTATTTTCTGGCCATTGAACATCAGGATGTCGGCCGTCATCAGGATCGGGTAACTGAACAGACCCATCTCGATACCCTTGTCGGCATCAGCTTCGCTGCCCGACAAATTATCCTGCACCGCGGCCTTATAGGCATGCGCTCGATTCATCAGGCCCTTGGCGGTGATGGTGGTCAGAATCCAGCACAACTCGAGTATTTCGGGGACATCGCTTTGGCGGTAAAAGGTCACCCGATTCGGGTCCAGGCCGGTGGCCAACCAGGTGGCCGCAATCGAGCGCGCGGACTCACGGATCAGCGCCGGTTCATGGCTTTTAATCAGGGCGTGGTAGTCGGCTAAAAAAAGAAAGGACTCGGCATTGGCGCTTTGGCTGGCCAAGATAGCAGGGCGTATGGCGCCGGCGTAGTTACCCAGGTGGGGGTTGCCGGTGGCGGTAATACCCGTTAGTACACGTGTTGTTGTCATGTTGGTTTCGTCTAATCAGTAAGGCCTATGCCCAGCACTGTACTATAAGCGACAAGTGCCGGGCAACTGGCGGAAACAATAAAAAAGGCCGGTCTAAGACCGGCCTTCGGCTCTGCAATGGCGCGCCTGACTAAGGTTTTTCGTCGGCTTCGTTGCCTTCATCTTTAAGCCAGCTGGGCACCTCATCCTGATCGACTTGCTCGCGCTCTTGCGGGATCAAATCCTCTTTCGAGATGTTCATTAGCATCAGGATGTTGGCGGCGACATAGATTGACGAGTAGGTACCGATCGCCACGCCGACGATTAAGGCGATGGCGAAAGCAAAGATCATCTCACCGCCGAGCACCGCCAAGGCGAGTAGCACCAAGACCGTGGTGAAGGAGGTGATAATGGTTCGGCCCAGCGTTTGCGTCAGCGAAATATTGATCAGGTACGAGATATCGTTACTGCGCAAGGTCTGAAAGCTTTCGCGGATCCGGTCAGAGACCACAATGGTATCGTTCAACGAGTACCCGATCACAGCCAACACCGCGGCGAGCACCGTGAGGTCGAACGCCATCTGGGTCAGGGAGAAAAACCCGAGCACAATCAGCACATCGTGTACCAAGGCGACCACGGCGCCGATGGCAAACTTAAATTGGAAACGAAAGGCGATATAGAGCATCACCAAGCCCAAGGCGACCAGCATGCCGATGCCGCCCTGGTTGGCCAGTTCTTCACCGACCTGAGGGCCGACAAATTCGTTGCGGCGCAAGCTGACGTCGTCGCGCATGGCTTGCACCAAGCTGAGAACTTCCTCACCCAGAGCCGGGTTGTTGTCTTCCTGCATGCGGATGAGCACATCGGTGTTATTGCCGAAATACTGCGCCGCGACATCTTTGTAGCCCGCATCGACCAGGGTAGAGCGGATCAGTTCAACATCCACACTGCGTTCAAAGCCCAATTCAATCTGCGCGCCACCGGTGAAATCGAGGCCGAAATTGAGGCCGCGGGTCGCCAGAGATAGCACCGAGACCAGCAATAGGACGGCGGACAGAAACAGGGCTATTTTGCGTTTACCCATAAAGTCGAGCACTTTCACTTCAGACATACTGGTCTCCTTAAATGGGTAACTTGGTGACAACTCGGCCGCCATAGACCAGATTGGTCAGGCCGCGGGTTAGCATAATGGCGGTAAACATCGAGGTAATAATACCGACCGAGAGGGTCACGGCGAAGCCCTTGACTGAACCGGTGCCGATGGCGTAGAGGATCACGGCAACGATCAGAGTGGTGATGTTGGCATCCAGAATGGTCACAAAGGCGCGGTTGTAACCGGCGTCGATGGCGGTCTGGATCGGTCGGCCGAGGGCGAGTTCCTCTTTAATGCGCGAGAAGATCAACACGTTGGCGTCGACCGCCATACCGACCGTTAAGACGATGCCGGCAATGCCGGGCAGGGTCAGGGTGGCACCGAGGATCGACATAACCGCGGTCACCAAGATCAGGTTAACCGAGAGCGCGACGCTGGCAAAGACGCCAAAGACCTTATAAAAACCAATCATAAAGAGTATGACCAAGCCAAAGCCGATCACCACGCTCTCCAAACCCTTAGCGATGTTTTCAGCACCCAGGCTCGGGCCCACCGTGCGTTCCTCCACAAAGGTCATCGGTGCGGCCAGGGCGCCGGCGCGCAACAGCAGCGCCAGTTCCGAGGCTTCTTCCGGACTATCGAGGCCGGTGACCTGGAAGTTGGACGAGAAGATGCCCTGAATGGTCGCCAGCGAAATGATTTCGCGTACTTCAAAATTACGATATTGCGGCACCTGCTCACCGTTGATGGTCTCATAGCCGAGCAGCTCAGACTTCTGTTCGATAAAGACCACGCCCATCGGTTGCTTAAGATTGTTCTTGGTGGTCTCGCCCATGCGCGCGCCGCCGGCGCTGTTAAGCGTGACCGAAACGGCCGCGGTACCATTCTCGTCGAATGTGGTTGAGGCATTGGTGACGCTGTCGCCGGTCACAATTATGTCTTTTTCCAGCATGACCGTGCGGCTGCTATCTTTAAAGGTAAAGAGGTCACCATTACCGTCTTTGGATTGCAGACGGTATTCCAAGTTAGCGGACTTGCCCAAAATGGTTTTGGCGCTGGCGGTATCTTGCACGCCGGGTAATTCAACCACAATTCGGTTACGACCCTGACGCTGAACCAGTGGCTCGGCGACGCCAATCTCATTGACTCGGTTGCTCAGCGTGGTTTGGTTTTGCTTAATCGCATAGTCTTCCATGGCGCTGATGGCCGTTTCGGTCAAGACCAGATTGAGCGAGGGTAACTCACGTACCTCGGTATCGGAATAGAGGAACTCGGGGACGTTACGCTTCAACCAAGTCTTGGCTTGATCGCGGAAGGCGCTGTCGACCAGAACCACTTGGATACTGTCACTGCCGGTCACATTGACGGCGCGATAGCGGATACCCTCTTCACGCAAGCTGCGCTTGATGTCCGCTTCAAAGTTGGCCAAGCGATTGCCGATGTACTTGTCCATGTCCACTTCCATCAGGAAATGCACACCACCGGACAGGTCTAGGCCCAAGGCCATGGGTTTGCCGCCGAGCACCGAGAGCCATTGGGGCGTCGTCGGGGCCAGGTTCAGGGCGATTATATAGTCACTGCCCAGGCCAACCTGCAAGGCGGCCTTAGCGAGCAGTTGATCTTCATTGCTGTTGACGCGGATAAGCAGCGATTGAGCCTGCACATCGGCACCGAAATATTGGATTTGCGCTGCATCTAAGGCCGCAGTGGCCTGTGCCAAGGTATTGTTGTTGACGATGACGCCCGCCTTGGTAGCACGTATTTGAACGGCTGGATCATTGGGGTACAGGTTGGGCAGGCTGTAGTAGACGCCAATGACCAAAATGAAGCCGATAATTAGATATTTCCACAACGGGTATTTATTTAGCATGGTGATTCCCTGGCCGATGAAGCAAAACACCCAGCGAGGCTGGGTGTTTGTCGATATTAGATAGCTTTGAGCGTGCCCTTAGGCAAGGTCGCGCTAATGGCGTGTTTTTGGAACGTTAAGCTGACGTTCGGTGCCACTTCAACCTGGATATAGTCGTCGGTTACCTTGGTGACCTTGCCGGCGATGCCAGCATTTGTGACCACTTCGTCACCCTTACCAATCGAGCTGAGCAGGTTTTTATGCTCTTTGGCACGCTTGGACTGTGGACGCCAAACCATAAACCAAAAGATCACAAAGAAAACACCTAACATAATTGGCAATTGCCAAGCGGGCTGTGCTGGGGTTTCGCCTGCGGCCAAGGCAGCAACAGGGATTAAAGCTAATACAAGTGCGACGAGCTTTTTCATGATGTACTCCAAGTAATGGGTTTGTTTTTTTTTAAAATTCTTCCCCGGTCCATCGAGCCGAACCGGGTGGGCCGGAACGCAGGTGCCGCTCCGAGAATCAATACAGGCCGTTGACAAAAAATCGGATAGTCGTCTTATGGTGTCAAAGCCGGCGTTTCCAAGCCACGCAGCTGATAAAAGCCCTCGACATAGGCATCGAGGCGATTTTCTTCTATTGCGCCGCGCAATTGTGCCATTAAACGCTGATAATATCGCAAGTTATGGATGGTATTGAGCTGTGCACCGAGCATTTCGCCACATTTATCCAGATGATAGAGGTACGCCTTGGTGAAATTGCGACAGGTATAGCAATCGCAGTCGGCGTCCAATGAGCTGGTATCGTGGCGATACTTGGCATTACGGATTTTGACCACACCATCGGTGACAAACAGATGGCCATTGCGGGCATTGCGCGTCGGCATTACACAGTCGAACATATCCACTCCGCGGCGCACGCCTTCAACCAGATCTTCCGGTTTGCCCACGCCCATAAGGTAGCGAGGCTTGTCGGCGGGCATCAGGGCGGGCAGGTAATCGAGTACCTGCATCATTTCTTCCTTGGGTTCGCCGACGCTCAGGCCGCCGATGGCATAGCCGTCGAAGCCGATCTCGGTTAAACCGGCCAAGCTGACTTCACGCAGATCGCGCAGCATACCGCCCTGGATAATACCAAAAAGCGCCGACGGGCTGTCGCCGTGGGCATCCTTGGAACGTTTGGCCCAACGCAGTGACAATTCCATCGATTTCTTCACTTCGGCATGGGTCGCCGGGAAGGGCGTGCACTCATCAAAGATCATTACGATATCGGAACCGAGCGCCTTCTGAACCGCCATGCTGCTCTCGGGCGTCATATGCACCTTGTCGCCGTTGACCGGCGACTGAAAGGTCACCCCATCCTCGGTAATCTTGCGCATCTTACCCAGGGAGAACACCTGAAAGCCACCGGAGTCGGTTAGGATGGGCTTGGACCAATTGGCAAAGTCGTGCAGATCGCCGTGGTCGCTGATCACCTCGGTGCCCGGCCGCAACATCAGATGAAAGGTGTTGCCGAGAATAATTTCCGCGCCGATGTCTTCTAAATCTCTTGGCGTCATGCCCTTAACGGTGCCATAGGTGCCGACCGGCATAAACGCGGGTGTTTGCACGTCACCCCGAGGAAAGCTCAAAGTACCCCGACGCGCTTTGCCATCGGTATTGTGCAGGGTGAAGGACATAAAGCTGGAATGGCTCATGCGGTGGCCTCGCTAGCTAAGGGCGGTAGGTTATGGGGGGTGACAAACATCGCATCGCCATAACTGAAAAAACGATACTGCTCGTGCACGGCTTCGGCATAGGCGGCCATCACCGCATCCTGCCCGGCAAAGGCGCTGACCAGCATAATCAAGGTCGATTTGGGTAAGTGAAAATTGGTTAACATGGCATCGACGGTCTTAAAGCGATAACCCGGGTAGATAAAGATGCGCGTGTCCCCGGTGAAGGGCTCAATAGCGCCAGAGCTCGAGGCACTCTCTAACGAACGGACACTGGTAGTCCCGATCGCGATCACCCGCTTACCCGCGGCCTGAGTGGCGCGAATCTGCTCAACCACGGCGAACGACACATCGACCCACTCCGCATGCATAATGTGGTCAGCCAACTGCTCGGTTTTAACCGGTGCAAAGGTGCCTGCACCGACATGCAGGGTAACAAAGGCTGTGTTGACACCCTTGTCGGCCAGTCGAGCCATCAGGGCATCATCAAAATGCAGCCCGGCCGTCGGCGCAGCCACGGCGCCTTTTTTGTCGGCATAGACGGTTTGGTAACGCTCACGGTCGGTGCTGTCATCGGCCCGTTCAAGATAGGGCGGCAATGGCATGTGGCCGTGTTGGTCGAGCAGATCGACCAGTGGCTCTGGGTTGCGGCACTCAATCTTAAACAGATTGTCATCGCGGCCGGTCACGACCAACTCGATGCCGCCTTCCATCAGCAGCTCGGTACCCACCTTGGAGCTCTTGTTGGCCCGAATATGCGCCAAGGCGGTGTGGCTGGAGGTCATCCGCTCAATCAGCACCTCGATCTTACCGCCGGAGGTCTTTTGGCCGAACAGCCGGGCCGGTATCACCCGGGTGTCGTTGAAGACCAAGAGATCGCCAGGCGATACCAGATCTTCAAACTGCGGAAAGCGCAGGTGTTGGCATTGACCGGTATCACCGGCCAGATGCAGCAGACGGCTGCCCGTGCGTTCGCTGGCCGGGTGGCGGGCGATCAAATTATCGGGTAATTCAAAGTCAAAATCGTTTAGGTGCATGCGGGCTTATCAGGGTACCAAAAAAGGCCGACCATTCTATCTGATTTGTCCGCCCGTCTCTATGGTGCAGGGCCATTCTTAGCGGCGATAATGACAGTCTGGCTTGCAAAACTAATGGACTGTTGTGCGCAGTAGGGTAAATGCGGTCATTCATTGATCAATAAGCAGTCAGCCGGTACCCAGTTCGGCCCCTAGGTCGAATTGCGCCTGTCGGGTACCGATTTCCTCAAAGTTGACTGTATATGGCGGGGATTCGCAGCCATAGCTGGGAAAGTCAGCCAATGACCCCAAAACCTAAGCTAAGTGCTTGACACAAAAGAATTAATCCCTAGAATAGCGCCCCACAGTGCCAGCGTGGTGAAATGGTAGACACACGGGATTCAAAATCCCGCGCCCTTAAAAGCGTGCCGGTTCGAGTCCGGCCGCTGGTACCAAATATTACTTAGAAGCCTGCTATGAAGCGGGCTTTTTTGTGCCTGCGATAAAACCGCCTTAAAAACCCATCTTACAATCCAGTGCTTTTTAGCCGGACGGCCTACGTTGCGCTTGCACTGGATTAGTCACCATCAGCCATCAAGCTTGGACAAAGGGTTTTATAGTGGCTCGCGATCATCTTCGGTTAGCATTTGGAACGACAACCGCTCAGTACCAAACAGGTTCCTCGATAACTCCACCAACATCAACAATTCCTGATCATTCCAAGCTCTGACTGCCTGGGCCCCTGGGTGTGGCGTTGTGTGAGCTGCCATGCCGTTGCTGTGTGCGATAGCGATGGATGTATACGAAAATACTCTATAGCCAAATACGGGAATTATCTCATTTTTTGGAAGCGTTCGAATACCATTGTTGAACTGCTTTTGTGTCGATATATTAAGCAAGGAATGAATCTGCCAGCTTTAATAATTCCTCATTTAGCTGGCAGTGTCTTTTACGTATCGAGGAATCCAGCTCACCCAACTATGGGTGTGCGGTGGCCCAATCGCTAGCGACAAGCGCGCCTTTGATCAGCTAGCCAGGCCGCCATCTAAAAGTATAGAAGTTAAAACCAAAGCTCAAAAACGTGTTGATATACTCGCGGTACCCGAAAGTGGTATAACTGATACCCCAGTCAGCTCTTCGTATTCACCTCAACTGATGCGGAAATTAACTAGCTTCCAATTGGTATTGACGTCTGATCAGTTACAGAGCAACCAATGGTGTTTATTTATAAGCGTAAAATTGGCCTACTCCAACCTAAAAGTAATATTTTTAGTATTCAGTAAAGGAACAACTATGAACAAATTTCCACTAATTTTTGCTTCGATATTTTTAGCAGCGTCGGTTGTGGCAGAACAGCCAACTTTTACTATGGGCCCTGCAACTCAAACGCATGCTGGTTTGATTAATTGTGGTGGAAAATCTCGCCCTAGTGCTGTTGGTGAAATCACATCGGAAGATGGAAGAATGTGGGTTGTACCAGCACAGAATAACTATGAAATGGCTCCTAAAGCAGGAGACCTGTTTAACGAATGTGGTGGTAAGGTATTGAAATCACTCGCTGACTTAAACTTAAACGATGTGACAGTTATGGATGCGGGAGGTGAAGAGGAGTTTACGGTATATTTATTCCCCGATAACTACTTTGAGCTATACGTAAACGGAATACTAGTTGCTGTTGACCCCGTTGTTTTTACGCCATTTAATTCTACTATTGTACGTTTTAAAGCGGATCGTCCGTTAACTATCGCTATAAAAATGGTGGACTGGGAAGAGACGCTTGGTTTAGGAATGGAGAGCAATCGTGGTACTAAATTTCATGCTGGCGATGGTGGTTTAGTGGCCCATTTTCAAGATGCAAAAGGCCAGACTGTAGCTATAACAGATGATACTTGGAAGGCTCAAACTTTTTATACCTCCCCCATCGTCAATAGACGTTGTTTGGTAGTAAGTAGCTCGTTGCGCGATAGTTCAGCTTGTGATAAGCAGAAAGTAACTGATGCTAAAAAAACCTCAGCGGCTCATTGGACAGTCGCGGAAGACTGGATGAAGCCGAATTTTGATGACAGTGCATGGCCTGCAGCTGAGACCTTCACTAATGACACCGTTGGGGTTAAAAACAAAAAATCATACATGAATTTTCTCGATGTATTTGACGCAAAAAGAGCTGATGCTGAATTTATTTGGTCGTCTAATCTGGTATTGGATAACTTAGTTTTACTTCGAAAAACAGTTAAATAATCCTACCAAGTTGTCCAAGTGGGAGAATAGTATGTAATTATCGTTCTGTCTGGATGACTTTAGCCAGCTTTGTTACCTCGTTTGGCAAGGGATTGTGCCGCTGAGGTGTCTTGAGTCACTTAGCCATAAGAAATCTCTAAGCGTAATCACAGGGCTGAGAATCCTTGACAAACATGGCAAAATTCCACATGTTCCCATTATTGCGGAGCTAGGTTGTGGTCGGTTCATCTGGTGCTGAGTGCCTTCTCGAGAATTACCCAGCGTCCTGTCGCCCCTCGGGATGCCTATTGGCTACTTTGCCATCATTGATTACAGGATACGAAAAAAAAGACTCTCTAATACCGGAATTTTGAGTTTATTTGCCAATATAGTCCACCCTAACAGGCACTGCCTGTCCGGTAGTAGAGTTGTATGCAACCAAGCCACCACTTTCGACACTGTGGCCGGTGATAGCCCGTATGACTACTTGATGGGTCACTAACAAGCTAAGGCCATGATTGTTGTCGGCTAAATAGCTCTCTAGTTTTGTGAGCGTTTCTTGTTTATCAGCATGGCTTTGAAAAAATGAGTTCAGGCCCGAAAATGCTTGCCATTCCCCTAGATCCAGCAATCTTGCAGTTTCACCACATCTGCACCACTCACTCGATAATACCTCATCAAAGTCAAGGCCATTTGTCAGCATGTATTCACCAATACGTTGTGCCTGCAGTTGGCCGGCCTGGTCTAGGTTGCGTTGAGTGGAGCAGTCACCAATCTTGAAGTCTATGGGGTCACCAAAACCCGGGGCAATGGCATGGCGCATGAAAACGATATTTGCATCAATTTTTTTAATTGCAGATTTTACCGGCTCAACGTTCTCCTGCGCGCCTAAGAGTGCGACAGTAAAGAAGACACAGAATAATTTCAATAAGGCGATTACCGAAGCCTTTGACGTTGCACTTAACATGAATTTCAAAAACCTTTTCGATTAAACGGGGCGGGGGGGGGCATGTACTCATATTTACTATCATAGTTGATGTTGGCAAACGTCTCCATTGCCCGACAGGTAAGAAAGTGTAGATATTTTTCCGACGCCTCTACTGTTTAGGTTCACAAGCCCTAGGTCGACCAGTGACCAGCGAGCAGGGATCTCGGTTGTTTACCGATAAAATGATCCACTTGTATCGCCCGCCTGCTGTCCCAATTGACCAACAGCAATTTGGTTTGCTCAATTGCCCTTCCATCGATAATTATTGAAAGGTCTCCTAAACCGCTTACTTGAGGAACAAGTGCACGAGGGCGGAGAACTAGGTTGATCTGGTCCTGAGCGGTCAGTAACCGGTGTGCTTTGTTATTCGCAAGCTTATAAGATTCCACTCAGGCCCAGGTTCTGGGACAAAGACCACTAAACTCATTTTGATTTTAAAAGGTTGAGCTCGATCAAAATTTCGCGAGACATAGGCTTGCGCCAGATGGTCTGATAACTTTCAATGACATTTGATCGAGAGACGATTAAGCCAGGCAGGGCAACCCAATCTGGGCAATTGCGATCAAGCAACGTCGTGATTGTAGTGCGGGCGACGGCTTCACCTTGCTGAAAGGGACGCTGGCCTGCCACCCCAATCACAGGCCCCCCTTTTGCAAGGCTTTCTGCCACCTCGTGCCCAAGATCCACCGTTGTAATGGGCGGAATCGGGTTTCGTTTTGAAACTGCCCTGACGACGTCAATGCAGGGACTATCCCAGACGACGAACAGTCCTGCAATTTCCGAGTGGTCATTTATGAGTTGGGCAGCTTCATGTCCGGCGTCACCAATGGTTGAAAATCTCGCTGTTTTCACCGCGACGTCAGGGCGGTTGACCTCCATCCAACGACTAAAAGCGATTTCACGTTCATTTGTGGCAAAGAAATCTGCATCATAGGCGAGCACCCCGGCAGCAGCGCCCTGCGGTAAGTGGTCAGACAGAAGTTCGGCTGCAATTCTGCCCAAGCCAAAGTTGTCAGCTGAAACAAGCGAGACATAGTCTTTGCCTGGAAGCATTCCAGTGGGGACATTGTCAATCAAAACGAGTTTTATACCCGCTTCTGAGATCGCAAGATGGGCCTCTGTGACGGTCGTATTGTTGACAGGAAGGGAAATAATAGCGTCAGGCGATTCCTTACGCAAACGGTCCAAGGCATCGATTTGCGTTGCGGAAGAAAAGTTGCAATCCACAACGTCAATGACGATCGCACCGCATTCACCCAATGTCCCAATCACCCCTTGCACTAGAAGCCTGGCCCAGTTGCTTTCTAAGGTGTGCATGACAATGGCGACGCGTAACTTTTTTGCACATGCCGCAGTTATGTCCTGTGGTAAAAGGGTAACCCGCTCTGGCGGAGAAGCACTTTCACCGTGTGGTCCAAGTCCAACTATTTTCATACCAATCTCCTCAACGGCCCGGTGGGGCTTGGGCCCCGTCGTTGGCTTGCTGCGTAATAGAGCCTAAAGTTTCCAAACCATGTAAAAAGTCTGGATGCCGGGTTGGAGATCCCAACAATATCCAGCCTTTCAAGAACGTCGGATCAAATAGCGCCGAAACAGCGATGCCGGCCGCACCCAAAAGGGCAGCGGAATTGCCCATTTGCGATCGCAGGATGCGTAGATCTCGTGTGACAAGCGGATGCGATGCACCATAAACAGTTTCACGTACGCTTGCGAGCAAGATGTCATTCGTCTGTGCAATCGACCCGGCGATGACAATAAGTTGTGGGTTCAGCATATTGGCAAGGGTTGCTACGACACCGCCAATGATTCGACCGCTTTGCACGATGATTTCTGTGCTCACGGCGTCGCCCATCTGTGCCGCCTGACAAACCTCAATCGCCGTAATGTCGGTTCCACGCACAAGTAAGTCGGCCAGATAAGCGCTTTCCCCCGATTGTGCGGCCTCGGTACCCCGCGCTTTGATCATGTTCGCCCCAGCCATGGCATCGAGTGTTCCAGTGGTGTCGCCAGATGTCACTGGTAATTGTCCAATCAGACCAGTGGCACGAACGGCCCCGCGGTAGGGTTGGCCATTACTGACCAGACCGGCGCCAATTCGCTGTCCGACTTTGATAAACAGCATGGTTTGTTGGTCTATCCCAGTGCCGCCATGTAATTCCCCCATCGTCATAGCATCAACGTTAGAATTCATCCAGACAGGGGCATCAAATCGCTGCATCAGTGCTTCGACAAGACCGCTCTTATCCCAACTAGGAAGAAAGTTGGGGGTTTCGAGCAAAAACGCGGCGTTGGGGTCGGTGAGAACTGGGCCGGGCACGGAAATGGAAATCCCCCACAAATCCGGAGTTTCGGCCTGCCGCGTCATTAGCCAATTAATCAAGGCGTAGATACGGGCCACAGTCTTGGTCTGATCTGTGATATTGGCTGCTTCGTGATGTTCCGTCAATAGCTTACCGCTGAGGTCGGCAAGGCCGACGCCGATGGCGGATTGGTCGAGTGTGACAACAACAAGTCGCGCACGATCCTTGGTGAATTGGACGCGGCGCGGCGCCCGACCGCCTGTGGCCACGCCTGTTTCACTTTCATTAACCAAACCAAGTTCTGTAAGGATCGCAAGCCTGTCGGCGATAATAGCGCGCCCATATTCGCTGACGCGTTCTAAATCCTGACGGGTCGTAGTTTGGCCCAAACGCACATGATTTAGCACGGCAACCAGGCTTGCTGTAGCCACTTCGCTGTTGCGCGGCCGTCCTTTTCCTCTTTGGTTATTCGATGCTGATTTGTCTTTGTGCACGAAAATGGGTATCTCCCTGGTGAATAATCACAACAATATTCTGCTCATATTTGCAGGACAAGTTCGTTCTTTTGTATGAAAAGAGACCTTTGCACAAAGATATAAAGATATAGAGATACAAAGACACATTGCGATATCGTCAATAATTAATAATACACCAATTTAAAGTCTTTTTGGTACAAAGGATCACCGGTTTGGAGTAAAAATAGCCTGCAAAAATAACGCTCTAGGAACACGTTATAGCATGGAAAAACCTTAAGCAGTTAAGCTGAGTGTAGCTAATAGCCTGACGTCTGGGCGTGAAGCACTGACTAAATCGGATGATGTAAATGAGATGATCGATTGGCAAGTTATAGAACACCTACTGTGTGACATCCATGCCAAACGTCGTCGTAATGCAGCGTGGCCACCTTTGTTTATGTTTAAAGCGCCATTTCTGCCGAGCTGCTGCAGCCTGAGTCATCCACGATTAAAAGGTAGCTCCTTAGGAACCGATAGTTATGCCGCTTCGTACGGGCGGTAAACTGGCATGTTGAGGCTCATTACCCACCGCTAAGATCACCCGCGTCTGCTGCTCACGGATCTTATTTTCTGGCACCGGCCGACTGGCCAGTGGCCGTGGGCCATGTCAACCAGACCCGCTCGGGACCAACGACGATAGGTCCTGAGGCTTACTCAGCTTTTATGCCGGCCGACCTCAGGCACACCTTGCACAGTCGAGCGAGTGTTTGGGCTTCTGAAGTTACATATTATGGCATGGGCCAAGCCCGCTACTTGGGGCTGGCTCGTAATCGTATTCGATTCGGTGTGATGTGTTTGGCTTATAATCTTAGGCGAGGGGCGAGCATTAAGAAACCCTGTAAAGCTTCACATCATAGTTGCGCCTAATAGTTAGAAAAAGGGTGCTAAAAAGCCATCTGATAGCAAAATGTTCGGATATATGGGTTGAATGCAGGGTTTTATGCTTCGTTTTTGGACTATCGATGATTTTTTAAAGCTTGTGTATCCAGAGGAAAAAATGTTCTTGTACTAATGTCTTAAAAAAGCAAAAGAATGCAATCTTGTGCATAAAAAATATTGACTACAGCCTAAATGCGGCTTAAGGTGGTTTTATCAACCGATGGAGTAGTGCGACATGAGTGACTGGAAGCTGGCGTATCAAGCTAATTGCTGGGGTAATCTTGGCGGGAATGCAGAGGGCGTGACCTCAATCACGCAACTCAGTTATCGTACATTTGGAGATATGGACCGGGCCTGCGCAGAAATCGCAGCCGCTGGATATACTGGTGTTGAATTGTTTGACGGCAATCTGCTGGATTACGGTGTCACCGATTTTCGCACCATGCTCAAGAATAACGGTCTGGCATTGGTTGCAGCGTATTCCGGTGCTAACTTTATTTTTGATGACATCTTGCCGGAGGAATTAGCACGCATTACACGCGCCGCTGATCGCGCTGCAGAACTAGATGCCCCGCATTTGGTGGTCGGTGGAGGCGCTAAGCGTTTTGATGGTGTTCGCGATACTGACTATGACAAATTGGGCGCAGCTCTTGATCGAGTAAAGTCATTGGCTGAGGATCGCAATCTTACCGCTCATTACCACCCGCATCTGTCTACGATTGTCGAGGGCCCCGAAGAGGTGCGTCGCATCTTCGGTCTGACGTCAATTGATTTTTGCCCTGACACAGCACATCAAAAATCGGCTGGTGGTGATCCGGCGCAGATGATCCGGGAACATGCTGACCGTATTTCCTATGTTCACCTCAAGGGGTTTCAAAAAGAGCCCTTTGCATTCACACCGCTTGATCGCGGTGATGTGCCGATGGACGGGATCATTGCCGCTTTGCGCGAAACGAATTTCGCAGGCTGGGTGTGCACTGAACTAGATTCTTGGGACGACCCCGCTGCTGGCGCACGTGCCAGTATTGACTATTTAAACCGAGTCTAACTGACCAAAACCAACCGGGGTTCGCCCCAACCTGCTGAGAGGAAGTATTATGATTGCACGTAGAAATATTTTGGGTTCCGCCGCCGCCGCCGCCGCACTGGCGCTGACTCTATCCGCTGCACCAGCTGTAGCAGATCCATCCGCTGCTTTGGCCGCACTGCAGGAAACAGTCCTGTCCAAAGGCCCAAGCGGAGAAGAACCGAGCCCAACCGACTTGAAGCTGAGCGCTGCAGAAATCGATCAGATCAAGGCGATGAACGCGACAGCAGCCATCGTGATGCACTATGCCGGCAATGACTGGTCACGTGCACAAATCGAAGGCCTCAAGTTCCAGTTCGGTGAATTGGGAATCGAAGTGATCGCTGTTACTGACGCCGGTTTTAAACCGGAAAAGCAGGTCGCAGATATTGAAACAATAATGGCCCGGAAGCCCGACATCATCGTTTCTGTCCCAACAGACCCATCGGCAACAGCTGCTGCCTATATGGCGGCTGCGGCGGCTGGTGTGAAGATCGTATTTATGGAGAACACTCCTCCGGGCATGACAGCTGGTGTGGATTACGTTTCTGTGGTTTCAGCTGACAACTATGGCAACGGTGTAGCTGCAGCTCACTTAATGGCAGCAGCGTTGGGTGAAGATGGAGGTCAGATTGGCCTGGTTTTCCATGCCGCCGATTTCTTTGTCACACGTCAACGCTATGACGCTTTCAAAACCACAATCACTGAGGACTACCCGAACATTGAGATTGTAGCAGAGCAAGGTATCGGCGGACCGGATTTCTCTGGCGACGGCGAAAAAGCGGCCTCTGCTATGCTGATTTCGCATTATGACCTCGACGGTATTTGGGCAGTGTGGGATGTTCCGGCTGAAGGCGTTATCTCGGCGGCGCGTGTTGCTGGTCGTGACGATCTGGTTATCACCACCATTGACCTTGGTGAAAACGTTGCGATCAACATGGCGCAGGGCGGCTTCATTAAGGGTCTGGGTGCACAACGTCCCTTTGACCAAGGTATAGCTGAAGCGATGCTTGCTGGATACGGCCTGTTGGGCAAAGAAGCTCCTGCGTTTGTCGCGCTTCCGGCACTTCCGGTCAATAAAGACAATTTGCTTGAGGCTTGGGAGACAGTTTACCGCGCCGCGCCAACGCAAAATATCCTAGACAGTATGGACTAACTGACTAGGAACCGGCCCTACGGTAGCTCTCCCGCCATAGGGCCATCTTAAACTTTTTATTGACGGAGCATTCCGATGACTAAGACACTGAACGTAGCACTAATTGGTGGTGGTTTTATGGGTAAGGCTCACGCCATGGCCTATGCAGCTATGCCGATGTTTTTTTGGCCAGCCCCCGCAATCCCTCACCGCAAAGTAGTGGTTGATCTAACAGACCTGGCGGCTCAAGAGGCGCGCGATCGGTTCGGATTCGACGAAGCCTCAACTGACTGGAAGGCGATCGTCAACCGTTCAGACATCGACATCGTCGACATCTGCACCCCGAACGACGCCCACGCTGAAATCGCGATCGAAGCGTTAAAAGCAGGCAAACACGTAATTTGCGAAAAGCCGCTTGCCAGTACGCTTGAGGAATCTATTGCAATGGCGGAAGCCGCGCGGGCCTCAAATGGCACTACAATGGTCGCCTTCAACTATCGCCGCACACCCGCCGTTGCTCTTGCCAAGAAATTCATTGATGAAGGCAGAATCGGCGATGTCATCAACTTCCGCGGCACCTATCTGCAAGATTGGTCCGCAGATCCCGATGGTCCACTATCCTGGCGTTTTCAGAAAAAAATCGCAGGGTCTGGCGCTATCGGAGATATCGGCACCCATGTTATTGACTTGGCTCACCATCTTGTTGGTCCCATCGACAACGTGCAAGCGATCACTTCGACCTACATCAAAACCCGTCCCATACAGCAAGGCGGTGTCGACAAACTCGGTGCATCCGAAAAATCTTCAGATGCTGAGCGAGCCGAAGTGGATGTCGATGATGAAGTCATATCGATGGTGCGCTTCAAATCAGGCGCTGTTGGTAGTATAGAGGCCAGTCGCAATGCGTGGGGTCGCAACAACTTCATCACGCTGGAAATTCATGGTACGAAAGGCTCGATTTTGTTTAACTACGAGCGACGAGATGAATTACAGGTCATGTTCGCAGATGATCCGGGTGATGCGCGCGGCTTCCGTACTATCTATACCGGACCTGCCCACCCGTATGGTGAAGGCCTTTGGCCAATCCCTGCGCTGGGAATAGGTTACAGTGAGACCAAGATCATCGAATGTTATGATTTCTGCAAAGCTATCATGGATGGCACTCAGCCATCACCAAACTTTGAAGAAGCGCTGTTAACCGAACAAGTGGCTGAGGCCTTGATCCGTTCAGGTAAGACTGGCTTATGGGAAAACATATAGTGTCAACTGTCGCGGTCCGTATGAAGGGTATTTCCAAAAAATTTGGCGGCGTCCAAGCCTTGGATAACGTCGGCTTTGAAGTATTGGCCGGCGAAATTCATGCGCTTTTGGGCGGCAACGGCGCCGGAAAGTCAACGATCTTGAAGGTGCTCAACGGCGTGCATGCGCCGTCCGCGGGTTACATCGAAGTGGCGGGCGTACCGCTAACAACTCACTCACCCGAGGCGTCACGTGCCGCCGGTATCGCGATGAATTATCAAGAAATGAGTCTGATCCCGACGCTGACCGTTGCTCAAAACGTTTATTTGACACGTGAAGCGAAGTCGGGTGGGTTAATTGACGATAGTGAGGCGGAGCGCGATGCCGCCAAACTCTTTGCAATGCTTGAAGTGGATGTCGATCCGAGTGCCATCGTTGGTGATCTTGGTGCGGGGCAAAAACAACTGACGGAAATTGTCAAGGCTATTTCTCAAAACGCCCGCATTCTCGTACTTGATGAACCATCCACTGCCCTGGCGGTTTCTGATGTTGATCGGCTGTTTACTTTTTTGCGCAAACTAAAGAAGCAGGGCGTCGCGATAATATACGTAAGCCACCGTATGGACGAAATCGCCCGCATTGCTGATCGAGCTACGATACTACGCGATGGTAAACATGTTATCACAGCAGATATCGGCGATCTGCCCATAGATACGATGATCGAACATATCGTTGGCAAGCGGTCCCTCGGCCTTGCTGATGTGGTGCGAAGTGAAGCTATCCGCGGCGATATCGGGCTGGAGTTGCGAGACGTGTCGGGGCGCAACAAACCGAATAATATCTCGCTTTCGATCCACAAAGGCGAGGTCGTCGGGTTGGCCGGCTTACTTGGGTCGGGCCGTACGTCGCTCGCAAAACTCATCGCTGGGATTGACCCAGTGGCTTCTGGCGAAATTCTCGTCAACGACCGTGCTGTTAACTTCCGCCGACCCGGTGACGCCATCGCGGCGGGAGTGGTCCTTGTACCTGAAGCCCGGGCGACGCAGGGCATCATCGCATCCCATTCCGTAACCGACAATGTAATACTTGCTGGGCTGGACAACCTTACAAGTGCCGGCTTCGTCAACGCCGCCAAAGCACGCGCAGTTACAGATGCCCAAATCGAGCGACTTTCTATTAAAACAGCAAGCCGTGATCATGCTGTTAGTACGCTTTCAGGTGGCAACCAGCAAAAGGTGGTCATCGGCAAATGGTTGGCGGTTGACCCGGACGTACTGGTGCTTGACGAACCAACAGCTGGAATCGACATTGGTTCGAAATCCGAAATCATCAAACTGGTGCGGGATCTGGCTGCGAGTGGCAAAGCCATTCTGATGATTTCCTCCGAGTTGTCGGAACTTCTGACTGCCTGCGACCGCATTGTTGTCATGGCGGACGGACGGACCTATGCCGACTTCCCGCGCGCCGCGTTGGACGACCCAGCTGAGGAAAATACCGACATTGCACACCGCCTACAGGCCGCCGAACAGCGGCTACAAATCTCTATTCAAGAAGCCCTCGCTGCAGGGCAAAAGGATTCCCATGCCCAATACTGACACAAATCAACTCCCTGGTGTGCTTCACGCGTTTCTGAGGGATTGGCGCCAAAATATTATATATATTGGCTTTATTGCGATTTTTCTAATATTCGCTCTGACTCTGAATGATAGAGGGTTTCTGAACCCCAATAATCTGCTCAACATTGTCCGACAGACGGCGATGATCGCCGTGATGGCGATCGCAATGACATTCGTATTGTCAGCGGGTGAAATTGACCTCTCTGTCGGTGCTGTCGCTGGCCTTGCCAGTGTGACCGTTGCATTGGCGGTTTCCTTCGCTGGGCCATTTGCGGGGATTATTGCAGGTCTTGCAACAGGTATTGCCGTTGGAGTCTTTAACGGCTGGTTGACCACGAAAATTGGCATACCCTCGTTCTTAACGACGCTTGCAATGATGGGTATAGCCAAGGGGCTTGCCATGTGGGTGTCAGGCACAGCCGCTGTTCCGATCTTGTCGCAGGGCTATATCTGGTGGTTCGGCGGTGGCTCCATCGGGCCTATTCCGGTGTTGCTGTTTTGGATTCTAATTCTCGGTGCAGTCGGTCACGTCGTTTTACGCCGAACTGGTTTTGGTCGCCGGGTGCTGGCCACGGGTGGTGGCGAGCAAGCCGCTAGCTATTCCGGCATCAACACCGCCAAGATCAAGTTTCGGGTTTTGGTCATCTCATCTACTGCTGCAGCTTTGGCGGGGATGTTTTATGCGGGTCGCCTGCAATCGGGCCGTTTCCAGCTAGGCGAAGGCGATGAGCTTTCCGTCATCGCCGCAGCAGTGCTGGGTGGTACGTCTCTATTCGGCGGTAAGGGCACGGTAATTGGCACCCTCGTTGGCGCAATGATGATTGGTCTGATCAACAACGGGTTAATCTTGATGGGGCTGGAATTCAGTCAACAACTGATCGCGCGAGGAGGAATCATTATCCTTGCGGTCGCACTTAGCCAAAAAAGGGCGTGAGCAATGAACCATGTGACAATCATAGGCACAGTTACCGCAAAACCTGAAACTCGAGTAGAGCTGCAAAAACTTCTGTCCGCACAAGTGGGCCCGACGCGCCAAGAAACTGGCTGTATCAATTATGACTTCCATGTCGATGCAACCGATCCGTGTGTTTTTGTCTTCTATGAAAATTGGCGCAGCCAACAGGATCTCGATGCTCATATGGATATGCCCCATCTTACGGCATTGTTTTCGCAAGTGGACCGGCTTTTGGCCAGCCCAGTGAATATTCGGTATCTAAAAATGCACAGCGAGATCATGTGATGGCAGCTAAAATTAAAGGTCCAGCCTTGTTTCTGGCTCAATTCTCTGGCGATGCCGCGCCGTTCAATTCGCTTGCGGAAATCACCTCTTGGGCGTCGGGACTTGGATACAAAGGCGTTCAAATACCAACCTCCGACAAGCGGTTTTTCGATCTTGATCTGGCAGCAGAAAGTGCCGCCTATTGCGACGAGGTGCAAGGCACCTGCGCGGATTCAGGCGTACAAATCACCGAGTTAAGCACGCATCTTCAGGGCCAACTGGTTGCTGTGAATCCGGCCTACGATCTTGCATTTGATGCCTTTGCGCCCGCGGATTGTCGCGGCAATCCAAAGAAACGGCAGGCTTGGGCCGTCGACCAACTGATGAAGGCTGCAGTAGCAAGTGAGCGCTTAGGGCTAACTAATACAGTCAGCTTTACCGGCAGCTTAGCCTTTCCGTTTCTTTACCCTTGGCCCCAGCGCCCCGAAGGCCTCATCGAGGAAACATTTGCAGAGCTTGGCCGCCGATGGCAGCCTATCCTCGACCATTATGCGAACCACGGCCAAAACATCGCTTTTGAACTTCACCCCGGAGAGGATGTCTTTGACGGTGCAACATGGGAAATGTTTCTTGATGCTTGTGGTCAGCATGAGGCTGCGCGAATCAACTATGACCCCAGTCATTTCTTGCTGCAAAAATTGGACTACCTTGCCTTTATCGACCTTTATCACGATCGGATCAGCGCTTTTCATGTCAAAGACGCTGAATTCAACCCCGATGGCCGGCAGGGCGTGTATTCCGGCTATCAACCTTGGGTAGATCGAGCCGGACGTTTTCGAAGCCTTGGCGACGGACAGGTCGATTTTGGCGCAATTTTTTCCAAGCTGTCCCAGTACGGTTACGACAGTTGGGCCGTCCTTGAGTGGGAATGTTGCCTGAAATCACCTACGCAAGGTGCAAAAGAGGGCGCGCCTTTCATTGAGAAACATCTGATCGAGATGACCGACAAAGCCTTTGATGACTTTGCCGGTGGGACACGCGACGAAGGTGCAATCAAGAAGATGTTGGGTTTATGAAACGACTAAAACTTGGCATGGTCGGTGGCGGCCGGGGTGCGTTCATTGGCGGCGTGCATCGTATCGCCAGCCGGATCGATGGCCGTTTTGAATTGGTTGCGGGCGCCCTGTCGTCGAGCGCGGATACAGCAGCAGAAAGTGCCGCGGATCTGGGCATCGCACCCGACCGTTCTTATTCGGATTTCCGTGTCATGGCGAAAACCGAAGCGGATCGCAGTGATGGCATCGACGCCGTTGCGATCGTTACCCCGAACCAGATGCACGCGGCCCCGGTTATTGCTTTTCTAAGAGCTGGCATCAGCGTGATCTGTGATAAGCCACTTTGCGCGACCCTTGCAGAAGCAGACGAGATTGCAGCGGCCATCAAATCTTCAAGTGCACATTTTGTTCTAACTCATAATTACACGGGTTATCCGTTGGTCCGACACGCCCGAAGGATAATCGCCAATGGTGAATTGGGTGCGATCCGCGTAGCCCAGATTGAATATGCCCAGGATTGGTTGGCAAAAAGCATTGAAAACGAAGGGCAAAAACAAGCAGCGTGGCGCACAGACCCGGCCAAATCGGGCGGCGGCGGTGCCATTGGAGACATTGGAACACACGCTTTCAACCTGTTGGGATTTGTTACGGGGCTAAAAACTGAGGCCCTGAGCGCCGACTTGCATAGCTTTGGCACAGGCCGTCAAGTGGATGACAACGCACATATATTGTTGCGGATGCAAGGCGGTGCTAAAGCTATGCTCTGGGCGTCGCAAATTGCTATTGGAAATGAAAACCGAATGTGCCTACGGGTCTATGGCGAAAAGGGCGGGCTGGAATGGTCTCAGGAGAACCCGAATGTGATGTCGCTGACTGTTCACGGTGAAGCCAAGCGCATCCTGACGCGCGGTGGAGCAGGATTTGGTGATGGTTCTCAGTTGTGGACCCGCATTCCACCTGGCCACCCAGAAGGTTATCTGGAATGTTTTGCGAATATTTACACCGAAGCCGCTGACCTGATCGAGGGCAAAAACGACGGTGCGATGCTGCCCGGGATTGATGAGGGACTTCAGGGAATGCAGTTCATTGATACCTGTCTCCGCTCCGCTAAAAATAACAGCGAATGGTTGCCGTTCGGGCTTAAGAAGTCCTGATCCATTGTAATCCCCACCTTTAAAAGCTCCGCTAAAAATAGAGAGGTTATCAATCACAGTAGTGGTCTTGGTGGAACCCCGCCAATCGAAGAATATGGTCGCTCATTATTGTAAGTCCATTGCCATTGGGTTGCCAATAACTGAGCCTGTTCGATGTCCTCAAAGATATTCAGCTCCAACCACTCTTTCCTTGCAGTGCGGTTAAATCGTTCAACGTAAGTATTTTAAGTTGACTTGCCAGGCGGGATGAAACGCAATCTAATTTGCTCCTGGTTCGCCCACTCAATAAGATCCTGACTAATATATTCTGGTCCATTGTTACAACGACGTGCACTGGGTTTTCCGCGCCGCTCAATGATTCTTTCCAATGAGCAAACACGCGCTGAGTCGGTAGCGAAAAATCCATGCCGATCGTTAAGCATTCCCGATTACAGTCATCGATTAGATTGAACGTCCGGACCGAACGACCGTCTTTCAACGAGTCGCCCATGAAGTCCATTGACCAGGCCTGATTTATCCTTATGACTGTTATTAGTTTAAGGTGGGGGATTACAATGGACACAGCTCGGGAACAATCTTAAATCATGAATGTATGAATCATGCAAAATCATACCTACCCATAGACCGAGAATATATTCCGACAGGCACAATAGAGAGCGTCGAACACACCCCTTTTAATTTCCTAGATCAAAGACGCGTCAAAAAATATTTAAAACAAACTCATATGCAATTGAGTATCGCAGGCGGCATTGACCACACCTTCGTATTTTCAGAACTAAGGTCTTTTCACGAACCTATTGCGTGCGTCTATTCCTTTGATACTATCGCAAAAGTGAATGCTGACTGTCCCAATAAGAATCAGAAGGGCCACCCATAAGGATGAAAGAGGGTCTGAGTCATCGATTCTTGAATTGACCACTGCTGGCTAAGCATTCTTATCCACATGGATTCAGTTGTCGCTTAAGAGTTCTGACTTCATCATGATTATGAAGTCTTTTGAATTGCATATATTGATCCTATCTGATTTTGCCAAGAGAGTAAGGTATATTATTGAGTAGGTTCACGGCTACTACATTAGGAATCCACGGATTAATGATACTTATTTATATTATCGTAGAAGTTAAATGATTTATTTTCTCATGGGCCTATATTTTGTCTGGATCGTTGGTCCATATTATAACAATGCGAATTGGTCCCTTCGGATGCTGTTATTGGTCCCGCCACCCTTT
>Ga0209194_1000671_pt1 | contig 25174 bp, 59 predicted proteins | sample COGITO_mtgs_1004_FD_184787 | JGI IMG/M metagenome (GOLD analysis project Ga0209194, IMG submission 184787) | Pelagic marine microbial communities from North Sea - COGITO_mtgs_100413 (SPAdes) (version 2) | ecosystem: Environmental > Aquatic > Marine > Epipelagic ...
CTCTAATTTTATTGATGAAGTTGCATCAGTACCTCCTTTAATGTGAATTCTATTATCGGGACTTGCCTCGCCTATCCCCACTCGATTGTTAGCACTATCAACGTATAAAGTATCGGTGTCTACTATTAAATTACCTGTAATTGTAGCATTTCCTGAAATAGTACCCCCTGTTTTATCGTACTTGTCAGTTTGTAAAGCAGTAATATCTGTGTCGTTACTAGAAATATTTGTAGCATTTGTTGTTATATCTGCTTCTGCTGCTGTTAAGTCAGCAATTAAAGGATAGTAAGAAGAATAATCGCCTTCATTAGCTACAATAGCACCTAATCTACCAAATACAGTTGTTACAGCATCTGTGTTATCTATTTTCTCCCAAGCAACACCATTAGAAATAATCCAATCCCCAATAGCATAAGTAATAGTTTCGTAAGTACCACCTACTGAAACAACATAATAATGTCCTTTAACAGTTGAAGCAGAAGGTAGTGTAGGTGTATTTGTAGAAGCATTCCAAGTGCCTTGATACTCTACTTGTCCTACTACTGAATCAGGTAAGTTAGCGATTGGAATTTTAGCACCACTATCTAAAGGCGCATATCCGTTCGCTTGATTCTTTTCACTTATATTTTGTTTACTACTTTGTAGGTTGCTAATATCAGTATCATTACTTGCTATATTTGTAACGTTGGTAGCAATATCCGTAACATTAGTAGCTATATTAGATGCGTTTGTAGCTATATCTGTATCGTTCGAATCTATTTGACCTTGTAAAGCAGTATCTGCACTACTTCTAGTACTAGCTTCTGTGTCAATATTACCTTGAAGTGTATTGTCGTTAGCAAGTCTAGTAGCTGCTTCTGCATCTATATTAGACTGTAAAGTATTATCGTTTGCTAATCTTGTTGCAGCCTCATTATCAATATTTGTTTGTAGTGTTGTATCTGCTGCAATTCTAGCAGTTTCTTCTGTCGTGATACTAGCTGTATTAGTATCTATATCAGCTTCTGCTGTTGTTAATCTTGTATCTAAAGATGAAGTGTCTAGGGTAACAACATTACCCACTTGAGAGATAGTAATCCCTCCTGCAGGTACAAGTTTTACAAATGAATTGTCAGTTCCTGATGTTGAAGTTAGATTAACATCTACGTTTGCTCCGTCTGTAGTAGAGTTTAAGTCGTATGTTTCTCCTGAAGGAGCATCTACCCAATCCGTTAAAGTTCCTGTAGAAGATAAGATTTGTCCAGCTGTACCTTTTTGTCCATTGCTGTCCAATAGGAATCCGTTTATCTCTAGGTTTTGAGTAGAAACACCACCACCTGCGCCCACAACAGTAATGTAAGGGTCTGTGAATTGACCTCCAGCTGCCGTTTCCGACATAATGGAATCAGTAATAGTATCTGCATCAGCCCATTTTGTTATGGAGTTTGCCGTTCCAGTTCCATCAACATTACCTTTGGCTTGAATGGTAAATCCATTTCCAACTCCGTCATCAGTAAGTGTAATGTTTGCACCAGCTGTAAAGGTGATTACATCCGTAGATGCATCTGAACCTGTAAGGGTTAATGTTTCATTTAAACCTGATTGAGCTGTTGCCACCGTATAGGTTGTGTTAGCAGTAACTAGTCCGATTGGTATTTTAACATTATCTGTAGATTTATATCCTACGATATAATCAATATCTGATACCGTTGCTCCTACATTAAATTGTGAAAATTTTACTGCCATTTTATTCTGTTATTAAATCCTCTAAAGTTGTTTCACTAACCATTTGTATGTCTAACTCTGTAATTACTTCCTCACTTCCAATAGGTGGCGCTTGAGAAATTAAATTAGAACCAATGTAGTTTCCTGTCAATTAACTAAAGCCATATTCCTATTCCTATTACCATAATGCGATTATATTACCAGCAGTAGTTCCTGTAGCAAATACTCTAAGAACCTGAACCGGAATAAAAGCTCCAGTATTAATTCCAGTGAAAGTTACATCGTCACCACCGGTGGTTAATACCCTTAGGTTTCCTGCAGCTCCGACATAAAGAACACATCCATTGTTTCTTCCAGCCCCTGGGTCAGTTGAAATACTAGGTATGTCTACGGTATCACTTGGTGTTACTGCCGCAGCTCTGTTTGCTTGTAATTTTTGATATGCCATAATATTTTATTTATAAGGTACAATTCTATTTAAGGTATCACGACGCTCTGAGCATCCGCAATCGGTATTTGTTGCTTTAGCTACCGTATCAACCATTCTTTTTATTCCAGTGGCTTTTGTAAATTTATGTATCGTATCTCCTAATCCTTTTGATTTCATTTCTGACAAGTACACATTTTATTACTACAACCTTTTGTTTTAAATGATATAATAAGCAAAAACTTATTCCATTTACATTTTAAATATTCAAAAAACTCGCTAATTTTATTAGCTGATTTTATAAGCCATGCGCCTAATTTTCTCATATTACTTTTTAAAATATTATTTTACAAATATACAATATTTTCCTTGTTTACTTTTTAGACTTAGCACCAACGCACTTCCATCTTTTTCTGGATAAATTGTTTGGAGTGTTAGGGTCGTTTTGTTTCTTTTTACTTAAACGTGTTTTTATGCCTAAGCTTCTAGCACAATAGCTATCCCCCTTAGAAGTGCCTGGTCTTACTCTAGGACCACCGCCCTTAGCATTTCCCGCCTGACCATAACTTACCTTTTTACCTGTAGATGTAATTTTTACTTTTGCCTTCCCTTTCCTTGGTGTTGCCATTAGCTTGATTTTGCTTGTATGACTAGCCAGTTTAAACCATCAGACCAAACAGCGATACCATTAAATGCTTTATTCATTGAATAGCTAGCCGCTCCGTCAATGGTATCTCCTCCTGTAGCCACTACGTTTACTCTTTCATTAGCTGTTACTGTAGAATCATTTACTATTCTCAAAAAACGATACGGAATAGCAGCTGCTGAAGGAAGGTTTAAAGTATAGTCTCCTCCGCCTCCAGACCATGTGATGTCTATAATGTTTTTTGTTGTTGTAATTGTTGACGAACCTCCAGGAGAAGCTGTTATAAACTCAGGTTCTAAAATGGCCGTTGTTCCTGTATATGCATAAGAGGCTATATCGTCTATAGTATACGCCTCTCTTAATGTGTCTATAAGAGCAGACCCCCTATCTAATGTGTCTACACTAGGGGCAACTCCGTGAAATTTTGTTCCTACCGGTATTGTGCTCATGCTTTTTTAACTGTTTTAGTATTACTTACAAATTGTTCTTTACCGCCAAAAGCTTTCTTTTTTCTGGCTGTAGCAGCAAGCGCACGCTTGCTTAGTCTTTGTGCTTTAGCTAAAGGAAGACATCTGTCAGGGTTTTTTTTGTTCTTACTTGTACCGCAAGCTCCTTTAATTTTTCCATCCGTGCCTATACGAACCCATTTCTGGTCACGCCATTTTTTTAATTCGCCCATTATTTTTTACCGTAATTAGGGTCTTTACAATATTTACTTGCCGCCATGTTAGCATAGGCAGAAGGATATTTATCAAAAGTGCGCTTTGCCCAGGCTATTCCTGCCGGACAAATTTTATTACCTTTCTTCTTTGTTCTTCCAGGCATTAATACTTAGACTTTACTTTCTTTCCTGTTTTTTTTGCGTATGACTTTGCTGCTGCTTTTCCTTTAGCAGTATAAGCAAATTTCTTTTTTCCTACTTGCGGCATAATATTATTGTTTACCTGGTTTATAAATCATTTTTTTCTTTCCCCCTTTTTCCATTTCTACATCCTTAACCGGAAGCTGCTTGAATTTTTTAGTAAGTTTGTGAATTGTTCTGTTGGCCATAGGCATATTCATAGCTTCTTTTTCTGTCATAGGGCCCATCTTGCCATAGTCCTTATGTCCTACTGGATAATTTTTCATTCTTCTTCTTTTAAGTCTGTTAATTTATTTATAATGTCTTTTTGTATTTTAATTATCATAGCCTCTAGCTGGTCGTTTCTTTTTTCCATCTGTTCGGCTAAGGTTGTTAAGGCTTCATTCTTTTTGTTTAAACTGTTTACCTCATCAGGCTGCTGCCCGATGATAGTATAAACTACAATACCTAATGAAGATACTAACGTACCTACAATAGCCACAAACAAATCTTTGTTTACTGGAGGTATTTCGTTAAAACTTAAAAATAATAACAATAGTATTATTAAACCGAAAATCCCTGCTGCACCTAAATAATGTCGTAAATCCTTGTGTTCTTTCCCCATAGTTAGCAATTAATAATATATTTGTACAAATTTACTAAATTAAATCTAATGAAATCAAACTACCTAAAGTACTGGAAAGTAATACGCTACTTCATAAAGGCTAAGTATGGATTGTCTACAGCCGACCTAGATATGCTTTTGTTCCTTTACTCTGAAGAGTATTTTGATAAAGGAAAGTTTGATGAGTTCAATACTTTAATGGGATGGAACAAAGAAACATTTGAAAGACTTCGACAAGAAGGATGGATAGAAGTTTTTCGTAAAAGACATAAACGCAAAAGAGCTATATACTGCCTTTCTTATAAAACTAAAAGAATTATTAAATCAATATACAATAAGCTAGAAGGGCAAGAGATTTCTACAGACCCATCTACAAATCCTATGTTCTTAAAGAATGTGTCTTACTCAGATAAAGTATATCGCAATATGATATTAAAAATGAACAAGCTTATAAGACAACAACGACATCATTCTGAGAAATGATTGTGTAAGGCTCGTTATTGATAAGCATCGTGTACCCCGCTCTTTTATCATAATATATTTTGTCGCCTTCCGATATAACGCTAACATCAGTGCCCGGTTTTATGACTTCTCCTTTTTTGTATCTTAGCTGGTTTGCATCATCTGAAGATAACAATAAACCTGAAGAAGTTTTAATCTCCTCTTCTATGGTTTTAATTACAATATTATTTCCTATTGGTTTCATTTGTTTTATTTATAACATTCATAATAATAATCACAAGTTTTTGTTCCGTTCCTACTAACTATACATTCTTTTGAGGTTTTAATACAAGTATCTTCGATTAGGTCTTCAGGAGTGCAGCTAATAAACAATAAAAAAAACAACAACCTTTGCATACTATTTATTTTTAAATATTTCGTACCACCACTTAATAATAATATACTTGAAAAGCTCCCAGCAAATTACTCCTACTAACATCTCCTGCCAATTCATGATTACTCTTTATAATGTACTGTTTCTTAATTTATTTGTTCTTAACATTGCATCAAGTACAATTTTTTTTACATCTAAATAAACAGAGTTTGCCTGCATTACTCCAATGTCTTTACTTACAAATAATTTATTTGAAAAATCCTCTGCCCATCTGTCAGCTTTTTGTTCTTCTTTGTAATTTTCTAATTCCATAATATTTATTTTTGTTCATATGTTCGTGCCATAGTAACTATGGCGTTAGTGGATAAAATAGTTATCGCTACCGATACAGCGTTCTGTAGTGCTGTCTTAGTAACCTTCATAGGGTCTATAATCCCCATCTTATACATATCACCATACACGCCGTTCTTTACATCATATCCTCTTGTGTAAGCTAATGTATCCTCCTTATCATAAATATCGTCTAAGTTCAACCCTGCGTTTGTTAAAATCTGAGCAATCGGCGCACGAAGTGCTTCAGCTAAAATTGCGCTAGCAATTTTTTTCGCACCACTCAAATCGTTACTATCGGACTTATCGTTGTATTTCTGATAGAAACTATACAAGGCCAAGCCTCCCCCAGGTAAAATCCCCTCTAATAATGCCGAGCGCACCGCACAGACCGCATCATCAACTCTATCGTAGAGCTCTTTCTGCTCAAGGTCGGTGTTACCGCCAACATATATAACACCTATCCCGCCTGTAAGCGATGCAATTCTCGACAATATAAAATCTTTATCGCCCTTCTTATTGGTAATCTTATGAGCATCCCATAGCTGTTCCACCCTTTGAGTAACCTCTGGAGTATCCTCCTTGGTATCTTTCAACACCACTGTAGAGTCTTTACCCACTATAACCTTAGCCGCATGCCCCAAGTCATCTGGGCTTATGATGCTGAGGTCGTCCCCAGTCTTTTCTGAAAAATAAGTAGCACCAACTGTAAGAGCTATATCTTGCATCAGTTCATGTTGCTTGTAGCCGAACGAGGGTGGAGTGATGCTACAAATTTTCAAGTTGTTCTTCATCACATTCGCCGCTAGGGTGTTTATGACGTTTGTAGAACAAGGCGCTACTATTAATAATTTCTTGCCATCTTGTATGATGGGCTTTAATACATTCTCTATCGTCAACAGATTCGTTATCTCTGCATCAGAGACCAAGATGTGCACATCTTCTAGCACACACTCATCCTTCTTATGGTTGTTTATAAAAAGCTGCGAGGAATATCCCCTGTCTATCTTCAACCCATTGGTGGTTTCACTATAGGTATCTGAGGTCTGTGAACGCTCCACCGTCACAATGCCGTTATCACCCACCTTATTGTAAGTGTCCGCAATGATTTTTCCAATCTTACTGTCATTGTTGGCAGAGATGGTAGCCACATCCGCAAGCATCTTCTTACTGATTTTCCTACTCTCCTTCTTCAAACCAACTATAAGCTCTTTCGTCTCAGACAAAAGCTCTCGCAGTATCTCAGTCTTATTATCATACGGAGTAATGTTTGTTATCCCAGCTTTTACTAAAGCCTCTGTTAACACTATCGCCGTAGTTGTACCATCGCCCGCAAGGGTCGCCGTTCGGTCTGCAGCTTCACGCATCATCCGTACCGCAAGGTTCTCTACCGGGTCTATAAGAGCAATTGACTTAGCAACCGTAACACCATCCTTAGTAACTGTTATGCCGTGAGTATGCTCAGGCGATTCTATAATAACAGTATTACCCATTGGACCTAATGTACTTTTGACAGCGTTAGCCATCTTACTAATACCACTTATAAGTTTATCTTGACCCTCTTTATCGAAATGTAATTCTTTCGGTGTGTATCCTCCCTGTTCCATAATTAGATTTAATTTTTATCAAATGTAAAACAAATTGTATTAAAAACAAAATGTTGAAAAAAAAATTCCTATATATATATATATATATTATTTATTATTATTATTATTATTATTATTATAATTTAGAGTTAAACTTAACACAGTCAACAGGGACCCTGAGAATCAGATAGTTAATTAACACAAATCCAACATTTATTCAACACAAACAGGGTCAAAATCAACACAAAAAAAATATTTAACATAAAATTTTCATTTCCACCATTCATAAAAAGTGTATTTCCAACTGTTCCTGTAAAAGAAAAGGTGACCGAAGTCACCTCATCTAAACCAACATAAAACAAATATTTAGAGAAGTTCTCTAAAATCCTTTCTAGCATCTGCTAAATTTATAGCGTCTGCTATCATACTAATTTTTTTAGCTCTCTTCATAGTCTTCTTAATATCAGCAGCCTGCTGAATACCAGTTACACCATTTGGTCTTTCGTTTACTAATCTACCGTTTTTTACTGTTAATCCATCCATTGCTAATATGTTATTTTTAAACCTATGAGTCCGAGATATATCGTAACCTCGGAGTAATCAAACTCTCTATCCCTGGAATAATAAGACCAGCCTATTGCAAATCCTACCTTTATCCTGTTGTGAATTTCTAGTTCCATACGCAAAGATAATAAAAATATTAGATACCCGTAGTGTTTGGGTAATACATACAAATACACGACAGCCACCCCTTTCCGAAACCAAAAGTTTTTCTCCCTCCCCCCCTATGCGCTGAAAAAAAAGGCTCGGATTTTTTAGGGTTTTCCTGTGGGGGGTCTGCTCCCAATTCGCTCCTGATTAAGTTCCTGAAGCGCTCCCCGTTTTACGTTTGCCTATGAGCAAAGCAAAGAAAGACTTTGTTTTTTTCTTTGTGGATTTCTTACAAAGTGAACATTAAAAAAGACAAGACAAGCACAAAGGCTTTGTTTTACCCCTCGACAACTTCACCGAACCGATACAAAAACACACATTCAAAACCACCTTAACAGCTTGACAATGAGCCGAAAACGTTTGAACTGTTGTCCTATACAAAAAATAAACCACATAACCAAATTTTAACACACAAAAAACCATTAAGAATATCATAAAAATACACCCGATAAAACCCTATTCAATGAATATAATGCAACGAAAGAACACATATACTTAATTATTCGCAAAAATTACAGTTTATTTGGTTATTTATAAAATTATTCAGATACTTGAAAAGATTTTAAAAACACAACAATGAGACATTTACCGACACCAAGAATAGAAAACGTAAACTACGGTCAAATATTCCAAGTTATTGAAAAGTATAAAGGGCAAGAAGTAGCTACTAATTTTAGAAGCTATGAAGACGCGAAAAAATACTACAACAAACTATAAGTACTAATTAAATTTTACAACATGAAAACGCTAAACAAAAAATCACAAGAAAAATTATCATTACTCAACGGCTGCGAAGTGTATTCGGTATGGAACTATGAAGGAACCGTATATATTAAAAAAGATGAGGTATGGCAGAACGGCGAAAAAATAGACACATTAAACACCGATGAAAAAATACAAAATTTATTTGGTGAACTATTCGAAAATGAATTTGGAGGAACTGAATTTTATATATAACAAAAACTAAATTTTACAATTATGAAAACAGAATTTGAAGTAAGAGAAGCAGTGATTAATAATCTATTAGGATACATTGAAGATATTATTCTATATGATAATGAAAACGGAAAAGATGAGGAAGACATTTTTACAGAATTAGAAGAAAACCTTATGCAAATTTTAGACGATATGCTAATTTATTATAGCACTCAATTTGACGTTATAAATGCCCTCAGGGTATTCACAAATTTTGAAGATGAGGAATTGGGTCTTGAAATAAAATCAATCGGTCAACTCGCCTTTGCAATGCTTTATAGCTTTGCAACAGATAGAGAATTGGTGGGTCATGCGATTGATAGACACAACGAAATAAAATCAGAATTAGCATAAACAAACAAAAATAACGGGGAGTTGAAACGCTCCCCATAATTTAAACAATATGAAAAACTGGATTTTTTATGGCACAGACCATAGCGGAATTAAAACAATACACTACATTAAACAATGTAAACGCCCTGAAGCAACAAGCGAATACAAAGAAATGATGCACTTGCTAGAAAATTACACATATTACACAACGGGTTACATGACAAGTAAAGCATGGAATGAAGACCACCAATATATAAAAGTAATATGATGACGGAATGTACATACTGCAATGAACCATTGCAAGAAGAAGAACTGGAATTTTATAACACAAACGTAGATGCAATGCCATTATGTATGAACTGCGGAATTAAATTATGGTAATACAAACAAAAAACAAACACAATGAAAACAAAAACAATAGACATACAAGCAAAGGAATGGTTCGACAAAGTAAACGGAAACAGTTATTTTGCCGGTACAATAACCCTAAACTACGGAACAGAAACAGAGGAAATATTTTTACTTCCGTTCCAATATGGGTATGGGGATGAATACGAACATGAATCAAAAGCAATACTAACTCAATTTAACAAGATTTCAACGGACTATGAAAGCCTATACAACTACTGTAAAAGGGTAGGAATAATTCTAAGAAGGAACATTGAAAGAAACTGCCTAAAAAGAGATTTAAAGGCTATTGAAAACGAATACAAAAACAATTAAATTTTACAATTATGAAAACACTTAACAAAATAACAGACGAAGATTTACAAATTATTTTCAACTCTTCATATAGAAAAAGAGAAAAGGTAACCCAATTTGGTCAAACAATCGACAATCCAAACCTAACAAACGTAAACGACCCAACATTTATAGATACATTGGATGTACTAAGGGATTTATTTGATGAGTCTTTAACATGCTACGATATGACCGGTTATGATATGCACAACCTACGGGGAACAGATTTTGAGTGGATACAAGACCTTGAGGAAGTAGACCACGTAAACACCTATAATTGGTCTGCTCCATTGACAAACGATTTAGACATAAAAATCTATAAAGACAACGAAAAAATGTACTTTCTAACAAGTGTACAAAATGGATATTCAGACGCAAGATGTGGGTATATGGTGGAGTTTTTATTCATACTTGATATAAACTATTCAAGCGAAGATTGGGCAGTTCTTTTAAGTGAATTGCCATCGTCTTATAAATCATTCACAACGTCAAACGACTATACCTTTGATTTAGATATTTTCAAGGAATCCGGCGTATTTAATATAAGTAAGAATGACGGAACGTATGACGATTACGATGTATATGTAGGCGACTACAACGACTGCGAAAAGTACGCAAATAAGATTGAGGAAGAAGAAAAAGAAGAAGCATAAATATATAAACCAACGGGGGGAGGAAACTCCCTTCCATAAATCAAACACAATGGAAACAACATTAACAAACTACTACAAGGAGGAAATAGAAAGTTTAGACAAATTTCCCAATAGAAAAACACCTTTAAAAGCGTACTATTTGTACGAGCATACAGACGATGAATTGGGTATTAAAATAAACGAATCTATCACATTTTATGACCTATTCAAATACCTTGACAACAAAAACTATTTTTCGGTCAAATACGATAGCGTTTATGACCTTATGGGGATAGATGATAGCATAGTAAGGGAAAGACTATTTGAGGGACTATGCAAAGTGATGGTTTGCTCCTACGATGAAATCTATGACCAATGGATAAATAATGTATAAAAACAAATCAAAACAAAATGAAAACAGAAATAATAAAAATTCAAAATGCCCTAACTAGGCAACGAAAAAGAACGGCTACTTTTGAGGATATAAACTATCTAATTCAAAAAGAAAGCCAGTACGGAACACTAAACACACGAATAATTCAAAACCTAATACAATGAAATACAATATAACCTATCAAGAAGCGTATGCCTATTCCTTTAATTTAAATGCCGATTTTGAATACAAGGGGAAAAAATACAAAGTAACTTCTACCTACTACAATGGAAGTGGAATGGAAGATATAGACGTGTACAATGAAGATGATTCATGCATAGAAGATGATGCCCTAGAAGATAATGTTTTACAAATAGGGAAGGAAATAGTTGAAAATATGGACATAGAAAAACACCTAACATATTGAAAACAGATTTTTACACCATTAAAAATAATGTTTGGACGAAAACCAAACTAAACGACAAGTACCTTTCATGGCATTGGATATTGTTATACAATGATGATTTGACAGAGAAAGGAATAGGAATGTATCCTACAAAAGTAGACACAATGAAACTAAAATATGACTAAAATGTTGCTTATTTGTTACAAATATATTACATTGCATTAAATTTAAAACCAACATAAAATGAAAGACAACAATTTTAATGAACACACAGACGGAGAAATCGTAGATGTATTATCTCGAGATTTCCCAAAAGTATTTGAACAGATACTAGAACACTTAGATAACCAATAAATAAATTAACATAAAATGAAAGTAAAAATCCAACAAAGAAGCGTGTATCATAAATTCGCTGAAATAGAAATTGAGATACCCGATACAATAACTGAAGATAATCTTCAAGACTATTTAGAAGACAGAGAAGATGTTGATGAGCAAATTGATGAGGCAATATCTAAAGCTGAATATGAATATGGTTTTGGTTGCGACTATGATGCTAATCAAAATAACAATTCAGCAATGAATAAAATATTAGACGAGTCTGAATATAGATATCAATGTGATAAACTTAATACTGGAGGACATTTATAAACCAACGACAATAAAATGAAAACAATAACACAAACAGAAGCAGAGAAATATGCTGATTGGTTACTGACTGAATGTTCAGACCCAATAGATGAGATAACTTGGCTTGTAAGCACGATAAAAGAAAGCGACAATGACCATGTGATACAACAAGTATTTGAGGATATGAGAAAATATAATAAACTATAAAAACAAACACAATGGCAAACAACTGTTATAATTGGGTGGAATTTACAGGAAGTAAAGATGACCTACAAAAACTAAAAGGAAAAATAAGCGATTATGAGAAGTTTGAATACTTCACAGATTGGGGAAACCATATCTTAGACATAGAAAATGACACTAGCGAAAGAAACTTTGATTGGTACTACAAATATGGAACAAAGTGGTGGGATATGTACTTAGAAAATGAAGAAGATGAAAGTTTGATTATATCTGGAGATACTGCATGGAGTCCTCCAGAGAACCTAATAGAGGAGATATGCAAACACTATGGTATTGAGTGCAGGATTGAATTTGAAGAATCAGGTAATGACTTCGGAGGATACACTACATTCAACTCAGAAGGAAAGCAAGAGGAATACAATGTAAGTTATAGGCAGTGGAGATACGAAGAGGACTCAGGCTCAGCTATGGATAATATTATAGAGGATATTGAGCATTGCGATTACACACTAGAAGACTTTGAAGAAGACTTTAAATATATGAGTGAAAAAGATGTTGAATACATTAAAGAATTTGTAAAAAACCTAAACAAAGTATCATGAAAGACAGATATATATTAGACAAAGACCCACATACGGGAGAGCATAGAATATTAGATATTGTAAGCGAAGAAGAAAAAGTAATTAAGGTAATAAAAACCTTTAAATACGGAGCCTCAGCAAGAAAACACTATTATAAACTAAAAAGAAAATGAAAGACCCAACAGAAACATACCCAGAGTATGAATGTAGAGAATGCGACAAACCCATTTACCACGAAGGGTGGTGTTGTGATAACTGTTTTGAAGCCTCAATGTTATGAACGAAGATGAAATGCTAGAGATGATAAACGAAATCGAAAGAGAGTTTAAACATCTAACTAAGGAAAACGAAATGTTAGGGGAAGAAAACGAAAAACTTCATGACCTAATCAATACCATAAATAATACTGCTTCATTAGACGGAGAGGATTATACAGATGGGGAACTGCTAGATATAATTTATGATTTAATTAAAAATGGAAATAGACCACGAATTTAACATATACGGAGAACTTATTTTAAAGGCTCGTGTTGGAGGTAATTTAATTAAACGTAGGTATCTATACTATACGCTAAAAGATGCAAAGAAACACTTTAAAACGTACTTAAATGAGATATTACCCTAATTTAAACGAAGAAACAGGAGAGTTTGTACTATACAACTCTCAAACAGATAGGATAGTTGTCGACAGACACAAGACTCCTAAGATTTATCCAACTGTGGATGATGCAGAGCAAGATGATAAGAATAGTGAGTATATGGTAATAGAAGTACAGGACCTTTCACTACACCATCAAGACTATTTAATTAATTATTGGAATCAAAATTTAAAATACATTAAGAAATGACAACACTTTTAAAACTAATATTTGGTATTGTGCTATGGATTGTTGTAGCAAGAGTATTCATATGGGTTGGCAGTAAGTTATGGAAAGATTAAATAAAAATACTAACTTGCGCAACTTAACCCATTGCGTTTGGGATAAAATAAAACGCTTAACAAAATAATTTTTTATGGATTTTAACACAGATTATGTACGCCAACAAGTCTCTGACCCAATGCTTAGAGATTTACTAATCAAATCAAGAAAGAAGAATGAGTTTAAACCAGTGTACTATCATGGAAGAAAGTATTGGTGTTTAGACGACCTAACAAAAGAAAAAGAAATAGAAGGCAGAAACAAAGCCATCAGGGAAATGACAGTAGCCATGATAATAGGAATGTCATTTATGATTGTTATCATGTACAAAGTTTTACCTATATTTATAGTATAACCAATTTTCATTTTGTTTGTAAAGGGGGGGCAAATCAGCTGATTGTTCCTCCTTTTTTTATGGGGGTATGGGTAGGGGTATGGGTAGGGGTATGGGTAGGGGTATACCCCTATTTTTTCTCCAATATTACCATAAAATATTTTGTTTTTTCATTACAATACATTATATTTGTTTAATTGTAGTATAAATGGTTGTTTTCATAGTTGGTAAAAGAGGGTAGCAGAAATGTTGCCCTTTTTTTACACAAAAACCTTTTATCGAGTATTTTTGCATTTAATCGAATATATTTTGTTGTGTGATTGTGTTTTAATATATTAATGGAAAGATTAAGTTCTTTGACATTATGAAAATAATTAAAACCAACAACAATGAAAAAAGTTCACACAATTAAAATTCGTAAATGCTCTAATGGTAGAAATTATTCTGCTACTTGCTTTGATGGTATGACATTAAATCATTTAATACACCATCACGAAATCAAATGGGCAGTTTGGGAGTATTTATCTAAAGGCTTCAAAGTACATTTAGATGTTGATAGTTTGGAAAATAAATTATCTTAATTAATCAAGGGGAGGCAGAAATGTCTCCCTTTTTTTTGAAACACCACGAGTTACCCTCGTTAAACAAACAAGAGTAATGTTTACCCTAAAAAAATAGTTTTCTTTTAGAAAACTTCTTATGTTTGTAGGGTGAGAAAGTAAACGATTTTGCTCTTTTTCATTTAAGGGCTGGGAATAATTCCTGGCTCTTTTTTTTTGCTTTTAATTTGGATATGTTACTAAAATAGTATAAATTTGTTCCAAAATAAAGTATAAAATATGGACGAACTATTCAACCGATTCCTTGATGATGACTATCAGGCAAAGGAATTTCAGCTACAACAGAAGACTCCCTACAGGGAGCGTAACCCAAAGCAAGAAGATGTTATTGACATCGTTAAACTTGCCAACAAAATCTTTTTAAAATGAATGAACACATACTACAGTCTTACATCGACAACATTACCATGCACTATGGGGTAAGTCAAGAATTTATTTTTAGTGAAGGACGCAAAAGAGAAAAAACTGAACCAAGAAATCTTTTCTTTTATCTATCTCGCAAGAAGGGAATACCCATGGTTACAGTTCAAAAGTTTTTACTTAAAAAAGGCTATGACTTGAAACAATCTAACATATACAAGACATTAAAAAGTTTATCTGAGAAAATAGATAACGATAAAGACTACGAGCCTTTGATTAAAAAACTAGAAAAGATTACTGCCAATGTATAACATACTTCATCAGGTTTTTGAAGACGCACTAAATGATTGTGGTGCAGTAAGATTAGATGGAGATGACTACAGAGCAGTAATCTGTTTTGGAGTAAAAATAGTAAACTATAATGAGGATAATTCAATAGTGATATACAACACCGCTAGAGGTGGGGACTATTATTCTGAATTTACCGAGGATGAATATAATCTATTCATGGAAGAGGGTTGGAGTAAAGGGCTAAACACAATGGCTCTTGATAGATATACCTCAAGGCTAAAACTTATTGAGTCTAAGATTAAGACAGAGGTAAACGGAAGAAACAATACAAAATACCTTGACTTTCTAAAGACCACTAGGAAAGAAACATTAAACAAATATTATAAAGTAACTCAAAAATTTAATAAAAATGACAAATCAACTAAAAACAACTAAGATACAGGGTAAGGACTACGTTGAAGTCTATACTCGTGTACAACATTTCAGAACAAACCCATACTATAAAGGATGGGGAGAGAACTCAGACATTGTATTCCACGATGATAAGAGTGTTATTATTAAGTGTACAATCACTAATGCTGATGGATTGGTTATGGCTACAGGTCATGCTATGGAAAAAGAATCGTCTTCATTTATTAATAAGACTTCTCACGTTGAGAACTGTGAAACCTCAGCTCTAGGTAGAGCTCTAGGTAAACTAGGTATAGGTATTGATGGTGGCTTTGCATCCTACGAAGAGGTTGCTAACGCTAAAGAAAATCAAGAAACTAAACCAAAACATATCACGCTAGACATAGGCGATGACAATTGGGACACTGTACTTAACTATGTAGTGAAGATGAAAGAGACTCAATCTTTTGAGGACACCATCAAAACACTACAAACTAAATACGCTACAATCGAGGGAAAGACTAAGGATGCATTAAAAAAGGCTTATGAAGGAAATAAATAAACTTACAAAAGGTAAGGTGGAAATCGAAGCCTACCTAAAAAAAGAAAGAAGAAGAAGGTTTGGTGAACTCAGAGGCCACATACCAAGAACAAATTACATTAATGAGAATGATTCATGGACAATGTTGCCTGACCTTCCTAGAAGATTTAAAAATGTTTTTATGAGTCAAGAATTAAAAACCATTAAAGAAGTGTTAGACATTAGTGTCTTTGAATTTATGAAGTTTAGAGGCTTTTCAATAAAATCAGTAGATAATTTAATAGACTATATTGAAGAACATGGACACAAAATAAAAACTAATGAAGGAAAGTAAGCTAATAGAAATGAATAACAAGATAGAGTCTCAGACTCGTGTTATGCAGGAAATGATTAATGAACTAGGACAGACAAGAAATATCATAGTTAGTTTACTAGAGATAGTCAAGAGACTAAAAGAATATGAACCAATCATAAAACAATTACAAGATGAACGAGAAGCAGATACTAAAAAAGCTTCGGAATGATAAAGACTACTATGGAGATTTTGGTAAGAAATATCTTTCCAACTCAGACATAGAGGCTCTAACAACCGAACCAAGGCAGTTTAAAGCACCTAAGAAGGACTCTAAGGCATTTGTGGAGGGTAGGTACTTCCATCAACTTATCCTCGAACCTGAGAAGGCTAAGGACTTTCCTATTGTGGACACTTCTACTAGAAGTACAAAGATTTACAAGGAATATATAGCTGACAATAAGATAAACTACGCATTAGTTACAAGTGATGCTGAGCATATCAAGGATATGGTTAACTATACTCAATCTAATCTTAAATTCTTTGAACTTATAAACGAACCTAAAGCAGAGTACGAAGTCCCTGGAGTTGCAGAGATAATGGGTGTAATGTGGAAAGGTAAGGCGGATATAGTTACAGAAAATTATGTGATTGATTTAAAAACTTCGGGAGATGTATTTAAGTTTCAAAGAAACGCACCATTCTATAACTATCATACTCAAGCGTATATATATCAGATACTATTTGGTAAGCCTGTAGTGTTTTTAGTAACAGGTAAAACAAAAAAGTACGATATAAATAACAAAAGTTATTACGACTTAGGTATATTTACAGTGGGGCAAGACTCTATGGGATATGCTGAAGAAAAGGTCGGTCAGGCAGTAGCATCATACAATAAGTGGTTTGCTCCTGATTCAAAAGATAATATAGCAGACTATATTATAAACTCTAATATTTAATTTAATTTTATTTAACATGACTGAACAGAAAGAAAAAGTGTTTGCTGATGGACTAATCAGTAAAAGAAAAGAGACAGCACCCGATTTTGTGGTAGTAAACCAATCTTACAAGGTAGAAGACTTTGTAAAGTTTTTAAATGCAAACGCAAAAAACGGATGGGTAAACACGCAGACTAAGATAGCTAAGTCTGGAAAGATGTATACAGAACTAGATACATTCGAGCCTAAAACTAACACTACTACCCAACAGAATAACAATGGTGGGCTAGCATTTTAGTTTTAAACCTCAATCAGGGGAGTTAGCTACTCCCCTTTTTTTGGCTCTATGCTATGTTGAATTTTAATTTCCCTATACTATATATATATTTTATTATTTATTATTTATTATTTCTTATATATATGTAAATAATCAACACAGTCAACACTAGCCCGTCAATAAAGGGCTCAATTAACATAAAAACAACACAAACATGACACAAACCGTCACAATATTTAAAAATATTACAGATACAGCTACTCCATTCCACGTTGGGATTGATATTGTGCTAGACAGAATACGCAATGGTAAGTCTAAAGAACTAGTAACTCAAATAAGAAAAGAAAAAAATAAGTCTGAGCGTAACGATTTAAAAAAACAACTACCCTCTATATGTTTCAGCGGTAAGTTTTCAAAAAGGGCAGACAACTCCATACTAGAACATAGTGGACTTATATGTCTTGACTTTGATGGATATGAGAAACAGAAAGACCTTATCCAGGACAAGGAAAAGATGATGAAAGATAAATATACGTTTTCTGTGTTTATATCACCATCAGGAAATGGATTAAAGGTTTTGGTTAAAATACCAAACGATGCAGAAAACCACACGAAGTATTTTCAATCACTAGAAAAGTACTACAACTCAAATTACTTTGATACCACAAGCAAGAACATCAGCAGGGTGTGTTATGAGTCTTACGACCCATTGATATATTTAAATAAAAACTCTACGCAATGGGAGAAGATAGAAGAGTTGGAGTACAGAGAGGTGTCTGTTGTCAACGATAAGCCAACCATTCCAATTACTGATGAGAATAAGATTGTAGACATCCTTGTTAAGTGGTGGCTAAAAAAATATCCAATGGTGGAGGGAGAGAGAAACAACAATCTATTTGTACTAGCTATGGCATTCAATGACTATGGTGTAAACAAAAACCTAGCGCAGTACATATGTAATCAATATCAGTCGAGTGACTTTAGTTTATCAGAAATTACTACTACTATTGACTCAGCCTACAAGAACGTAACTAAGTTTAACAGTAAGTACTATGAAGATGAACAAGCCATTTCAGAGATAAAGCAAAAGCTTAAAAGGGGAGTAAGTAAAGGTGAAATAAAAACACAACTCAGCAGAATTGATTTAGAGGAAGAGGTTATTGAGGCTGTTCTTGAAAGAGCAGACGAAGAGAATAAACAGATGAAGTTTTGGGTTAAGTCTGACAAAGGTATAGTAAAAATAATTCATGTTATTTTCAAAGAGTTTTTAGAAGATAATGGATTTTACAAGTACTGCCCCGAAGGGAGCAAGAGTTATGTGTTTGTAAAGGTAACCAACAACCTTATAGACCACACTAGTGAGAAAGAGATAAAAGACTATGTACTAGAGTATCTTATGTTGCAAGATGATTTATCAGTATATAATTACTTTGCCGACCAAACAAGATTTTTTAAGGAAGAGTTTCTTACTTTACTTGGAACTATAGATATATTATTTATTGAGGACACGAAAGATGCTAGCTATTTATACTACAACAATTGCGCTATAAGAATAACTAAAGATGAGGTAAAAATAATAGACTACTTAGACTTAGGAGGGTATGTTTGGAAAGACCACATTATTGATAGAAACTTTAAAAAAGAGAAAATAAAAAAATGTGACTACAAAACATTTATAAACAATGTGTCAAAAAAAGATATGGGAAGAACAAAAGCGATGGAGTCAACCATTGGATTCTTGCTTCACGGACACAAGAATATGTCCTATTGCCCTGCGGTAATTTTAAATGATGAAATAATATCTGACAATCCTGAGGGAGGAACAGGTAAGGGCGTATTTAAAAATGCCTTATCACAAATGAAAAAGCTAGTAAATATAGACGGAAAGGCATTTACTTTTGAAAGGGCTTTTGCTTATCAGCTTGTGTCAGCAGACACGCAGATAATAGCCTTTGATGATGTTAAGAAATACTTTGACTTTGAGAGATTGTTTAGTGTGGTTACTGAAGGTTTAACTCTTGAAAAGAAAAACAAGGATGCTATTACAATACCATTTAGCAAGTCACCAAAGATTTTAATCACAACAAATTACGCTATCAAGGGAGCAGGTAATTCATTTCTTAGAAGAAAGTGGGAGCTTGAATTGTTTCAACACTACAATAAAAAGTTTGTTCCAGAAGATGAATTTGGAAAAATGTTTTTTAGCGATTGGGATACTGAAGAATGGTCTCAGTTTGATAACTACATGATTGAATGTCTACAGTTATATTTAAACAAGGGGTTAGTAAAATACAAATTTGTTAATCAAAAAGTAAGACAGTTAGGAGCAGAAACTTCTAATGATTTTATAGAGTGGTGTGGTTTAATTAATGGAGCAGACCCAAATAGAACATTATCGGAAGGAGGAAAGGTTAGTATGCAAACCCTATATCAAGAGTTTATTATTGAATACCCGGACTATGCGCCTAGAGGAAATGCTAAAATTACTAGAGCAACTTTTTACAGATGGATAATGAGTTATTGTGCATTTAGAGACGATGCCCTTCCGTTTCACGGAAGAGATGCATCAGGAAGATGGGTACTAATAAAGAAACCAGTTGTACAAGAAGAAATTCCATTCTGATGTTTTTACTAGAGACAGCCATTCAAAATTCTTACGATATTATTTTTAAAAATAAATCGATAGACAGCTTTAACAGTCCACACGACTGCTACTTCATCCATAATCCTACAGAGAAACCCTCTATAGAAACTATGATTGAAATTTACGAACACTTCAACTCTATTGGAGATTGGAATAAGTGTGTAAGAATAAAAACAAGAATACTTAAAATGAAATACAATGATACAATTAAGAGACTATCAACTTGAAATAAGAGACAAAGCTTCAGAGGTTCTAATGAACAAGGGGTTTGTTTATTTAGCTATGGAGGTTAGAACAGGAAAGACACTAACCTCATTAGCCATTGCTAAGAAAATAAAAAGCAAAAGCGTTTTGTTTATAACAAAAAAGAAAGCCATATCATCTATTGAGGGTGACTTCGATAAATTTGGCGCAGACTTTTATATCCACGTAATTAACTACGAGAGCCTTCACAAGGTGTCTACTCATATAAAGTTTGACACCATTATTATAGACGAGGCTCACTCTATATCTGCATTTCCTAAGCCGTCTAAGAGGGCAAAAGATGTAAGGATGCTAATTATTAAAAACAAAGCGAAGGTTATTCTGCTGTCAGGAACGCCAACTCCAGAGTCATACAGTCAGATGTATCACCAGGTATATGGAATCCCTAAGAATCCTTTCTCAGAATATAGTAACTTCTATAAATTCTCACGTAAGTACGTAAGAGTAAAGCAAAGATTTATTAATGGTATCATAGTCAATGACTACTCAGAAGGGCTAGAAACTATAATGGATGATATGAAACCACACATGATGGCCTTCTCACAAAAAGAAGCGGGCTTTAAAGTTGACACTAAGGAGCAAGTGCTAGAGGTGGAGATGAAAAAAACTACTTACGAATTAGCTGAAAGATTAAAAAAGCATTTGGTTATTGAAGGAAAGAAAGAGGTAGTGCTCGCAGATACCCCTGTAAAACTTATGATGAAATTACATCAGATTTATTCAGGCACAGTAAAATTTGAGAGTGGAAATTCAGAAGTTTTAGACTATTCAAAAGCTGAGTTTATACGCAAGCAATTTAAAAATGTGAAGGTGGGTATCTTTTATAAGTTTAAAGCCGAGCTAGAGGCCTTAAAATGCGTCTACGGGGATGCATTGACCACAGAGCTGACTGAGTTTGAGAATACAGACAAGTCTATAGCATTACAGATAGTCTCTGGACGTGAGGGAATATCCCTACGACAGGCTAAGGCTCTTGTGTATTATAACATTGACTTTAGTGCCACAAGTTATTGGCAAAGCAGAGATAGAATGACTACCAAGGAAAGACTAAAGAGTGACGTGTATTGGATATTCTCCAAGGGAGGTATAGAGAAGCAGATATACAAGGCTGTAACTAAAAAAAAGGATTACACCTTGTCGCATTTTAGAAAAGATTTACTAAGTTTATAATTATGAAAAATATATTAGGAGAAAATAAAAATTTAAAACTTTACAATTCAAAAAAAGAATTGCGGTATAGTTATTTAAAGTTTGATAAAAACCTTGGCTATGAAACTACTTATAATTGTTATGGAGATATAATGACCTATGAGATAAAATGTAATGAAAAATATAAAAATTTAAGATATAAATCTGAATACACAAGAAATAAAAAAGGAGAAATAATTAATTATTCTAATACAAATACTTAGTCTTATGACAAAAGAAAAAGCAATTAAAATGTATGGAAGTATGTATGAGTATCACAAAGACAAATACTATGACTCGGCTTACTTCCCTGAGGGGCTAAGTTCAAAAGAACATGAGAAAAATGCGCATGATAGTGCTGTTAATATTATGAATTTATACAGTGATGAAGAGTACTTTAAAACTTTTCATTCAAGCAATGTATTAGATAGATAATAATGACCAAACAACAAGTTCAATCTAAAACAGAGGATTAATGGGACTACTAAATAACAGCAATCTCGCAAAACAAGGTATCGATTTCACCGGATTGCAATGGGGAAAAATTCACCCTTCTGATGTTGACCTTGTTTTAGAGATTAAGAATGAAGTGTTGATACTCGCTGAAGTCAAATATAAGGGAAGTGAGATACCAACAGGCCAAAGACTTATGTTGGAGCGTCTATGTAATAGTTGGCACACCGGCAAATCTTTTATTATCTTTGCTCATCACGAGCATGATGATGAAACCACAAATATACCTCTATTAAAATGTGAAGTATATAAGTTATATTATCAAGGCAAATGGTATAATAGGAGTGGTTCTGTTAAAGATAAAGTTGAAGATATATTGAAGTACTTTAAAATAGAATTATGACTGAACAACAAATCCAGTCCAAAAGAATCAAACAATTAGAAGCCGAAGGTTACTATGTAATTAAATTAATTAAAACAAATAAAAATGGTATACCAGATATTGTAGCTATACCTCCAGACTGTAATGTAATTTTTAGCGAAGTAAAAACAAAAAAAGGAAAAGTGTCATCATTGCAGGAATATCGATTAAAAGAATTAAAAGACTATGGATTTATTACAGAAGTATACAGGGGATAAACTACATTACGAACTAGACGATGCAGTAATGCTTACGCTAGAGGAGTTAGACATAAGCTTAGCGACACTTATAGCCTTACAAATAGAGATGGCAGTTGAGCAGGTGTCTATAAAAGATAAAAGCTCACAGATTATTGGTGGAGTAATAAAATTAAATGACCCCGTATACTTTGGACTTAGATACATATACGAAGAAGACAGTAGCCCTTATTTCTTTCAGTTGTTTAGCATAACATCTGACAAATATTTAGACCTATATAACCTTAATAAAACAATAAAATAATGAAACACGAAATGATTAAAGAGATAGTAGAAGATTTTTATAAATTAAAAATAGATTTAAAAACAAGACAAAGAAGGTATGTAGAAGCACGTGCAATCTATTATAAACTATTAAGGGATAATAGTAGAATGAGTTTAGAAGCAATAGGTAAGACAATGAATAGAGACCACGCAACAGCATTACATTCATTAAAAAACATAAAAGATTGGTTAGAATATGATGAACAATTAAGACAAGACTATGAAACCCTAAACAAAAGGGTGGAACACGCTGCAAAAATAAACCCTGATTTTTTAACACAAGCTGTTTCAATAGAAGGATTTTATGAAATAGAATACAAGAAACTAGAAGAAGAATACAAGAAACTAGAAGAAAAACATAATTACATAGTAAACAATAAAATTGCAGAAGCATTAGTAGAAGAAGCTAAAAAATATAATACACTAGCAAACAAGTATAACTTCTTAAAATCACTTTTAAAAAGGCACGAACCAAAAAGAATTTCAAGTGGAGAATTTGATTTAGTATGATGAAGACCAATATATTTTTATCTGATTTTCAACAACTTGTGCATTTTTTTTATAACTTTATAACATTATGAATTATAATTTAGAAGATTTAACAAAAATTATTGAGTTCAAAACATGGAGTGACAAGAGAAAAATAGACACTCTTCTTGAAATAGACTGTGATATGTACTGTAACATGGGCATAGACAGTAACAAGACTGAACGTGAAATGACAAAAAGAAACTCTAGAAAAATTTATAACGCCATCAAACAAGTAGACCCAATAGTGGGCACAAAACTCCTTCAAGCAATGGATTAAATGATGGCATATGAAATCTCTGGAAAATAAAAGAGTCCAAAATATAAATTATATAATGGACGATATTCATGATTCTGTAAATATTATTTACGAATCATTAATGGATGAGGAGTTCTCACCCTTAAAAACAGAGGTTCAGCTTCTGATTAAGAAGTTAAAATCAATCTTAGAATCTGTCAACGATGAGCTATAGAGACTTCAGACCCAGACTTAAAGGCGATAAGAAGATAGCCTACGATAACCTTACAACCAAAGAAAGAAGGATACTTGTAATAGGAGATATTCACGCACCTTTTGAGCTAGAGGGATACCTAGACTTTTGTAAAGAAACTTACGCAAAGCATCTGTGTAATCAAGTAGTCTACATCGGGGACATAATAGACAACCATTACACGAGCTATCATGAGACATCAAGCGATGGTATGGGAGGGGCAGATGAGCTTGAGTATGCTATAGAAGCTGTAAAACTTTGGAAGGAGGCTTTTCCTGTAGCTGATGTAATTATTGGAAACCACGATAGGTTAGTGATGCGTAAGGCGCAGACTTCAGACATTCCTAGCGCATGGATTAAATCATACAATGAGGTTCTTGGAACTGATTGGAATTGGGTAGAACGTGTGGTATACGACAACGTACAATACATACACGGAGAGGGAGGTACTGCCAGAACAAAAGCGAAGAACGATATGATGAGCACAGTGCAGGGGCATGTACACACTCAGGCTTACGTTGAGTGGATGGTGGGTAGAAACTTCAGGATATTCGGAATGCAGGTGGGCTGTGGAGTAGATGGTAGCTCATACGCAGCAGCGTACGCTAAGCATTTTAAGAAGCAGGCAATAGGCTGTGGAGTTGTATTAGGAGGACACACTGCCATCAACTGTTTAATGGACCTTTAATGTTTGAGCCAGACCAGGATTTAAAGAAGGAGAAGCAAGCTGTTGAGCTGTACTTGCAGCGTGCCGGAGGCACATATAAGAAGCTAAGTCCTGACGATGTAGACTTTAGACTATTCTCTAATACCAAATCGATTATAGGATATGCAGAAGTAAAAGTCCTTAATACAGAGATGAAGGATTCTTTTCCACTTACTGTAGAGGCTCGTAAAATTATTAAGCTTAGAGATAAGAGACTAAGCGCAGTAATGATATGGCATTGTATAGATGGTATATTCTATTTACCTATAGAAGGACTGCACGGAGATGCCTTGTGGTCTGAAGACGGTGAACTACTGCTACGTTTCAATAACAAAAAAATATTTAAGTATGTCAGACCCTAGAAAAGAATTTGCTTTAGTCTTTGTTCTAAATGTAATAATGTGGTATTTATTTTACCTTGTTATTTTTTAGTTTT
>Ga0209194_1000673_pt1 | contig 25094 bp, 17 predicted proteins | sample COGITO_mtgs_1004_FD_184787 | JGI IMG/M metagenome (GOLD analysis project Ga0209194, IMG submission 184787) | Pelagic marine microbial communities from North Sea - COGITO_mtgs_100413 (SPAdes) (version 2) | ecosystem: Environmental > Aquatic > Marine > Epipelagic ...
CTCTGGTAACAGTGGTTCGAGGATTTCCCATTCGGTATCAGTTAGATTGCTTGAGTAGCTCATTCTCCTTGGATTTGACGTCTCTTATCATGATGACCTACTCATCGAAAGATTTCAAATGGGCTCTATATTGCACGTCTTTTTTGTCCGGAAGTACGCATTCCTTTGGCTGGTCTTCTTTTGCTCAAAGCAATTTAATTCGTTTGAGGTAATAAAAGGGGCTAACAAGGCTACTACGAAAAAATTCCATTTGGCAGCTCGCGACAATATTCTCTTCAAACTGACCTCTGTGATGTATATAGTGGCCAATAGATTTTTTCAGGCTACCTGCAACAATTCTGGCTGCAATAATAGGCTTACGCCAGCTTTTAGCTCTGATACAGCGCAGGGTACAAACATTTAGTCCACTGCACCGAACTAGATTTAGCAGATAGTCTTTCTCTAATCGCCAAGCCGGAATTTGGTGATAGAGACGCATCTCTGGGTTATACCAAATTTCCCAACCCGCTCGACTGATATGAATCATACTTTCAAAGTCTTCGCCTTTCTCTGCTAAAGATTTGCCCACTGGCCCCTGTAGCTGCGGTTTCTTAGGTATGTTGTCTAGCCATACCTGTTTACGCACCACCATACCTGCACCTGCTGGTAGGTCAAGCAAATCAGCATTGAAACGCCGAGGTCGATCTCCGTATTCTTTAATAGCTAAAAATCCCTGTATCTTCTGAAAATCTTTGGGCGGCTCAATCTCAAATTTTCCCTCTATTCGACTGCCGAAGACGCCCGCCTGAGGATAACTTTTACTAAAAGCATAGATTTCAGCCACCCAGCGCTCATGGGGGAAATTATCATCATCAAGAAACCCGATAAGCTCCCCAGATGATTCTACAACAGCTCGCTTTCTAGCAACAGCAGCACCCTGTTGTAACTCTAAAAAATACTTTAGTGGGTAAGGCCGCTGCCAGGAAGCTTGATAGTCCCTGACAATCTGTGCTGTGGTATCTGTACTGTTGTTATCAACAACAACAACTTCCCATAGAAACTCGTCTGTGCCTGTTTGCGACTTAAGCTTATCTAAAATAGCTGGCAGTGTTTTTTCAGCGTTATAGGCTCTGATGACAACTGAGATATCAATTTTTTCAGTACTTTGTCTGGCTTCTGGCTCTACTACTGGCTCCATTGTTTTGGCAACTGTTGTTTGAGGCTTTGAATCAGCTGTTTGAAACTTTGAATCAGCAAAGCTTGTTGATTTAGAGTGTGCTCTGTAGGGCTCTGTCATCGCTGCGCAACCTTCTTTAAGTGGTGAAAGCTTAATCGATATCTCAATGACCTATCTCAGCCATTCTTCTTGAGAATTAAGGATTAAATAAGATCTGCTTTTTTGGCTCGGTTGGTTTTGGTTAACGCCTATAGCTACGCTTTGCGTTACGCTCGCGCATACCCACAGGGCTTTACGACTCCGCTCAGCGATCAAAAACGCCGAGCACCATAACTCTGCGCGGAGTTGTAGAGATTTTCTCTTTTTTAAGAGTCGGGCGTCCGGCTGAAGCGACCAGGTTGTTTAATTATTGCTCCTAAGCCTTTATCTCATAATACTATGAGCTTCTTGCCTGTCGCTGAGATAATCTATATGCAGAAACTCTAACAATCTGCTTAGTTTCTTCAGTGAGCTCTCTCCGCTTCCATCGAATAAATATGACAAGGGACGTCAAACACCTGATCTTTTCTAGCGGACTCATGGGGACTCGATTGATTGATCGAACATGTTCTAGCAGCAGCCTGTTCATTGGCGTTATCAGCTTTTTTGTGTTGGTCGGGTCAAACCATGCAGCTATGGATTCAGTCGTGGGGTTTGCTCGACCGGACATTTTAGGATGATCGCGCCGAAAGAAAAGATGTTCTGGTATTTCGTATACTTTTCCTCTAAGTGAAAGCTCTGCTAGCAGAACGATATCTGAGGCTTCATAGTGTCCAATCAACTCGGTTTCTTGAAGAACATCTCTACGCACGATGCCAAATATGGCGTTGCATTTGTACTTCTCGAAAAAACGCTGATGAAACTTGCGATATCTTTCGGAGATTTTTGGCGACTGAAGATGAAGGTCCTCGGTGTAGTCGCTAGTGAGCTCACCAGCAGGGTTGATGACAGTAGTGTTGGCATAGCACAGAACGATGGAGCTATCTTGCTCAAGAATATCTATGCATTTGTTGAAGTAGCTAGGATCGCATAAATCATCATGAGATGCCCACTTAAAGTACTTGCCGGTCGCTAGCTCAAAGGCTCTATTATAGTTCCACGCAGCGCCTAAGTTTTTATCACTTCGAGAGTAAGAAATACGGCTGTCTTTATTGGCATACTGCTTACAAATTTCAGCTGTCCTGTCAGTAGACGCATTATCCGAAATAATGATTTCAAAATCTTGAAACGTCTGATTTTGAATTGAATCTAGGGCCTGCGCAATAAAATCTTCGCCATTGTATACGGGTAGCCCAATGCTCAGTGTAGGAGGCGCATTAACCATTGTTGTGACTTTGCTCCACAGCAGAGCTCTATAGATTGATGAACGATAGGAATTAGTGGATAGCGGCAGATGATTGAGCAATCTGAAATGAAAATTGATCCAGTGCTTCTTGAGTAGTGACGCTCATAACGTGTCTATTATCTGAGCATGTGGTCTTTAACCAGCTCAGCTGCTGCTAGATGTTAGCTACATAGATGTCGTCTAAATATACGAGCTAGATACATCTGAACTGATGCGTGAATGCCAGAATTTCTATAACTAAACTTCCGCAACTGATGGATGCAGTGATAATACCGCCTAAGTTCTCTAATGTCAGTCTCTGATACGATGGATTCAGCTTTCTTTGCACGTTCTTTTTGATGCTTGTTCGGAACCTCACACTATATGCCTTCGTACAGGGGTATATGTACGTAATGCTTGCTTGAGATTGTTTTTTCGATGCATCGTATTGCTTTGCTTGGGTTGTCAAATAGGGTTCTATAATCGAGGCGATAGATTTTTGAATCTGCTTTGGCTCATTCTTCGTCCCCTAGGCCAAAACAACAGGGAAAAGTAGTAGCCGGGGCTTCCCCCGGGGGGTAATACCATTAATTCTGTGGCTCTAATTCTCTATAGTTTTTATGTGTCGTTTTTGGTACTGCTATATGGCTATGCTATCTATGCGTATCAGGCAATAGGAAGTTCTGCTATGTCAAATTCAGATTTGGCAAAGTAGTCATTAAAATGGGTCTTTCGCGATTAAGGAGTCTTTCACAGTAAAGAACGATGCGTACGAGTGATTCTATTGGGGCTCTTTAAGCAAAAACACTGATGCTTGTAATTTTGGAAGCGTTTTCTCTATGAAGGTTGCAATATTAGCGGGCGGACTAGGTACTCGGTTATCTGAAGAAACCGTAGCCAAGCCAAAGCCGATGGTCGAAATTGGGGGAATTCCTATTCTCTGGCACATTATGATGCACTACGCGCATCATGGTTTTGATGACTTTGCGATCGCACTCGGCTACAAGGCTGATGTTATCAAAAAATATATGGTTGATTACTGTTCTCTCAACAGTAACTTGACCGTTAAGCTCAAAAGCGGCCAGGTTGAGCGGCACGGTGGCGACGCCCCTGACTGGAGCGTGGATTTGATCGACACAGGGCTATATACCAATACGGGTGGCCGCATCAAGCGACTTCAGCCCTATGTCGGTGATGAAACCTTCATGCTCACTTGGGGAGACGGCGTTTCTGATATCGATCTTAAAGCGCTATTAGCTTTTCATCGTTCTCACGGCAAGCTGGCCACTTTAACCGCTGTTCGCCCACCGGCTAGGTTTGGTCATTTGGACTTGCAGGGCGATCAGATTGTCGATTTTTCTGAGAAGCCTCAAACCAGAGAGGGCTGGATTAACGGTGCGTTCTTTGTCCTCGAACCTGCCATTTTTGACTATATTGCTGGCGATGATACCCAGTGGGAAAAAGCACCTTTAGAGAAATTGGCTAGAGATGGTGAGCTAATGGCCTACAAGTATTCTGGCTTTTGGCAGTGTATGGATACGCTACGAGATAAGCGGCGACTAGAAGCGCTTTGGGACGCTGGAAATGCGCCCTGGAAAACTTAAATCGCTCAAGTGATTTTAAGCAAGATGTATAGAAGCTGAAAGATAAAGGAGACTTATTAACATGCGCGTACTAGTTACCGGACATCAGGGCTACATTGGCACTGTACTTGTTCCTATGCTGCTAGAAGCAGGGCACGAGGTATCAGGAATGGATAGCGATCTTTATGAAGCTTGTACGTTCGGAGCGAATCTTCCCTCCATTCCCGAAGTTAGAAAAGATGTACGAGAGGCAACCGCTTCAGATTTTGAAGGTTTTGATGCGGTGCTGCACCTAGCCGGACTCTCTAACGATCCGCTGGGTAATCTTAATCCTGACTTGACTTTTGATATCAACCACAAGGCAACCGTGCGATTAGGTGAACTTGCCAAGCAGGCAGGGGTTAGCCGTTATGTGTTTTCATCGTCTTGTAGCAACTACGGGGCAGGTGGAGACGATTGGCTCACTGAAGAGTCAGCCTTCAACCCGGTGACACCTTACGGCGTGTCTAAGGTGCGCTCCGAGCAAGATCTCGCTAAGCTAGCTGATGACAACTTTAGCCCTACGTTCTTACGCAATGCGACGGCTTTTGGTGTTTCTCCTCGTTTGCGTTTTGATTTGGTGCTAAACAACTTAACGGCCTGGGCCTTTACAACGGGTCGGGTGTTTATTAAAAGCGACGGTACGCCTTGGCGACCGATTGTCCATATTGAAGATATTTCGCGGGCCTTTCTAGCGGTACTTCATGCGCCCAAAGAGAAAATCCATAACGAAGCGTTTAATGTTGGTCGCAATGAAGACAATTACCAGATTCGGGAGCTAGCCGATATGGTGAAAGAAATTGTGCCTAACTGCGTGGTTGAATATGCTGAGGATGCAGGGCCAGACAAACGTTGCTACCGCGTGGACTGTAGTAAGATTCAGCGTGTGCTGCCTGAGTTTCAGCCGCAGTGGAGTGCGCGTAAAGGTGTTCAAGAGCTGTACGAGGCTTACCAAAATGTGGGCTTGACGCTAGATGAGTTTGAAGGCGATCGCTATCAGCGAATTGCGCATATCAAATCTCTGCTGGGCTCTGGCAAGCTAAACACAGACCTGCGGTGGCAGTCTGCCGTTGCTGTTTAGCCATTATCGTTGACATATGCTTCTAAGGTGAGCTAGTTCTTTAGATCGGCTCACCTTTTAGCTGCTCCCTATTATCGATACTTTAGATATATTGTCGAGAGAATTCAGTATGGAAACGACGTCTGTTTGTCGCGCCTGCGCTCACGAGTCTTTGCTCCCAATCATCTCTTTTGGTGAGACCACATTGGCAGATGCCTTACTCACCTCTGAGCAGCTAGATAAACCCGAATATACAGCGCCTTTAGACTTGGTATTTTGTGCCAATTGTTCGCTAGTTCAAATCACGACTAGCGTACCGCCTGAGATTTTATTTTGTCGGAACTATCCGTACTTCTCCTCGGTATCGCCCAGCTTGCTGAAGCATTTTCGAGAGAGTGCAGAATCTTTGATCGAAAGTCGCCAGCTAGGGCCAGATAGCATGGTGGTAGAAGCGGCGAGTAACGACGGCTATATGCTGAAAAACTTCGCTAATAAGGGAATTCCTGTTCTGGGCATTGACCCAGCAGATGGCCCAGCAGAAGCTGCGCAGAAAGCTGGTATTCCAACAAGATGTACGTTCTTTGGCAAGGAACTTGCTGCCGAATTAAAAGCCGAAGGCTACAAAGCCGATGTTTTACTCGCCAATAACGTGCTGGCGCATGTGCCCGATCTCAATGGCTTTGTTGAAGCCATTGGCCTGCTGCTAAAAGAGACGGGTGTCGCGGTGATTGAAGCGCCCTATTTGATTGATTTGGTCGAGCATGGTGAGTTTGATACTATCTATCATCAGCACCTGTGCTATTTCTCGGTGATAGCGCTAGATCGGCTGTTTCGCAGCCATAATTTGTTCTTGAATGACGTACAGCGAACGTCCATTCACGGGGGGTCTTTGCGGCTATTTGTAGAGCCAAAAGAGAATGTTCAGCCTGCGGTAAAAGAGCTGTTGGCTAAGGAAAAGGCTGACCAAGTAGATGATATTAGTTACTACAAAAATTTTGCTGAGAAAGTAGAAACAATTAAGACTGAATTGCTCTCTATTCTCTCTAAGCTGAAGGCAAACGATAAGAGAGTTGTGGGCTATGGCGCGGCGGCTAAAGCCGCTACTATGATGGCATATGTCGGTATCGACAAGCGTTATTTAGACTATGTGCTCGATCTAAATCCGCATAAGCACGGGCGCTATATGGGCGGAAACCATCTGCCGATTTTACCACCGTCTCATTTGTTGGAAGATCAGCCTGACTATGTGTTGATTTTGGCCTGGAATTTTGCTGAAGAGATTATGCGTCAGCAGAAGCCTTACCAAGATGCGGGTGGTCAGTTTATTGTGCCGATTCCTTCGCCTAAAATAGTCTCCTAAATTTAGAAAAGACTTGTCAGTTCTATTTTGTTTATTCTCGTTGTTACTCAAGAGAGATCGCTATGGCTCAGCAAACTTTAAGTCAGCTGCTGGATAAAAACAGTGATAGCCGGCTAGCAGACAAAGCTTGTCCTAACTGCGGTTCGGTTGGACTGTCTGTGTTTTATGAAGTGCGAAATGTACCTGTACACAGCTGTCTGATGCTATCTTCGGCAGAAGACGCGCTGGACTTTCCTTCAGAGGATGTGGTGCTAGGTTTTTGTGATCAGTGTGGATTTATCACCAATACTGAGTTTGACCCGAAGTGGTCGGCGTATGCGCCTAACTATGAGGATCAGCAAAGCTTTTCACCGACGTTTAACCGGTTCTCGAAAGAGCTGGCTGAGCATTTAATTGAGAAGTATGACTTGCATAATAAGTCGATTGTAGAGATTGGCTGTAGTAAAGGCGATTTTCTCTATTTGCTGTGTGAGCTGGGCAACAACCGAGGCATAGGCATTGACCCGAGCGCGGTTCCTGGGCGTGTAGAGAGTTCGGCGGCGGATAGAGTGACGTTGATTCAGGACTACTACTCTGAAAAATACTCAGATCAAGTGGGCGACTTTATTTGCTGTCGGCACACGCTAGAGCATATTCAGCCGACAGAAGAGTTCGTGAGTATTGTGCGACGCTCTATTGGCGATCGCGATGTTCCGGTGGTGTTTGAAATTCCTGATACCGTCAGGGTTTTAGAAGAAGCGGCCTTTGAGGATATTTACTACGAACACTGTTCTTACTTTACGCCGGGCTCGCTAGCACGGCTGTTTCGCAAGTGCGGTTTTGAGATAGTAGATTTGTATCGGGCCTATGGCGATCAGTATCTGTTGATTGATGCTAGGCCAGTGGCAATACCTTCTGAAGATGTGCATGAGCTAGAAGACAGCGCTGAAGAGATTGCCCAGTCTGTACAGACTTATATCGATAAGATTTACCCTAAGCTAGAGGCTTGGCGAACTCGGTTAAACGAAGCACAGCAGCAAGGTAAGAAGACGGTTGTGTGGGGATCTGGCTCTAAGTGCGTGGCCTTTTTGACGACACTAGATACGATTGACAAGATTCAATATGTAGTGGATATTAACCCGCACCGTCATGGCAAGTTTATTCCGGGTGTGGGTAAGCAGATTATGTCGCCTGAGTTTTTGAAGGAGTATCAGCCAGATCAGGTGATTGTAATGAATGAGATTTATTGCGATGAGATTGGGACGATGCTGAAGGATATGGGCGTAGAGACGGAGTTGATTCCGCTGTAAGCGTTGGCGCTGTCAAAGATCTGGGCAAAGGGACTGTTTCTTTGCCCCCTTGCTACTTACTTTATAACGGAACCATGTCTGATACTGCTTGTCCGGTTTGCCATGCACTTTCGCCTAAGTCACTGATTGAGCTTCTCAATTTACCGATTTACTGTAATCTACTGTGGTCTGAGCAGCAGGCGGCACGTGAGTGCCCTAAGGGGGATATCCGCTTGGTTTTTTGCGATCGCTGCGGAGCAATCACCAATAGCGCGTTCGATTCAAGTTTGCTGGGATACTCCCAAGACTATGAAAACTCGCTGCACTATTCTGCACGGTTTCAGGAATATGCTCAAGCACTAGCTGAACGCTTGGTCTCTCAACACGATCTGCATGGCAAACGAATTGTTGAGATCGGCTGTGGCAAGGGTGACTTTTTGGTCACGCTTTGTCAGCTAGGGGATAACTCTGGTATTGGCTTTGATAACAGCTATGTGGATAGACCAGAACACGCTGAACTGAAAGGAAAAGTTCAATTCGTGAAAGACTTCTATTCGGAAAAATATAGCGAGTATAAGGGGGATCTGATCTGCTGTCGTCAGGTTTTAGAGCATATTCAGGAGCCTGCTGATTTGCTTCGACCCGTGCGCAAAACAATTGGCGATCGCATTAATACCACAGTTTTTTTTGAAGTGCCAAATGCGCTCTATACGTTTCAAAACATGATGATTTGGGACATTATCTACGAGCATTGCACTTACTTTACTCCCCCTGCGCTAAAGCATGCTTTCACCGTCACAGGATACCGAGTAGAGCGTGTGCTAGAAGAATTTGGCGGGCAGTTTATGAGTATAGAAGCCTATCCATCTGCTGCCTCAGAGGGCGTAATAGATAAAGAAGCCGTGGCTGCCTTGGCTAAAGATATTGCAACCTTTGAATCTCGTTTTAAGGCACAAACGCAGCAGTGGCAGGCAACGCTCGCTGATATCTTTCAGCAGGGAAAGAAGGTTGTGATTTGGGGATCTGGCTCTAAAGGGGTCACTTTCTTAAACCTTTTAAATCTGGGAGAAAAGATTGAATACGCAGTCGATATCAACCCTCGCAAGCAGGGTAAGTATATTCCCGGCACTGGGCAGAAGATTGTTGCTCCAGAAGAGATGGCCGATTATCATCCGGATATTGTGATCGTTATGAATCCTTTGTACAAGCAAGAAATTCAGGACATGCTAAATGAAATGAATTTGAATCCCAAGGTTTTGACGGCTGAGGCGCTGGTTGTATCAGGTTGAGCCCTCTTGTCTTAGCTTATTTTCTGACTGCTGGCTTCTTCTTTTTTTCCAAGCTGATAGTTGTCCGCCTAGCAATGTTCGATCTATGCGCTTGATTCGACCTCTTAAGTCTTTCTCATGAAAGCGCTTTATATTGTTGTTAATGGCCTGGACAAGGTCTAGACGTCCTACCTTCTGGAGGGGATCTATCAGTTCTGTGTAATAAGATTCAGTTAGACTGCTGTTGATGCGAGCCCTCCTTTCAAAGAGAGTGGCTTCTATATCCGATTGCTTAAATGCCGCAGCTTCTGTCAGCTTATCTAGTACTGTGAGTGCGGTCATAGTTCTCAAACACTTTTCACACTGGCCACAGTTCAGTAAGTCTGAACTGTTGAGAAAGCAAACTTTGAGATTGTCTAATGCTTCTGGCCAGTCGGATATGAGCTTGACTTTGTCTAGCCGCGAGAGCGCGAAGTTGTCGTGATGGACGCGTAGGTAGCTACTGCTAAAGTTAGGGTCAGTCATGGGATGAGAGGCCATAGGCCCTAAGCTTTGAATGTCGCAGGTGCTAGCAATGAATACTTCAGTAATCCTACTGGAAAAAGCGTAGGCAACTGCTGCGAGGACTGTTCCCTGAAATTCGTACTCCCAAAATATCCAATCTTTTTCTAGTTCTGCATCGATAGATTTAACATTGGTATACACAGGAATAAGTTCGATGTTGGCAGCCTTTGCAACGTTTCCCAGCGCTGAGATATGCAAGTTGAAGGCTTCTAGCTGCTTTTTGGAACTCGTAGACTCATAGTTTTCTATGCCATAGATTAAGAAGCCGTCTTTGATATATCCCGGATGAGACTCTGGGTATCGCAGCCGATTGCCTCTTAGGGTTGACATAGAATCAACACCGCCTGAGAAAAAGAATCCTGCTTTTGGCGAGGTTGGCCTAGAAGGAACTGTTTTGAGTGGCCGAACGTCAATCGTTACAGGCTGGCGATCGCCACCATACCAGTGGCATGTCAGGCAAACGACCATCTCTAGTCCTGCTTTCAGCTCTGGGCAAATTTCTGCGTCGATATATATGCGCTTTTCGCCGCAGCGCATAGCAGGCATAATGCAAGCTAAGAGAAACGCATGTGGATCGCATGATATGCCTTGTGCGTATGCCTCAGTGGTGCCGAAATAGATATCTTTTTTAGGGCGATTACTGTTTTCCCACACGACAGTTGCAACAGCTTTTGTGAGCTGATCTGTGGTTTCTATACGAAGGTTTTCTATCTTCATTTGTTGCTTGCTATCGCTAATCTCTAAATTGTTTCGATGATTTTTTTAAGTTTCAACAGCTAACATAGCCGTTGTAGGAAATACGCCGCATCTTGAGAGAGCATTGCCTACTAACAGAGCGTATTAGACTACCGCTTCAACAACATTCGCAAAGCTATGTTGACCAATAGATGTCTCGGTACGAGATCTGATTACCTTTGCGGGTGTCCCGACAGCGACTGAGTTAGGTGGAATGCTTTTAGTAACGACTGCGCCTGCCCCAATCACACTGCCTGCTCCGATTGTGACGCCGTCTACTATACGGACGCCGCTGCCAATCCAGCAGTTGTCTTCAATGGCAATGCCTTTGTAGGTATAACCCTGCTCACGGATAGGAATTACGGAATCTGTAATGTTGTAATTATGGGCATAGATGCTAGCGTGTGAGGCAATCAGGCAGTTGTTGCCAATAGTAATGTCTCCATAACCCGATAGACAGGCGTAAGGGCCAATATAGGTGTGCTTGCCGATGATGGTGTTGCCACCATCGTGGGTTTTAATATCGACTCCCCGATCAATCGAAACGCTTTCCGCTAGTCTTACTTGCCCTGTCCCGTGCGTGCAGCTAATGCGGACATCTCGATCAATAAATACGCGTGATCCCAAAACAATATGGTTGTAGTCTTGCGCTTCTAACAGCGTGCCTGAATTTACTTGAACACCGTCTAAAATATCGACACAAGAGCCGTCTGAAATGCAGACGCCTGGCTGGATAGTTACACGGTGGCCCAGATGCCTGAGCACTGTTCGATACGCTAGATTTCTAAGACGTACTCCTACTGACAGCGGAATCCATCCAAATAGCAATGTCAGCAGGCGAGTGCGTTTCCGAGCGCGAATACTAAGCTGCGCAGGCTTATGTATTTTTTTCTGACTTTTGCTATTCATATGTCACCCTTTGATAGTTAAAGCTGTTTTTCTGATGTCGGTTCGTTTAACTACTCTAACTGAGTAGTATTTGTAGTGTCTTTACTGCGGATCTGGTGCACCTTTTAAGGTCGCCTGCTGTGGCATTTGCGATATACTCGGTAGCGTCATTTTTCGGAAGGCTGTGGGCTTGCCACCTTATGTTAACGATCTAATTTATGTCCGTGAGCCAACTGAGACCTTTTTGACTAGCGGCTTCCCATCACAGCGAGCAGGTGTCGGCAAATCCATCACTTCGAGAATGGTGGGTCCAATATCTATGGCTGCGCCCGGTGATAGATGAGAACCGGGTTCAATACCGTCTCCGGTAGCGATGAGCCAGCCAGGTACGCGGTGTCCCCCAGGGCGGTAGTACGTGACGGGACCAATGCGACCGTATTCAGGTGAATCTATGACATCTGTCGGCGTTTCGTTCCATAGGACGACTAGGTCTGGATCGGGTAGATTAGGTGAGTTATCTGTGGCAGACTTACGAGTTCTGACGACTTCTTTAACAATGGGGTTCCCAGTTCTCGCATCCGTAAGCTGCATTAGCTTTTCAGTTAACTCCATGCACAGACTGTCATAGTCAGATGGATCGACGATACCGTTTGGTTCGCGTCCTTTTAAGTTAATGCGCAGGTGCCCGGCAGCAAAGGCGGGCAGAGCGAATGCTTTCATCTGTGGCCACAGGTGCTGATACCACATGGCAGGTTGCCAGTTGAGCGAGTGGGTTGTCCAGGCCGGGCAGCGAATCGTGTCAAGCGCTGAGCTTTTGAGTAAGTTGTCTAGCTTAGTTTGCAGGCTGCCGGGTAAGTAACGTCTGAAGAGACGCTTAATTGGATTAGGGCTGTGTTTTTGTTGCCAAACCTCGCCAGGCCAGGTTTTACGCTGGGGATTAATGTTGGGTGGATTGAGTTTCTTTCCTAGTTTGCCAGGGGCTAACATCATTTTCCCTGGAAAGTTAAACCGATAGAGAAACTCGCCTAGAAAGAGCATGCTAAAGACATCTGTAACGTTATTACCCATGCTGTGAACAGAAAACACAACTACATTGGCCTCGTCGGGAGCCGCTTCGAGGATTTTGCCAATGGCGTCATCTACTTGCTCGAAGGCCAAGAGCATGGGGTCGCCTGCTGCTCTTTTGTCTGCGGTGTAGGGATAGAGCGGGTGATCGCTTTGTGAGAGATGCCAGAAATCGTGGCTAGCGCTATGCGTGTCGCCGAAAACCGTCAGAAAAAGATCCCATTCTTCTTGCTGGAGCAAGTCTTTGCAGATATCTGTGCGACGCTCAACGCTGATGCTGAGATTCTTCTTGATGTTGCTGCTGTACTCTTCATCCCACCAGCAGCCATAGTCTTTGTGAAGAACAGGGTTATGGCCATATTTTTCAACGATTTGCTCGAAGAGTTCGGGGGGATGAGAGTGGCTAGGCGTATGCGGCGCGTGACCTCCCCAGCCTAGAATTTGTGGCCCGTTGACCTGGTCGGAGAGCGCAGCGACTGGCGCATCGAAGATGGCTACTTTGTAATCTTCGCCTAGGGCATAGAAGGCGGGGTGGTCTTTGTAGTCGAATGAGTATTCGGTTTCGTGCTCAACTTCGTAGTTGTTGACGTTGTATTTAACGGGGCCCCAGTAGCCGGTGGTGTTTGGTAAGCAGCCAGTAAGGGCCATGACCCAAAGCCGTTCGGTGGAGGAGGTTTCGGTGGGGATATCGCAATAGTTGACGGTGTTGTTGAGCTGTCCATAGCTGCCGCGATCGCGCAATTTCTTTAAATTCTTGAGATGACCTTCGGCCATCCATTTTTCCATCACGTTTGGATCAACAGAATCAAGACCAATAGCAATGGTTGGGCGTTTTTTAGTAGGGTGATTTCTATCAGTCACTTTATAATCTCCTTTGCCTTGGTAGTTAAGTTCAATGTGGTCTTCTTCAGCCAATAAAAGGGGCTAGCCAGATTGCCGAGTAGAAACGCGAGTTCGCAAGCTGGCACAACTTCTGTAAAGGCTTCTTGACGATGCTTGATTAGATGCGCGGTAACCCTTTTGAGATTGCCTAGCCAAATTCGCGGAATAACCGCGGCTTTTTGTATTGGTCCTGACTGAGCGAGCATTCTGAGCTGGCAGGTACACAGCGCACAGGTATAAATAAGATGCCTGAGATATTGTTTCTCAAATCGCTGTCCGGGGATTTGATGGTAGGCATGCATGCTTGGGGTATACCAAGTTTCCCAGCCTGCGTTGTGAATCATGAGCATGGGTTCAAGATCTTCCCCGCCGACCATTGATGTGCCGACGCGGCCTACAAAGATTGGCTCATCCGGTACATTTGGAACCCAGGCTTCTCGACGAATAACGAAGGCTGCGCCAGTCGGCATACTGAGCGTGTCTGGATCGAATTGAAAGGCTTTAGAACCATGCTCCCTAACGGCTAAGAACCCTTGTATTCGGCGAAAGTTTTTAGGTGGCGGCGCATCGAAGACGCCATGAATTTGCCCACTGAAGATACCTACTTTAGCGTTACTCTTACCAAATTCGTAGGCACGAGCAATCCAATCTGCATCTGGTATGACGTCGTCGTCTAGAAAGCCGATAAACTCTCCGTTCGCGGCTTTGGCAGCGTGATGTCTAGCAAAACCAGCGCCTTGCTTTTCTTCTAGTAAGTATCTGAGCTGTGAGGTGTGAGGCCATTTGGTTTGGTAGTCGCGAACGATGGCTGCGGTATTGTCATTACTGTTGTTATCGGCAATGATGACCTCCCATGAGATATGTTTTAAGTTTGTTTGACCCGCAAGAGCCTCTAGAAGCTTGTGAAGGTGGCGAGCACCGTTGTAGGTAGGAACTGCAACCGTAAAGTTGACCATGGTGAACTATGGTTCTTATTATTGAAGGGTTTTTATTGAAGGGTTTTTGCTTTGGGTGCTTGCTTTAAGTGATCGTTTCTTGAGAGTAGGGGTATGAGCGCTGCATTCTCGGGCGATCGTGAGGTGACTGGCGATCGGCTGGAGGGCGGAACTGTTGTTTGACGCGATCGCGTATAAAGTAAAAAGGACTCTGCCAATTGGCCCAGTAAAGTGCCATTTTACAAGCGGGCACCAGTTCTGTTTTGAGCTGTCTTCTGTACTCAAAGAAATGGCTAAGGAGGATTCTCAAATCGCTGCCAAACAAAATACGAGCTATTAAAAGAGGCTTCTGCCAGCCGCTCGCTAGGATCATCCTAAGATGGCAATTGCATAGCCCACAGCCTCGGCTAAGGTCGATCAAATAGTCGCGCTCTAGGCGCTTTTGGGGAATTTGATGGTGCGTGATGAGTGAAGGTGCGTACCAGATTTCCCAGCCTGCTTTGTACATATATAGTAAAGGCTCGTAGTCGTCGCCTTGCATCATCGACCCCTGACCTCTGCCACCCAAAAGCGGATGCGCCGGTACGTGCGCCATCCAAGCCGACTTTCGGATAACTACTGCCGCTGCTGGGGGGAGATCGAGAACATCTGGTCGATATTGCTCAGGTTTGTCTCCTCGGTTTCGGAGCGCTAGGACGCTCTCGATTTCGCTGAAGTTCTCAGGGATTTCTCCTTGGATGCTGCCTTGCACTCGACCCCCAAAAGCACCTGCGCCGGGATGATCTTGCGCAAAACCATAGGCATTAGCAACCCAGCTAGGCTCGGGGAGATTGTCATCATCAATGCAGCCAATTATTTCGCTTTGGGCAAGGCGGATGCCTTTGTGTCTGGCAAACGCTGCACCCTGCTGGCTTTCAAACGTGTATTCGAGAGGCCAGGGCTGATTCCATGCGGCTTGGTGTCGCTGAACAACAGCGGCGGTATCATCGCTACTGTTGTTATCGACGATAAGAATTGACCACGTAAAATGGTCAGTATTTGTTTGCGATCGCAGCTTGCTAAGTAGCTGTGGTAGCTTATCTGCGCCGTTGTAGGTAGGGATAACTACGGTAAAATCAAACATGCGTTCGTTAAATCTGAATAAAATCCGGGAAATACACTAAGTCTTTACTAAATTAAGATACCCGCCTCCGTGAAGAATGGTCGACCCCAGGATGAGAACTTTACGCTTTCTTCGTTTTAAGCGAGCCTTTAGGTTGTGAACTGCTATGAAATCTTGGGCCATAAAAAAAAGAGAGGGTCGCCCCGGTTAATCGAAGCGACCCTCTCTTTGTGATTATTTTTTGTGATTATTTTTTGATTAATAGCTCGGTCAGTTCTAGTCTATTAACGGTTGGTTATTTGTCAATGTTGATATGTCTGTACATCCTTACTCTAGAATACTTTGTCTAGAGTTTAGACAATCTGTATTTGATTTGCACTAAGGCTCGACACGCCGCTAAGCTTAGCTATCTCTACCGCGCCATATTGATCGCCTGTGCCATCGCGGTCGAACAGTAGTGTTTGAGTGCGTTCGTTGTAAAGGAAGTTGGCGCTTTGCCCAAGTGAGATCGGATTGTCGCCACTGACGAATACACCTGTTGAAGATGCAGATGTTTGGAGGTTTGTTTTTTGGCGCAATCCACCCCCAAAGGTCCTAGCTGTGATTTGGATGATGTCATCCTTACCGAAGTCAGTAATAGTATCGACACCATGTCTGAGATTGCCGAAGGCGAAAATGTCCATACCGCCGCCACCTGTAAGGATGTCGTTACCAAGAAGGCCGCGAAACTCTTCATTGTCGGCGGTGCCAGTTATGTTGTCAACTTTCCCGCTGCCCTTGAGCCTATTGCCATTTCGAGTGGTAAATCCTGTTGCTTCATCTAGATTTAGCGGGTCATTTGAGTTGTTTAGTGTATCTGAATTGCCAGTTATATCTGAACTACTAGTTGTATTTTGACTGCTAGCATTTTGGCTGCTATTAGTTGCTGAGCTGCCTATTACATCTTGAATAGCACTGAAAAAGGCGTTTGCAATTTTGCTGTAGCCGCTATCGTCAGGATGGAAGCCGTCAGAGGAAATATCTTGGGTAGCGCTAATTGAGCCACCGGCATCTACAAACTTGACCTGAGCGCTTTTGCCTTTTATGAAGTCGGGAAGACGCTGATTGAACTCGGCAACGCGGTTCTGAAAGCCTGCAACGATATCTTTGTTGCTAAACTTAGACGGGTCGGTTGGCGTCACAGAAGACACCAGCAGCTTGGATGCAGGGCGTTTGCTGATGATGCGATCAATTAAGCTGCCGAGTCGATTGAGAACCTCGCCAACGCTGATGGTGCTAAAGCCCAAGTCGTTAGTACCAGCGTGTAGCAAAATAATTTCTGGGCTGTAGCTTTGTAGCCAGCCGCTGACGTTATCGGCTATCTGATTAATTTTCCAGCCGCCGTGTCCTTCATGGTCAGCATCGAAGCCACTACCGTTCTTTAAGGATCCGACAAAATCAACGCGAATACCTGCGCTGTTGAGCTTACTTGCTAGGTCATCGCGGTAGCCGTTCTGCGAGGACTTAGCTGTTGTTGCGTCTTCGCCCCGGGTAATAGAATCGCCAAGGGCCATGATTTCGAAAATGCCATTGCTGCCCGCTAGAGAGCCAGTAGGCGGAGTAGATGTACTCCCTTTAGGGACAAATTCGATGTAATCAATGCGGGCGGCTTCTTTGTCGTCTTCGGTGCCAGTAAGCCGAATGCGATCGCCATTTGTAAGAGATACGTTGGAAAATGTACGTTTTACCAAAGACTGAGCACTAGGAAGCGCTCCGCCAGTGGTGCTCTCCGCGCGCCATTGCCCAATTACGCTATCACCCCGACTAAGCTCAAAGGAAGAGACACCGTCATTCTCATCGAAATAGGCAACAACAATATCGTATTTTCCAGTTGCGCCGCTAAATTGAGTCGTTGCTGTTGCGGTCTCTTTTTCACCTTGTGCGTAGAGAGAGACGTATGCCTTGCCAGACGCAAATTTTAGGGAATTACCCTGCTCAAGCCGATAGCCATTAAGATCCATGCTTTCGACTTCTACACGAATAGGATCTCCAGATACTGTCTGATCGTTCGGCAGATCTATGGACGAATCGTTCGATGCATCTGCTTGGTCGTTCTGCGCATCTGCAGATGAATCGTCCGATGTCGTGTCTCTAGCAATCAGCTCGATGTAGTCAATGCGAGCAGCTTCTTTGAGGCTTTCAGTTCCTGTGAGTCGGAGAGTGTCGCCGGTTTTAAGCGAAATGTTAGAGAACGTGCGACGTGCCAGAGACTGGGCACTAGGGAGTGCACCGCCCGTGGTGTTGGTTGCTTTCCACTGGCCGATCTGCTGACCAATTTGGTTACGCTCATGCTCTAGCTTGAAGGAAGATACGCCGTCGTCTTCGTCGAAATAGGCGACGACAATGTCATAGTTGCCTGAAGCTCCGTCGAATAGAGTCGTTGCGGTCGCGGTTTCATTGTCGCCTTCAGCATAAAGAGAGGTGTAGGCTTTGCCAGAAGCAAAGTCGAAGCTATTGCTGCGCTCAAGGCGATAGCCGTTGAGGTCCATATTCTCTGCTTCGATACGGATGGTAGTGCCTGGCATATCTTTTTGTCTTTTAAGTCTAGGAGATTTTTCTTAGGAACGTTCGAGAAGGGGGTATTTGTACTGACAGCTCAGAGGGGAGATTAACTAAGAGCAGATACAAAAGACGTTCAAGGTTTCGTTTCTCTGAAACCTAACCCAACAGCCCTATGTACGGGTACTGATAACGTCATCTTGGCGCTTTTAGAGTCAGCTATCGCCGTTAGAAAGGTCGATATAGTTAGCTGACTACCTATTATTATCGACATAATTTGTGTGAATCTACGGTAGTTCCTGCCGATAATTTCGCGAACTTCATACAGCCTTTTTCTTTACTTTGTAGAGAAAAAACTCAAGATGCGCGTTCTACGTATTTTGTTGAAGTATTTTACTGAACTTAGATAGGGCTGTTCTATCTCTTCTATGAATTTGTTTTGTAAAATTGTCCGGATCAATGTCAAAGGCAGTCTGTTGTATAATGCATTCTTGTTGATTCCTGTAGCTTCGTTTTTTATTTTTATTTCATCGATCTGTGCGGGCCTTGATGGCTAGCATTTCGTCAGGTTGAGAATCTGTTTATTCTCCATGTATTGTGCTTATAGGGTTACTTAGTCATACTTGCGCTGATCTGCTGGGGATAGGCGTACTATACGAAGGCGATGAAGTCTCTGGTATTTTAAAAGCCTTTTATTTTTAGGAATGCCACACATAGCGGTAGTTCATCTGTGTTCTACTCAAGTTTGTCGCCGCTGATGACGAAGATGGGATCGGCGGACTTGAAGACTTGACGGTTGCCACGGGTTTCTAGGCGGTTGACGGCAGGCTGGGCAACTTCAATGTTGCGCATATGAAGGGCTGCAAAGGTTTCGGAGGCGGTGTAGAGCGTTTCTAGGTTATTGGCAGTGACGACGATGCGACCGTTAGTGGTGAGCTTTTTCCAGGCAGTTTCGAGGGTAGTTTTAAGGGGGGCTCCTTCAATGAGGATGCAGTCGGGCTGACCAATAATGTGATGTAGGCATTCGGGGGCGCTGCCGGAAATGACGTCTATGTTGGTGATGGAGAAGCGATCGCAGTTTGTCTTGATCAGCTTGGCGACCTCTTCATCTCTTTCGACGGCGGTGATTTTCCCATGGGGGCACAACAGTGCGGCTTCGATAGAAATAGTGCCAGTGCCTGCGCCAATATCCCAGAGTTGGGCGTCGGGCTTGAGTCGTAGGTAGCCGATGACCAGCAAGCGGACTTCTTTTTTGGTGAGAGGAATGCCAGGAAGCTGCTGGAAGAGTTTGTCGGGAATGCCAGGGGTTGCGTAGGGCCAGAGTGCGGACATGTGGAGGGTGACGAGGGGTTGGGTGAATGGTAGCAGGCTTCGACTGTGCTCAACGAAAGGAGACTGGAGTTGGAGGAGTCATGGTGAGGATTGTTTGCAAGGTGGGATCGTTGCAGCCTGTGACGATCCCGCCTGCGATGAGGGTGGCTTGGAGGTAAGCGATCGCACCTTCTGTAATCGGTTCGCCTGGAAATAAAACCGGAATGCCAGGCGGGTAGGGACAAAGAATCTCAGCACAAATTTTGCCAATGGCCTGATCGGTCGGCAAAGGTGTTTTGGCTGCGAAAAAGGCCTGACGAGGTGATATGGGCGAAAAAGCGAGTTCGGTATTGGCTGGAGTGTGGATAGAGGGAGTGTGGACAGAGGGAGTGCGTGCACTGGCAGTGGGCATCTGGGCGCTAGCGGCGTGTGATTTGCAAAGACTTTTGAACCCATCAATGAGCTGGTCGATATCCGCTGAGGTATTGCCGATGGAGAGAATGAAAGTCAGATTGCTGAGGGTGGGAAGTTCGGCGGTAACAGCGTACTGGGTGTGGAGAATGTCGTCTGCCTCGAATCCAGTGAGGCCTAGCCCAGAAACGTTGACCGTCAGGCGGGTGCAGTCACCGTTGAAGATGTATTGACTATCGCTATAGCGATCGCCCTGAGGTCTTAGAACGCTGATTCCTGGTAGCGCTTCGAGTGCGTTTTGGGCCCGCTCGGCTAGTGCGATGGTCTGTGAAAGTAACGTGTGACCCTGGATCGCCATCTGATAGCGAGCGGCGTCTAAAGATCCGAGCAGTAGGTAGCTAGGACTGCTGGACTGTGTGAGCTGTAGAGAGTGGGTAAGACGGTTGCGGTCGATGCGATCGCCCTGTGTGTGCAGCATGGCTGCCTGAGTAAAGGCACTGAGCACTTTATGCGCTGACTGAACGGCAATATCCGCGCCTGCTGCTAGCGCTGAAGCCGGTAGCGCTGGGTGAAAGGCGAAGTGGGGGCCGTGGGCTTCGTCAACGATGAGCGGGATATTTTTGGTGTGGACAACCTGAGCGATCGCTTTTAAGTTTGAGCAGATGCCTTCGTAGGTTGGCGATACGAGAAAAACGGCCTTGGCGTCAGGATGCTGATTGAGAGCGGTTGCGATCGCTTGGGCATTGATGCCTATTGGGATGTTCCACTCGGCGCTGTAGGGAGGAGAAATGTATATCGGTACAGCGCCCGATAAAATCAGTCCGGCAATAGCTGATGTGTGAACATTGCGCGGCAAAATGATTTTGTCACCAGGACCGCACGTTGCCAAAATTGCCGCCTCGATGCCGCAGGTAGACCCGTTGGCTAAAAACCAAGTTTGCTGCGCACCAAAGGCTTCAGCGGCTAGCTGCTGTGCTTGGAGAATAACGCCTTCGGGTGCGAAAAGATTATCAAGCTCAGGCAGCTCGGGCAGGTCGGATTGGAAGGCCGCGAGGCCGAAAAGCGCTTGCTGGCGCGAGGTAATGCCTTGGCCGCGCTTGTGTCCAGGGGTGTGGAAGGCCGCGTTGGGTCGAATCGCGCAGCGCTGTAGGGCCTCTACTAAAGGGGTTGTGGACTGATCCAATCGTTCAATGCCTACAGCGGATTACAGCGAACTTCGATTGTAAAACCGTCTGGATCGTGAAAGTAGATGCCTTTGCCAGTGGGACGGATGACAGGGCCCTTAAATTCAATATCGGCGTCGCGTAGCCGACTCATGGCTTCGTCCATTTGTTCGGCGGCAATGTCGAAGGCTAAATGATCGGCGCGGGTAAAGCCTTTGCCAGGATCGGGATCGGGCGGAGTGTAGGCTGGTTCCCAAAACAGGTCGAGTATGGTGCCGTCAGGCGTTTTGAAGTTAGTGACTTTGCCGTCGGCTACCAGCTGAACTAGCGTAGCTGGAACCTCATCGCCTGTGAGTCTATGCAGCCCAAGAATATGGCCGTAGAAGTGGCAGGCGGCCTGCATGTCTTTTACGTTGAGGGCAATATGATGGACGCCGCGCAGCATCCCCGGACTGAGAATAGGAGATTGTGAAGCCATAGCTTGGGGACTCTATATGATGGAAAGATGCTATGAGGAAAGTTGATGCTTGGAAAGCGATCGCACTCATGGCATACGGGTGAGACGCTTAGAGATTTTTAGTAATAATAATGAAATGATAGAAGCTTTAACCTAGAAGCCTCTAGTTTTCGTCTGCACCGATTCGACACCGCATTTGACACTGTACGGCAGTCCTTATGACCCTCACCGCTATGAAAAGTCTGTTTTTAGATCGTCTAAACAGTCCTGAACGTCCTGTACTGGTTTTTGATGGTGCGATGGGCACGTCGCTACAAATGCAGGATCTGACGGCAGCAGATTTTGGCGGCGAAGCCTACGAAGGCTGCAATGAGTACTTGGTAGAAACGAAGCCGGAGGCGGTGGAAACAGTGCATCGCAGCTTTTTGGCAGCGGGCGCAGATGTAATTGAAACCGATACCTTTGGTGGAACGTCGCTGGTTTTGGCTGAGTACGATCTTAGCGATAGAGCTTATGAACTGAATAAGAAAGCCGCCACTATTGCCCGAAAAGCAGCGGATGACTTTTCCACGCCCGAAAAGCCGCGCTTTGTGGCGGGTTCTATCGGGCCTGGGACAAAGCTGCCGACCCTGGGGCATGTGGACTTTGACACGCTGAAAGAGGCCTACCTAGAACAGGTGGCGGGCCTAATAGACGGTGGCGTGGACTTGATTTTGGTAGAGACCTGTCAAGACGTGCTGCAAATTAAGGCGGCGCTAACGGCGATTGAAGCCGTGTTTGAGCAAAAAGGGACTCGTCTGCCGCTGATGGTATCGGTGACGGTAGAGCAGCAGGGCACGATGCTAGTGGGCTCAGAAATTGGCGCGGCGTTGACGATTTTGGAGCCTTACCCCATCAACATTTTGGGGCTCAACTGTGCAACTGGCCCAACCGAGATGAAGGAGCACATCAAGTATCTTTCTGAAAATTCGCCCTTTATTGTTTCTTGTATTCCAAATGCGGGACTGCCAGAGAATGTAGGCGGTCAGGCGCACTACCGACTAACGCCGACAGAGCTAAGAATGCAGCTGATGCACTTCGTCGAAGATTTGGGCGTGCAGATTATTGGCGGCTGCTGTGGAACGCGCAGTGACCATATTGCACAGCTAGCGGAGCTTTCTCAAGACTTGAAACCCAAAGCGCGCAGCATCGGGCAGCGAGGAGATCAGCCCCCCTACAGTGGGCTGTCCTATGTGCCTTCGGCGGCGTCTATCTACAGCCCTCAGCCATACGAGCAAGACAATTCTTTTTTGATTGTGGGGGAGCGCCTGAATGCAAGCGGCTCTAAAAAGTGCCGGGAGATGCTGAACGCGGAAGACTGGGATGGCCTAGTGGCCCTAGCCAAATCGCAGGTAAAAGAAGGCGCGCACGTGCTTGATGTGAACGTGGACTATGTCGGTCGCGATGGTGAGCGGGATATGCATGAGCTGGTCTCAAGGCTGGTGACGAATATTACGCTGCCCTTGATGCTGGACTCGACTGAGTGGGAGAAGATGGAAGCGGGCCTGAAGGTGGCGGGCGGCAAGTGCATTTTGAATTCTACCAACTACGAAGATGGCGATGAGCGCTTTTTTAAGGTGCTGGAGATTGCTAAGCGCTATGGCGCGGGCGTGGTGATTGGCACGATTGATGAAGAGGGCATGGCCAGGACGGCCCAGAAAAAGTTTGCGATCGCCCAGCGGGCCTATCGCGATGCGCTCGAATATGGCTTTCCTCCTTACGAGCTGTTTTTTGACACCCTCGTGCTGCCCATTTCTACCGGCATTGAAGAAGACCGGGTAAACGGTAGAGAAACCATCAAAGCGATCCAACTAATTCGTGAAAGTCTCCCTGGCTGTCACATCATGCTGGGTGTTTCTAACGCATCATTTGGCCTGAACCCTGCGTCGCGAGTGGTGCTGAACTCTGTATTTTTAAACGAGGCGATGGCGGTAGGGATGGACGGTGCGATTGTCAGCGCCAGCAAAATTTTGCCCCTGGCAAAGATTGACCCTGAACATCAAAAAATTTGCCGTGACCTAATTTATGACAACCGCGAGTTTGACGGCGACGTCTGCACTTACGATCCGTTGGCTGAGCTGACCACCCTCTTTGCGGGCAAAAGTACCAAGCAGCTGCGGACCACTCAAGACGAAGATTTGCCCCTAGAAGAGCGGTTGAAAAACCACATTATTGATGGTGAGCGCATTGGCCTAGAAGATCAGCTGGCAAAAGCGCTAGAAAAATATCCACCGCTTGAGATTGTCAATACCTTTTTACTCGATGGCATGAAGGTGGTTGGTGAGCTGTTTGGCTCGGGGCAAATGCAGCTGCCGTTTGTATTGCAATCTGCGCAGACAATGAAGGCAGCGGTGGCTTACCTAGAGCCTTTTATGGATAAGGATGAGTCGGACGATAGCGGTAAGGGAACGGTCGTCATTGCGACTGTGAAGGGTGATGTGCATGACATTGGTAAAAACCTGGTTGATATTATCTTGTCGAATAATGGCTACAAGGTAGTGAATATTGGGATTAAACAGCCAGTGGATAACATTATTGCGGCCTTTAATGAGCACAAGGCCGACTGCATTGCCATGAGCGGCCTGCTGGTAAAATCGACCGCCTTTATGAAAGACAATCTAGCCACCTTTAATGAGCATGGCATTGATGTGCCGGTGATTTTAGGTGGGGCGGCGCTGACGCCAAAATTTGTGCATGAAGATTGCCAGAACGTATACAGCGGGCAGGTAATTTATGGCAAAGATGCATTTGCCGACTTGCACTTTATGGATGCGCTGATGCCAGCGAAACAAGCCGATCAGTGGGATAACTTGAAAGGCTTTGCCCCAGACCATCCGATGAGTCAGCAGCAGAAGCGGGTCGCTGTGAATAATGCCGTAGCCACTTCTGCAAAGTCTGACGAGCCCAGGGTTGTAGACACTCGACGCTCTGACGATGTTGCGGTTGATATTGAGCGCCCGACGCCGCCTTTTTGGGGGCCGAAAGTTTTGACAGCCGAAGATATCCCGCTAGCAGATCTGTTTGACTATTTGGATATGCAGGCGCTAGTGGCAGGCCAGTGGCAGTTCCGAAAGCCGAAGGGGCAGTCGCGGGCGGAGTATGACGCGTTTTTGGCGGAAAAAGTGCAGCCTATTTTGGCTGAGTGGAAGCAACGGGTGGTGGCTGAAAACCTGTTGGAGCCGAAGGTGTCGTATGGCTATTTTCCTTGCTTGGCGGAGGGCAATACGCTTTATGTTTATGACTGGCAGGCCGCGCAGGCGGGTGAGCCCTCAGCGCCAGTAACCTCGTTTGAATTTCCGCGTCAGCGCTCAATGCGACGGCTGTGTATTGCTGATTTCTTTTTACCCAAGGCCAAAGCGAACCCAGGTGAATACGATGTATTTCCGATGCAGGCGGTGACGATGGGCGATGTGGCGACTGAGTTTGCCGCGAAGCTATTTGCGGCGGATGACTATACAAACTATTTGTACTATCACGGCCTAGCGGTGCAGATGGCTGAGGGACTAGCCGAGTGGATGCACCAGAAGATTCGCCTAGAGCTAGGGTATGGCGATCAGGAGCCGGAAGGCATTCGTGATATTTTGGCGCAGCGCTATCAGGGATCGCGCTATAGCTTTGGCTATCCGGCCTGTCCGAATATGCAAGATCAGCCGAAGCAGCTTGACTTGCTAGCGGTAGAGAAAATCGGTATGCATATGGATGAAAGCGAGCAGCTATATCCAGAGCAGTCAACGACGGCGATTGTGGCCTATCACGAGGCGGCAAAGTACTTTAGTGCATAACCGATCCCTGTACAAGTGAGAAAGCGAGGTCAGGAAAAGCGATCACTATAGGCCACGGACGCTAAGTTAAAAAGGTAGTCACCTCAGCAGCGGAGGCAACCTAATGTTAGCGAATATCTTCAATG
>Ga0209194_1000674_pt1 | contig 25075 bp, 23 predicted proteins | sample COGITO_mtgs_1004_FD_184787 | JGI IMG/M metagenome (GOLD analysis project Ga0209194, IMG submission 184787) | Pelagic marine microbial communities from North Sea - COGITO_mtgs_100413 (SPAdes) (version 2) | ecosystem: Environmental > Aquatic > Marine > Epipelagic ...
TATCTTTATAAAGGTTCAAACACATGCGCCCCCATCGTCTAGAGGCCTAGGACACCTCCCTTTCACGGAGGCGACGGGGATTCGAATTCCCCTGGGGGTATCAGTTAGAACTATTGCCCCGTAAGCGTTATAGCTTGCGGGGCTTTGTTTTGAGCTTATTTGTTTTAATCCGATTTGTCTTAATCCGATTTGTTTGGAGCCTGTAGCTCTGATAGCCTTGGTTATCTGCATTTAGCCTCAATCTCAAAAAAAGCCGCCTAAGCGTCGTAGAGACTATCAGGCGGCTTCTTTTAATGTTGAGTGATATGAGCGTAAGTAAAGTCTGGGCTACGCCATCTGCATGGATTGCTGGCGAATAGCAAGGAGGTTGACAGTGATGCTGCGGCAGAGGTGATGCTCAATTAGGGAGACAGGCATTGCTCTAGGCGGTTTGACTGAAACCTCATAAGACAACTGAGTGCCCTGTGGGGTTGGCTGTAGCTTCCAAATGCCGTCGAATTGCTTAAAGTCACCTTCGCTCATGGTGAATGCTAGCTGGTTTGGGAAGTTCTCTGTCATTTCTAAAACGACGCGGGCGCAGAACTTGAACTTTAGAAAGCACTGCGCGCCGACTTGCTCTAGTCGGATACGACCTTCGCTGCTAGGTAGCAGATTGCTCTGGGTTAGGTTGGGAATGAAGTCGGCTAGGTGTTCGTAGTCGGTGATGACCTGCCACACCTGTTCTACTGGCTGCGGAATGACGACTGAAGCAAGAATGTGCCTTTCCCGATGGGGGCGTTTCTCTGTAGAAATGTCTACTTTTTCTGCGTTAGCAGATGAAAAGCCGCTGGCTTGGGCAGCAGACTGTATCTCAGCAGCGAGCTGGGCGTTTTCTTCGTTTGTGGTGGATAGCGTGTTTGAGTTCACGGGGTTTCCAAAAGTCCTAAATCGGCGTTGATGCCGCCTAGTATTCTCAACGGGGAAGGGTAACTAACGGCACTCAGTGTGTAGATATGCGGATTGCGGGCCAGTCTTATAGTCACTGAGCCTGCATTCGCTGGTCTACCTCTACTGAGATTATCAGCTAAAAGCAGGAGAGATCTGCCCCCTAGGTGACAGTTTGCTTTGTATTAAGGCTGCTTTTTGCAATGGTTGTCTACCTTATTCTATCTTTTGATAGGACGGTTTCTAGTCTTTGTCAATAGTTTTTACTGCTAACCTTTCTTGCTAGTAAGGCGTTCTGGGCATTTCTATAATAGTAAATTTGTATGGGTGAATAGTGCGAAGCCTTGCTAGAGCTGCTATAAACATCAGTGAAGCTGTCTCTTGATGTTTGAAGTGCTATGACTAAAGCCGGTGAGAATTCTTTGATCCGTCAGCACTGTGTGATTGGCACTGTGAAGGGGCCGGGCGAGAATGGCAATCAGTATCTGTTTATCACAGCTGATAATCGGCAGGTGAAGATTGGCGAGTTTGTCTATTATCAGGTGCCTGCACCAGAGGCGCCTGGCAGTGGCGCTCAGATGCTGGATATTTTGGGTAAGATTTCTGATCGGCGGCTGAGCGACCATTTGCCCGATCGAATTTTTGCTGATACTGAGATTAGCCCTGAAGCGATCGCGTCTCTTATTGGTTTTACCGATCCTAGCCCCGAGATCTACGAAGTTACGGTAGATGTCATTGGCTACTTCAATCCAGCTTTAGGCTTTATTAACCCTCGCCTAACGCCCGATCCGGGTGCCAAGGTCTGCATCGTGGATGATGAGACGCTGGTGCAGGTGGTGAATAAAAAACAATCCGGTGAGGTGGGTTCGGCGACGGTGGGTTCTTTGCTGTTGCGGAGCGCGAATGCGGTGCCGGTATCGCTAGATGTAAAAGAGCTAGTGAGCACGCATATGGCTATTTTGGCTGGAACGGGTTCGGGTAAGAGCTATACGGCTGGGGTGCTGATTGAAGAGTTCTTGCAGCCCTACAATCGGGCGGCGGTGCTGATTTTTGATCCGCATGGAGAGTACGGGACGCTGGCGGAGATGCGCGGGCATCCCCGATTTGCGGGAGCCGATGGCTATGCGCCCGATGTACAGATTTTGACGCCGGATGACATCACGATTCGGATTTCGTCACTGGACTATCACGATGTGCTGACGCTGCTGCCGGAGATGAGCGATCGCCAACAATCTATCCTCAACAAAGCTTTTCGAATTTTGCACCGGCATAAAAGAGGCGACTACCGCTGGAACGTAGACGATTTGATCGCAGCGGTAAACGAAGCGGATACCTCAGAGGACGATGAGGGCAACCCTAAAATGGGATCTTCAGCGCCCGCTATTGCCTGGAAGCTAGAGCGATTTGCGAACTCGCCGTACTTTCATCAGACGAACCATCTGGCTCCGAAGGATTTGTTCGAGCCGGGTCGGGTGACGGTGCTGCAAATGAATGAGATTAGCCAGGAGGAGCAGCAGGTAATTTGTGCGGCAGTGCTGCGACAGAGCTATCTGGCGCGGATTAACACGGAAAAGAACAAGATCCAAGAGGACGATGAGAACTATTTACCGTATCCAGTATTTACCTTAGTAGAGGAAGCACATCGGTTTGCGCCTGCGAAAGAGCCGTCTCGGTGTAAGGCAATTTTGCGGACTATTTTGAGTGAGGGCCGAAAGTTTGGTTTGGGTGTGGGGCTGATTACTCAGCGACCCGGCAAGCTAGATTCGGATGTACTTTCTCAATGTATGAGTCAGTTTCTGATGCGAATTGTGAATCCGGTCGATCAAGAGAGCCTGAAGTATGGCGTGGAGGCAGCTGGGCGAGATCTGCTGAAGGAGCTGCCGTCATTGACGAAGGGGCAGGTGATTATTTCGGGGGCCTGTGTAAATACGCCGGTACTGTGTCAGGTGCGGCAAAGGCTAACGAAGCACGGCGGTGAGACGCTGAATGCGCCGACTGAGTGGCAGAAGCATTTTCAGCAGCACCGGGTGCGATCGCAAGCAATCGATCGCGCCCCCGTTGCCGCCAAGGCTAAGGCCAAGACCTTTCAAGGCATTAGTTTGGAGTAAAGCGCAGACTTTACTGAGCAGCTTCAGCTTTTTGAAGCGCTGCTTTGCTATTTGCTTTGTAGGTGGTTACGCGATCTTGGGCTACGTCGTAGCGGTCGTTGCCTGCTGGAATTTCACTCATGAGGTCGGACGCTCTTTGCCAGCTGGAGGCAAGGGCTAGCCAGTCGGCGCTGTTGCTAGCGGTAAGACCCTCTTCGGCGGCGTTGCCTGCGATGCGTACGGCTTCGGCAAAGGCGTCTTCGGTGGGGCCGGGGCTGCCACCGCCGCTGTTGGTTTGGGCAGTCGGCGTGGTTTGGTTAGGCTGAGTAGCTGCCGGGCTGCGATCGCCCGATTCAGATAGACTCGACGGGGTGGTATTGGCGGTACGATCGGCAGGATCTTGGTCGGCATCGTCTATTGCTAACGTGTTTTCTGCTGATGTGCCTTCTGCTAAGGTGTCTTCGCTAGTGGGCTGCTCAGGTTCGATCGTTGCGGTATTGGCTACGGTGTCGGATCCTCCAAATAAACCAAGCTCTTCTTTGAATAGCCACAGGGCTCCAACTAGCAGCGCGGCTAGCGCTAGTCCGCTGACGAGCTTAGTGGAAAAGCTGATAGCGGGTTCTGAATCGGTCACGTCTTTGATTAAAGGGCCAGCGGATCTAAGATTGCGATCGCGCACCCAGCGCTGAACAAAAAAGGGCTGCTTAAGCGTAATAATTTCAGACCACAGCAGCGCATTTTCGGGATCTCGATTAATCTCTTCGAGCCAAAGCAGCTGTTCTTCTTTAACGATGCGGCTGTTGATTTTGACTTTGCGAATGCGATTGGGGCTGATGGCTTCTAACACGTCACGAACGCGACCAACGACTGTTGTTTGGTCTAACTGCTTGGCGGTGGCGGCTTCGCATAGAATTTGCAGCATGCCGTCGGCCACAACGGCGCGGGTGCGAATGCCGTCGCTAGCTAGCTGCTCATTAAGGACTTGAATAATGGCGGCAACGCTGCCATGTCGAGCTTGCCCAAAAGTTTCGCTGGCTGGGTTGATCATGCTGGTTCCTGGTTTCAGCCCTTAGCCGCAAACGGGCCTGGTCTTGAAAAAGTAGTCAATAGAAAGTAGTCAATATTTATTGACCCTTGACCTATAGAGAATACCTGAAATTGAGACCGGTCGTTTTGTGGAGCGACCAGTACTAGGATGCGGTGCGATCGCTCTGGGATACGGGTGCGGCTAGCTGATTTGAAATCACCTGATTGAATCGCTTGAGAATCCATCGTTCGGGGTTGAAGGCGTTTGATGGGGAAGTTTTTGATACGCGATCGCCAGAGGGCCGAGAGAGCCAAAACTCAAAGGTAGCCGTATGGGCAATGTCTATTTGCCAGGTGCGATCGCGGCCCATTATCTCAGCGATTAAATGCAGCATAATACCGGCGTGAGAGATAGCCCATACGGTGTCTCCAAACCGGTGAGTGCTGAGGATATGCTGAAGCCATCTGTGCGATCGCGCGCTAGCGGCGGCTGGCGATTCGGCTTCTGGAACCGGCTGCCATTCTAAACTAGACATCAACTGGGCGCACAGATCGGGAAACTGCGCCTGGGCTTCCGGCCAGGTTAGTCCTTGGAAAACACCCTGATGAATTTCTTGAAGACGGCTATCAACCACGGCTTGAAAAGGGTGGTCTAAGCGACGCAGCTTATCTATAAGAGGGTGAGCCGTTTGCTGGGCGCGTAGGAGCGGGCTGCTATAGAGATGCGTCGGCCAGCTAGTGGCTGGCTGGTGAGCTGGCGCTGGCAAGATTGATTGAGCTAACTGTTGAGCCTGCTGTTTGCCAAGCGCGGTTAGTGATGTGGAACTTTGACCTTCCATTCGTTTTTGAACGTTGCCTGTAGACTGGGCATGGCGAATGAGCAAAAGTTTGAGATAGGGCAATTGGACTAGATGCGTAATAGGGCTATGCGATCTGATATTTTCTGAGGTTTGTGATTGAGTCAGGACACAGGTTAAGCGTTTACAATAGGCAGGTAAGTTTTTAGTGGGTCGATTTCAAGCGAATATTCCAACCGGTTTTTGGATAGCCGTAGCTTAAAGTTAAGCTGTTTGATTCGCTATTGTTGTTCTTATTTTCTGTTTGTGAGTGCCTGTTTATGCTGCTAAAGTCTACAACCCGCCACGTCCTAATCTATGCGGCAACCATTGAAAATAACGAGATTGTGCCAAGTGAGGACAAGCTGACGCTAGATATCGATCCAGAAAACGAGTTTAACTGGACAGACGAAGCCATCAAGGCGGTGAATCAGGAGTTTGATCGCTTAGTGGATGACTATAAGGGAGAGTCTTTAACGGACTACAACCTAAGAAGGATCGGCTCGGATCTAGAGCACTTTGTCCGCGCCCTGCTAAAGTCGGGAGATATTAGTTACAACTTGGAAAACCGTGTTCTGAATTACAGTATGGGTCTGCCTCGCGTCATTGAAGCGTCTAATTAGACGTTAGCTGGCGTTTTCTGCGCGTTGCTGCATTTTTTGTATGATGCTTTTCCCTTCTGTAATCAGCTCTGTTGAGATTGTTGTTCTGAAGAATCGTTGTTCTGATGGTGGTGGTTGGTACTTGCCAGATGCCTGCTATCGAGTGATTTAAGCGTAGTGATCAATTGCCCTAACCCCAGCTGCAAAACGGTAAACCCTGAGGACGTATCGGTCTGTCAGGTTTGTCAGAGCGCGCTGCCTCACTATTATCTTTGGGGCGTAGGAGAGCTGGTTTCTACGCTGAGGGTGAATAGCCTAGTCAATCAGCGTTATTTACTTAAGCGCGATCGCACTTTTTTAGATACTAAGCCTGGACTGATTCCAGAATCGCCCTCTGATTTACCTGCGTTCCTAACGGCTTACCTGCATTTGTCGGCCTACCCGCTGCATGTGCCTAGGGTCTATTCGGTGATGAAGACGCCGGACAATGACTATGTGATGATGCTGGAGTCGAGCGCGCTGGCAACGGGCGCAGAGGTAGAGGCCTCTAGCCCCGGTGATGCCCCAGAACAATTACCGACACTCAGCAGCCAGTGGAAAAGCGCACCGCCGCTGCGGCAGCTGAACTGGCTATGGCAGATTGCTCAGCTTTGGGAGTCTTTTGCCCAAGAGCGGGTGGCGGCAACGCTATTAGATGTGGATTTACTGCGGGTGGACGGATCGATCGTTCGCCTGCTGGCGTTAGCCCCGCAGCCGGCCTCTGCAATGGACGGGCCAGATCAGCCGACGCTGATGGATTTGGGCGTCAGCTGGCGATCGCTCGCAGAAAGAGCAAACCAGGCGGTGCGCGCTTTTCTAGAACGGCTGTGCGAGCAGCTAGAGCGTCAGCAGCTTTCGGCTGAGCAGCTTTGCGAGCAGCTTTCGCTGGCGATCGCAGTTTGCGGGCAGGGTCAAACGGTAAACTACGACCTGGCCGTTTATACCGATCAAGGGCCGACTCGAAAACGCAACGAGGATGCTTGCTACCCAGCGAGTGGGACGGCAGAGTCAGTGAGTTCGCAGCAGACTGAGATAAGACCTCAACTGCTGATTGTTTGCGATGGCATTGGCGGGCATCAGGGGGGCGACGTTGCTTCCAAACTGGCTATTAAGACGATTCGTGACCAGCTAGAGCCGCTGATGACGGGCGATGGGCTGGAGCTGAGTTCGACGGCGCTGACGCTGGCGATAGAAGACGCTATTTGTGCCGCTAACGATGAGATTTCGGCTCAGAACGACCAGGCGCAGCGGCAGGCTCGTGATCGCATGGGCACCACGCTAGTGCTGGCCCTGATAAAAGGCGCTGATGTTTACATTGCCCATTTGGGTGATAGCCGGGCCTATCGCATCAGCCAGCAAAACTGTCAGCAGGTAACGCTAGATGACGATGTAGCTTCTCGGCAGGTGAGATTAGCTGGCGGGCTGTACCGAGAGGCGCTGACTCAGCCAGGTTCGGGATCTTTGATTCAGGCGTTGGGGATGGGGCCATCGCAGACGCTGCGACCAACTGTGCAGCGGTTCGTGATGGACGAAGACTGTTTGTTTTTGCTGTGCTCGGATGGGCTGAGCGATAGCGATCGCGTGGAGCAGTTCTGGCAGTCTGTACTAAAGCCGCTGGTTGTAGAGTCGGGTTCGGTGTCGGCGGTTGGCCAGCAGCTAGTGGAGATTGCGAACAAGTACAACGGCCATGACAATGTGACAGTGGGTCTAGTGGGGGTAAGGGTTGCCCTGCCTTCTGAGCGGGTAGTACCCAGGGAATTGGCGACGCGCGCGCAAGGAGATGATACTGCGGCTATGCCGGTGACGAAGCTGCCGGTGGGGAAGCTGCGATCGCGTCCGCAGACGGGTTTGATGCCGTTGGAAGGGGCTGCGCAGTCTGGTACGGTTTTGCAAGATACGGCTTTGCAGAATACGGTTTTGCAAGATGTTGAATCTGACAATGCCGGGCTATTGCCGGGTAAGGCGCAGCAGCTCCCTAAACCTAAGGACTCCGGTGCGACTCCTGGATTTTTAAAGGCGGCTATTGCTCTACTGGCCCTAGTTGGCGTTGGCGGGTTACTCTACTTTTTAGTTCCAAGCTTTAGCGATCGCTTTAGCGCCCCTGTGGCAACTTCTTCGAGCGGTTCCTCAAGCGGTTCAGATATCTCCAGTGACGAGAGAGAGCTTGACGAGCAAGACCTAGAGACGACGCCTACTCTAGTGCCCGGCTCTCCTGTTAATCTGAGCGAAGGTGAGTATGTGCGAATTCGCAGCGCGTTCAATTCCACTGCCGCTCCTGAGAACGCAACGACTGCGACACCGGGTATTAGCGATAGCGAGACTACGCCTGAGCGCGGAGGGCAGATTCTGATCTATCCAAATCCAGAAAACAGCACTTTGCCCAATCCGAATCCCTATACGGTGCCAGTGGGTGCGATCACTCAGATAGTGGCGATTAAGCAGGAGGCCAACGAGCAGTGGGTTCAGCTCAAGGTCTGTACAATTCCTTCAGGAAATAGCCTTTCAGAAACGCCAGTAGAAGGGTCTGCGCCGGTTAAAACGACCGAGGATTTGGCTTTGCCGCCGACTGGGGCTGTCCCTTTGTCGTCGCCGGGACGGGAGGGCTGGGCCTTGAGTAGCAGCGTAAAGCAGTTTGCGATGGGCATTCCTGATTTACAGCTTGACCAACGTGGGAGCTGCGAGGGCTAATGGCTCAGGATGCTTTGTGCCTGTGGTTGGTGGTTGACAACTTGCAGCGATTTTATAAAAAGGAGGCTTCGGCGGCGGGGCCAGAAGGCCAGATGGGGGCAACGCTACCGATTGAGGATCGGTTTGCGATCTGGGTGTTGCGATCGCCCTATCTTGGTGGCCACGTCCATTACGACTGTGGGTGGGACGCGGAGCTAGCGCAGGCTTGGCACAGTTGGCAAACAATGTTTTCGCTACGTGGGTTACCGCAAGTGCCGCATATTGTGCCAGAGCTAGGCTCTGAGATCAATGCGGACGCGATCGCTGAGCCCGATATGGCTAGCGTTCCTAATGAAGCCGAGAACGGTCAGCCTGAAAGCTACAGCAGCCGCTATATGCAGCACTTGGGCATCAACCTGTGGCGCTGGCTGTTTAGCGGGCCGGTGGAAAGTAGTTTTGAGCGCTCTAGGGGCATCGCGACGGGGCGAGAGATGCCGCTGCGCGTACGACTAGAGATTCGCTGCCCAGAAATTATTGCTCTGCCCTGGGAGATTATGCAGCCTCAGCCAGGCAGCCAGGCGCTGTCTCTAAACAGCAAAAAGATCCTGTTTAGTCGGACGAGTAGCGATGTAGAAGAGCTAGAAGTGGGTGAGCTAGATCAGTCGCTGAAAATTTTGCTGGTGCTAGGTAGGCCGGGCGAAGACAACAGGCCGAACTCTCAGCTACATCTGGCCAAGGAAGCTGAGCTGCTAAAGCAAATTTTAGAGCGCAGCACCGATTTGGGTTTGCGCTCTGCTCAGCGGCGAGTAGAGGTGTTGCTTCAGCCCAGCGCAACTGAGCTGGTGCGCGAACTAGACAAAGGCGACTACAACGTTTTCTTTTACTCTGGACACGGCGTTCCAGGGGCAGACGGCGGTTTGCTGTATTTGTCGGAAGACACGCTGAGCGGAACCGAGCTGGCGCAGATGCTGGTTCGCGTTAGGGTGAAGCTGACTGTGTTTAATACCTGCTGGGGGGCGCAGCCCGAGCAAAACCAGGTAGAATCTCTACCTCGAAGCAGCTTGGCTGAGGTCCTGCTGCACCATGGGTTACCGGCGGTGGTGGCGATGCGCGACTCGATTGCGGATGATGAGGCTATTCGGTTTATTCAGGTGTTCACGCAGGCGCTGGCCGAGCGACGTACGGTTGATGAAGCCGTAGCGGTGGCGCGTCAAACGCTGCTGGCGATTTACCATTTTAATCAGCCTGCTTGGACGCTGCCGGTGCTCTATATGCATCCCGATTTTGACGGAGCGCTGCTGCAATCGGTAGATACTACGCAGTTCGATCCGAGCGCGAGCAGTCTGCCGCGTCAGGAGCAGGCCATTTTAAGAGATGCTGACGATCCGGCTCAGACCTGGGTGATCGATAGCGACGGACTGCGCATCGGTCGGCAGCAAACCAATGATTTGGTGCTTTCTGAGCAGTGGGTTTCGAGTAATCACGCTGAGATTTTTCACCGGCGGATGATGAGTCAGTATTCGGTTAGCGGCGTGGAGGGCGTTTTGGAGCGCGTTTATTTTTTGAAGGACGACTCGCGGTTTGGGACGTTTTATTTGCAAGATGGCGTGTGGCGCGGCGTGCACCGTCAGGAGGTGACGCTGGCTCCGGGGACGCAAATTCGCTTTGGCAATAAGTCTGATGGACCGAGGCTGGAGTTTATGGTGGTGAGCCAGGTTTGATCGAATCGTCAAAGATCCGTTGGGAAAAAGTTGCTGGGAAAGTAATTGTCCTTGCGGAACGAAGAGAATTTATGCTGTATCTGTCTTGAGTCACACATCATTCTGCTAGGTTGAGCAATCGAAACGCTATGGTCAATTCTTCATCTTCTAGTAGCGAGCAGGGCAGTTCCGATCTGTCTGAGACGCAGGCTGAGCTAATGCAGTCGGTTTTGAGTGAACAAAGCTATCCCTGGCTCCCTGCTCTAGTGGCAGAGAGCTATGAGGCCGATTTAGAAGCGGCGGGCCAGTCGCTAGAAATTTCTGATGATGAGGCGATCGCTGGCTGGCAAGGGCTGTCGGCTCAGCTCGATCGGCTATGGTCGGATGTGGATATTTTGTCGTTGCTAAAGCAGAAGTTTGCGGCGCGGCTGCCGGAGACGGTTTTGGTGGCCATTAGCGATCGCGCTCAGCAGTTAGGAAAAAGAGCGGCTCAGGGACTTTCTCAAAATGCTCAGCCTATGGCGGCTCAGATGATCGCCTGTGTGAAGGGGACGGTGACTGCGATTGGCGAGGCGGACTTGCAGGTGATGGCTCGCCCGATGGCGTTTGCGATGCGCAGCAGTGGCGCTGAAGAATTAGTAGATGCGACAGCGGCTTCTGTACGGCAGGCTGAATGGGAAAAATTGTCGGCGCTAGAGCAGGCTAAGCTGAGTTTGGCGGTGGCTCGCTATGCGATCGCTCAAGTTGAAATGGCCGAAGCTCAGGACTAGAAAAGTTAGGACTAGAAAAGCTGCGAAGGATGTTCTTTTTTAAGCGTGGCGATCGAAGATAGACTTGGCATTGTCTAGATAGCGTCTACTTCGAGATTTATTAGATATGTCACGATACGACTGCATCATTGTAGGCGCGGGGCCCGCGGGCGCGAGTGCTGCTTATCATTTGAGTCAGCGAGGGCGCAGCGTGCTATTGCTAGAAAAAGCAGCGCTCCCTCGCTATAAGCCATGTGGCGGTGGTGTTTCGCCAGAGATTGGGCAGTGGTTTGACTTTGATTTTGAGCCGGTTATTTCGCAGAAGGTAACGCGTACGCGCTATACCTGGAAGCTGAAAGAGGCCATTGAGGCAGACTTAGAAACGCCGATTTGGATGGTGCGCCGCAATGAGTTCGATCATTACATCGTGCAGCAGGCGCAGCAGCAGGGGACCGTGTTGCGCGATCGCACAAAAGCAACCGGTATTCAGTTTGAAGGTGATTGCTGGCAAGTCTATACGAGCGAAGGCGACACCTTCGAAGGGACTTATCTGATTGCGGCGGACGGTGGCCGCGGGCCGATGGCCAAATGGCTGGGCTTTGAGGAAAGAAAGACGTCTGTGGCAGGCGCGATTGAAATTGAGCCGAAGGTAACTGTAGAAGACGCCCATATCGTCCATTTTGAATTTGGGCTGCTGAAGAATGGCTACGTTTGGAATTTTCCTAAGCGCGATGGTTATTCCATTGGCAGCGGTGCGTTTTGCACAAATCAGCGGCAGGGCCGCGACCTAGTGCAGCCGATGGTGGACTATGCGGCGGCGTTTGGCGTAGATGGTGAAGGCCAGCAGAAGCATGGGCATCCGGTTTGTCTGTGGGATGGCGATCAGGTTTTGCATACGCACAATGCTTTGCTCGCCGGAGAATCGGCCTGTGTGGTCGATCCCTTTACGGCGGAGGGAATTCGGCCTTCTATATTCACTGGGGTAAAGGCGGCAGATGCGATCGCGCGGGCGCTAGATGGAGAACCCAATGCACTAGCCGACTATACAAAGACTATCGCGACTGAGCTAGGCAGTGAAATGCGCCTAGCTTCGAGATTGGCTAAGGCTTTCTATATGGCTCCTCATCTCAGCTACAAGGCGATTTTGAACTATCCCTCGGCGACTAGAGCCATGGGAAGAGTCTTCACGGGCGACTTGAAATATGCAGATGTGGTGCAAAAGGCGCTAAAGCGAATTAGTGGGGGATTACTAGCCCGATAAATTTGGCGTGAATTGCCATGAGATTAGGAAATAGCCGCTGCCGTGCGGAACTGAAGCTGATTACTCTGTAGTTATATTGAGTTCTACTTCTGGATACTGCTATGAAAAGCCTGTTGATTTCAGCTACGTTGCTAGGATTTTCTGCAACAGGGGCGATCGCTGCCGACACGCTGAGATACGACGAAACGCCGACCACCTGCGAGTTTTACACCGAAGATAGCTACGCCGATGACTGCGGTGAGTTTTCGATGACGGCCTCTGATACTAGCGTCAACTTTAACTACGTTTTTGACGACGCAGCCGTTAAGTTTATGGGGCCTGCTGAGCCTGTTGATACGACCGAAATAGAAGGCGAAACCTTTTATATTTACGAGGTGTTTGCGAAGCTGGTCAACGGCGATCAGTACGAAATTGACGGTATTTGCGTGGCGAATGAAGCCGCAGCGCTGTCTATTTGCCAGGACGGAGAGTTGAGATATGTATACAGTCAAGAGTCTCAGTGAAATGAGTCTCAGTGAAATGAGTCTCAATGAAATGAGTCTGGGTGAGAATGAGGTGCGGCCAGAATTACGTTAGGCTAGCAGGAACACCGCTTCTTAAGCCCCAATCGTTTTTAAATGGATGGCGCATTCTTTCGACTGTAGCAGCGCTAGTTAATGGTTTCTAGCTCATCGCATTCTTCCGCTCTGTCTCCTACGGCTGAGCTGGCACACCGACCTATCTGGTTCACCGACGACATGCTGTTTCACTATCAGCGCTGCCGTCGTCGCGTTTATCTGGACAGCTATGGTGACGCTACGCTGAAAGATCCGCCCAGTGATTATTTCGTTAAGCTTCGCCAAGACAGCGCCGACCATCGACAGCGTATTCTAGCTGAGTTTGGGCCGCTGAGCCGCCCTAGCCACGGGCGAGACGATTGGGAGACAGCCGCCCGTTCGACGCTGCAGCTAATGCAGGAAGGCGCGGAGACGATTTATCGCGGCATTTTGGTCGCCGATGGCCCAGAGGGAATTCGCTATCGCAGCCGACCTGACGTGCTGATGAGGCAGGAAGGGGAGTCTTGGCTAGGGAACTGGTACTACGTACCTTTTAATATCAAAATGGGGAAGAAGGCTAAGCCAGAGTATCAGCTGGTGGCGGCTTACAGTGCGTATGTGCTGGCGGAGATGCAGGGCGTTTGGCCCGAGACAAGCTGGCTGCAGCTAAAAGAAAGGCGTCGCGCGGTGGATTTGGAGCGATATGTTCCTAAGCTGCAAGCCGCTTTGGATGACTGCTTGGAGGATAGTAGCGGCATTCTAAATTCGTCACAGCCGCCTGAGGTTTTTATCTCTCGCAGCCGGTGCGATATGTGCCCGTGGCTGAGCTACTGCTACCGGGAAGCAAAAGACCAAAACCATCTTTCTCTACTACCGGGGGTAACGATGGCCCGGTATCCGGCGCTAGAAGCGCTGGGAATTACAACGGTAGAGGCACTAGCAACCGCAAAGCCGTATCAGCTAGCAGGCGATTTGGGCGTAGAGCAGCCGGTAACGGAGAAGATGATTTTCCAGGCGCAGGCAAATTGGAAAGGCGCGGCGATTCCTCGGCTGCATACGGATGTTTTTCCGCTGACGCCTCAAGATTTACCGTCGGCAGAGGTCGAGCTTTATTTTGATATTGAAGCGGCTCCTGATAAGGATCTGATCTACCTGCATGGCGTGCTGGTGGTAAATAGCCGCACACAAGAAGAGACTTTTCATGCGCTAGTGGCCGAATCACCAGAGGATGAAGAAACGGCCTGGTTTGAGTTTTTGGCCCTAGTAGATAGCTATCGCAATTCGCCGATCTATCACTTCTGTCCGTACGAAGCGCAGACAGTGCGAAGGCTAGGTGAGCTGTACGGCATGGCGGGCATTGATGTAGAGCAGCTACTTGCTCGTTTTGTCGATATTCATAAGCGCGTGGTAGATGCGGTGGCACTGCCGGTGGAGAGCTACGCGCTAAAACATTTGGCTAGGTGGATGGGATTTGAGTGGCGCGATGAAGAGGCGAATGGGGCGCAGTCGATTTGTTGGTATGACGATTGGCTAACGACGGGCGATCGCACTTACTTAGACACAATTTTGCGATACAACGAAGACGACTGCCAGGCTACCTACCGAGTTAAAGACTGGCTGGTAAAATTTGCTCGACCCTTCTGGGCGTAGCGGCTGATAGCGTGCGCTTGAACGGGCAAAGCGGAGGTAACTCTAGAGAATCACTCCCGCTCTGTAAAAGCCGTTGCTCGCTGAGCTGACGATGCGTAAGCTGCTTTTTAGCCTTCGCCGCCCTCGCCGCCCTCGCCACCTTCATCACTCTCAGATTCGGGCATTTCAGTCGTTTCTGGTTGAACCTCTTCTACCCCTGTATCCTCTTCAACGGCTTCACCACCTTCGGGGGCGCCGCAGCCGGTCACGAGCGTCGCTGCAAGTCCTAACGATAGAAATAGCTCTGCTGCTTTTAGTTTTTTAGACATGGTTGGCGAAAGAATAACAACGTTTCTAATAGTAGCGTTAATGACATCTAGTATCAACAGAGTGCAGCGTTTATAAGGGACGAGTTTGGAAGAACGTTTCTGATGCAATTTTTGTTTGACAAAGTGACCTTGACTGCGCACAATAGAGATCGCCTTGTGAGGGGAGCGGTTGCGTTCCATCCAAGCGAGGGCCCGTAGTTCAATTGGTTAGAGCACCGCCCTGTCACGGCGGAAGTTGCGAGTTCGAATCTCGTCGGGCCCGTTTAGTTTTTGAGCTTCATTAAAAAGCCTCACTTCATTAGAAGTGAGGCTTTTTTGCTGTTTGTCTTAACCAGTTGTCTCAACCAGGGTCAACGTTTGGATCTCAAACTTTTAGATCTCAAACTTTTAGATCTCGACTGTGCCGCCATACTTCACAGGCAGCTGATCTTCGGCAGGCAGGCCCATCACATCGCTATAGAGCTTGATGTACTCTACTGCTGACTGCTCCCAGCTAAAGCTCTCGGCCATGGCTCGCTTTTGCAAGGCTTCCCACTGCGGTTTGAAGCGGTAGGCTTCGGCCGCTCTGACCATTGAGGTGAACAGATCTAGCGGCTCGTAGCGGTCGAAGCAGTAGCCGGTGCCGGTTTGGGTGCTAGGTTCGTTGTGGCTAACGGTGTCTACAAGGCCGCCAGTGCGCCGTACGATAGGGACGCAGCCGTAGCGCATGGCGATCATTTGGCTGATGCCGCAGGGTTCGAAGCGGGAGGGCATCAGAAAGGCATCGCAGCCCGCGTAGATGCGGCGGGCGATCGCATCGCTATACATAATGAAGGAGGAGGCTCTGCCGGGATAGCGGTTGGCGAGTTCCCAAAGCTGGTTTTCGTAGTAGCGATCGCCCGTTCCCAACAGCACGAACTGTGTATCGGAATAGGCCAGATAGCGATCCATGGTCTGCAAAATGAGATCGATGCCCTTTTGCTCGACGAGGCGACTAACCAGACCTACTAAGAACGTATCGGGCGTTTGGGCTAGGCCCATTTCTTTTTGAATGACGGCTTTGTTTTTAGCCCGCTTGTCTAGCGCTGAGGCCGTATAGTTGTGCTTGATTTTAGAGTCGGTTGCTGGATCGAAGGAGTCGAGATCGATGCCGTTGACAATGCCACTGAGTTTGCCGCTAATAAACGAGAGTAGCCCTTCTAGCTCTTCTCCGTACTCTGGCGTTTGAATCTGCTGGGCGTAGGTGGGCGATACGGTGTTAACTCGATCGGCATACTGCACCGCTGCGGCCATGGTGTTATGACCCTGCATAAACCAAGGGCACCAGGTAATGCGTTCTAACTTCCAGCGCCATGGCCCCTGGTAGGCCAGATTGTGAATGGTGAAAACGGTGCCGATGTCGGAGGTTTCCTTCATCCAGACAGGGAGCATCCCGGTGTGCCAGTCGTGGCAGTGAATGATATTGGGCTTCCAGTGGTTCCAGGCAAACTCGGCAGCGCCGTTGGCAAAAAAGGTAAAGCGCCATTCTTCGTCTTCACCGCCGTAAACCCTGTCTGGATCGAAGCAGGGATGCCCGAAGAGATAAAGCGGCACGTCGGTGCCGGGCATTATGGTTTCGTACACGGCAAACGAATTGAACATGCAGTGGCCCCACCATACGGGTTCGGCGGGCAAATCTACCTTGCCAACCATAGAGCCGTAATAGGGCATAAACACGCGCACGTCGTGGCCCATGTCTTTGAGCACTTTGGGTAAGGTGCCCACTACATCGCCCATGCCGCCTACTTTTGCTAGCGGTGCGGCTTCAGCGGCCACAAATAGAATCTTCATACGTAAACCTTTTGCAAAACCATAGGAGAATCACTGCCTCTCGCTCATTTCAGTTTATAGCGACAAACCCCATCTCCCAAAGAGAGTTCAAAGAATCTCTTAGGAGATGGGGTTTGCAAGGCGAGAGGCAATGATGCTAGGAGACTCAATAGTCAACCGGCCCTGTCTGCCTAGTTATGTTTGTTAGTCAGCTGTAGTATCCGCTGGCGGTGCTTTGATAGCGACCTCTTCTTCCAACTGATCTAGCTGAATTTCTCGTTTACCGGGAATGTGCGTTTTCATGTGGTTGTGCTGCTGCTCATTCAGCTCTTTTAGCTGGCGATTGGCTACATCGAAAGCCTCTCGAATGAGCGCTTCTAAAGGTTGGTTTTGCTTGCCCTGGTCGGGGCTTTTGTCGACGACAACTTCTCGATCTTCGGGTACGGTAATGTCGAGTCGAACTCTGTAGGGAGAGCCATGTTCGGGATGATCGTGAACTTTTTCTATGGCCACATGGCAACTGCTAATTTGAGTATAAAACTGCTCTAGCTTGCCAATTTTTTCATCGATTAGGGTTTCTAAAGCTGAGGTTTTATCAACGCCGCGATAGGAAATTTCGGGAGGGACTCTCATATAGTTTAAGTTGCGTAAAGTCGTATAGCCTTTCACTTTTAGCGAACTGTTGACATTTAAGCATCTACCCTATGCAATAACTTTGCAACAGAAAGCACCCAAGCGTTTAACTGCTTGGGTGCTGATTGAATCGGCCTGTCTGAAGCTGTCTATTAACTTTTTCTATTAACTTTTCTGAGGCTCTTTATGAGGCTCTCCTTCAGATTCTAGATCGCCGGGGGTCTCGACATACATCTCAGGCTCGACGGCGTAGTTGTTGGTTAAGCCTTCGTTGCTAGTGGTGTATCCCGCTGTAGATTCTGTCTCTCCGGTTTCTTCTTTGGGCGTTGTTTTATAGTCTTCGCCTTCTCTCTCTTTACGAGCAGCGGTCTCCGCTGGAACAATGCCTCTGTCGAAGTTGTCTTCTTCGACGCTGTGGTCTTTTCTAGTGGGCATAGCTTTGTCCTCTAAACGTCTTTAGTTAAATCGAAATCTATCAAAAGTAGTATGGAGAGGTCTCGTAACTTCCAACATCTAGCCAAAGAAATAGAGGCCGTAATGGCGAAACATATCTTAAATAATTTTGCGCCAACGCCTTAGTAAGTTTGTTCTATTGCTAGCTGCGATTCTCTGCGTTGATAATGTCCAAGATTTCCTGAGCGCCCTGGTTTCTGAGTCTTTTTGCTAGCTCTTTGCCCATGCTTTCGGCATCTTGGGGTGAGCCGGTGACTTCATCTTTGATCAGTTGCTGACCGTCTAGACTGGCCACTATACCGGTTAGCGTGAGGGTGTTGCCTTCGATGAGGGTGTTGACGCCAATGGGTACTTGGCAGCCACCTTCTAGCTCGCGTAGAAAGGCTCGCTCTGCGTAGCAGCGATCGGCGGTGGGCTTGTGCTCTAGCACTTTTAAGATAGCGAGAATATCGTCGTCAGCTTGGCGACATTCGATGCCGAGCGCGCCTTGTCCAACGGCGTGAAGTGAAATGCTTGGCGGCAGGATTTGGTGGATGCGATCGCTCATATCTAACCGATTTAAGCCAGCCGCTGCTAAAACAATGGCGTCGTATTCGCCTTCGTCTAACTTACGCAGTCGGGTGTTGACGTTACCGCGAATGTCTTTGAACTTGAAGTGAGGAAAATGATGGCGGAGCTGGGCCAATCGTCGTAGAGAAGAGGTGCCGATGACTGAGCCTTTTGGCAGCGTATCAAGCATTTTGTCCTTGTGCTTTTCGTGCACCACCATGGCGTCGGCTGGGTCTTCGCGCTCGGTGACGCAGCCTAACATGAGACCTTCAGGTAAGTTTGTTGGCAAATCTTTGAGCGAATGCACCGCAAAGTCGATGTCGCCGCTGATCATGTCGTCTTCTAGCTCTTGGGTGAAGAGACCTTTGTCGCCAATTTTAGAGAGGGCCACATCTAGAATTTTGTCCCCTTGAGTTTCCATCGTAGACACTTCAAAAGTGATGTCTGGGAAGTGTCGGCTTAGCTCGGCTTGTACCCAGTGGGTTTGCACCAGGGCGAGCTGGCTTTTACGAGAACCGATGCGGACAGTACGAGTGGCAACGTTGGAGGACATACGACGACGGGCATTTGCTATGGTGATCTAGCTGAAAACAGCGCAAGATCACAAGCCTACCGCAATTAGAGCTTGCTTTGAAGCCGCTATCCGGCGTTGTCCCTATGGTTCCGCCAATCCCTCTTTCAACTTGTCCGCTGACCTCTGTAGGAGCGCAGATAAACCCGGTTTGCGCTGGGCCTTCCATGGAACGTTACGTTCTGCAAACAAGCGTAAACTTGCCGCGACACAAAACACCAGTGGGGTCAGTTTTTCGGGCTTTGCGAATTTGGGGTTTGTCTGGCGTGGTCTTCAGCGTGGCTTTGCTAGGTGGGGCAGATATAAGCGGATTGAAGGCTGGCGGGTTGCAGTTGAGTTTGGGCGGGGCGGCGGCGATCGCTCAACAGGTAGATCCGCAAGCTCGTGAAACATTTTTGTCTGACCCGCTGACGGCAAAGCCACGCGATCCGCTACTGCCGGTTGTTACATCAGATAGACCGCTGAGGCCGCTGGAGCTGCGATCGCTTAGAGAAGGCTTAGCGCAACTCAATCAGCAGGCGCAAGCGCAGTTAGCTGCTGGTCAATTGGATGAGGCGTTTGCGTCGCTACTTAGAGAGATTCGACTGCGGCGGGTGTTTGGGCCGGTGGCGGAGTTTAATGCGATCGCGCCGGTGGCCGAACTTGCCTGGGAGCAGCAGCGTTCGGAAGAAGTGCAGCTACTGACACTGCGCCTGCGTGAGATTTGGGCGGCTGTTCAGGTTGATTTGGCTGATAGGGCGGCAATGAACGCTGAAGATCAGGGTTCTGAAGATGCAGAAGTTTCCTCTCTACTTGAGGCGAGTGCGGAACCGGATATTGTAGTTTTAAGCGCGATCGCCCAGACGTTTATAGATCTTCGCGATACTGACTATGCGGTTGCGGTCTATCGCCAAATTATTGATTTGTTAGTCGCTGAAGGCTCAGACCCGACTGCCGTTCAGCGAGGACTAGCCGCCTATCATCTTTCCTGGTTTCAGTTTGCCGATGCGGCTGACGTTTATCTAACGCTGCTGCAGGCTGCGAGAGAACAGGGCAATCAGACGCTAGAAGTAGAGTATTTGGAGCAGCTCGTCTATAGCTATCAGCAGGCAAACTCACTGGAGAATGCGGCTAGGGCGCAGACGGATTTGGTAGGGCTGTATCAGACGATGGGGCAGGAGGACAAGCTGCCGGTGCTGCTGCTGGCGATCGCCCAAAACTATCGCGCCCTGAACTGGACTAATGATGCGATCGCTTACTACCGCTCGGCCTACAGCGCAGGCCAACGGTTTGAGCAGTTCAGCGTTTCGGCGCAGGTTTTACGAGATTTGGGTGGGGTTTACCGGGCGATTGCGCTGACGGACGAGGCGCTGTTGGCCTACAACCTGCTGGTGCCCGTGGAGGAGCAGGCCTATAACGACTATGGGATTATGAATGCCTACGATGATATTGGCCAGCTAGAGCGGCGTGAGGGCAACCTGTCTGAGGCTTTGCAGGCGTTTGAGAAGGCGCTGGTAATTTCTAACCGGCTGGGCTTGGATGAAGCTCGCTTTGTTGAGCAGATTGAGTCGGTGACGCAGCTAGAGCAAACAGAGCCAGCGCCTTAGAAGTTGCCTTAGAAGCTTTAGCGGTTGTAGAAGGCGGGTGAGCCTCTGTAAATGCGATCGCGCTGTACGTGAGAGAGTCTGGAATAGCCGCCCTGGTTGTCCTCACTTTCTTCGTTGCGAGGTGAGCCGTCTAGCTTGGCAAAAGGCTGTACAAAGGTGTGGCTAGGGCGATCATAGGTGAGCACGGAGCCGTCTTCGATGTTGTAGATCCAGCCGTGAAGCTGAACATCGTTACGGTGGAGGTGCGATCGCACAGAAGGATAAGTCTTTAGATTGTCAATTTGCGTCAGCACGTTTTCGGCAACCAGAGTTGCTAGCTTATCTTTTTTATCTAAGTGGCCGTAGTGCTCTTCTACCAGTTCGCGCGTGGCCTCGGTATGCTTTAGCCAGTTGTACACCAGCGGCATCTTAGCTTCGAGTTCGCCGACTTGCAGCAGTCCTTTCATCGCTCCGCAGGTCGTATGCCCACAAACAATGATGTGCTGAATGTTCAGTGATTTGATGGCGTATTCGATAGTTGCGCCTTCGCCGCCGTTGGTGGAGCCGTAGGGCGGAATGATATTGCCAGCGTTGCGAATGACAAACAGATCGCCTAAGTCGGACTGGGTAATGAGCTCTGGCTGTACCCGTGAGTCTGAGCAGGTAATGAACAAAACCCGAGGGTGCTGGCCATGCGCGAGTTCTTCTAATAGCTCTCTATGCGCTGGAACATAGCTGCTTTGAAATTCTCGCAGCCCTTTGATGATGTCTTTCATGGCTTTGCATTCGCCTGGCTCGCAGGCGCTTCAACGAGGTTACTGTTTGCGATCGCTCTTCATCCAAGCGTCTTCTATTAGATTCTCATGTTTGAGCGTTCTCAGGGCGAAGGATTGCTAATCGGAGACATTTTCTCAGCTTCTGCTTCCTCAAGTGCCTCACTGAAGATTTGACCGGAAGGGCGCAAAACGGGCGTGTTGAAGTCGATAACGGCCTGTTGCTGTGCGTCTTCTTCCGCCTGTAGCGCTACATTTGTTTCGTCTAGCAACTGCCAGACGGCTCGCATCATTTCCTCAGTGCCCTGCCGACTGACTGCCGACACGCGAAATACTTTTTCGCCACCGTTAACGGCTGCTAGCTGAGCGGCAATCTCATCGACCTCTTCTTTTAGCAGCGCGTCTATTTTGTTGATTGCCAAAAGCTGAGGCCGGCCCGACAAATCGTGGCCATAAGCCGACAGCTCTTGCTGAATGGTTTGGTAGTCGGCGACTGGATCAACCGCAGTGCCGTCAATGAGGTGTAGCAGCAGCTTCGTGCGCTCAATGTGTCGTAAAAAGTCGTGGCCGAGGCCTTGGCCTTGGTGTGCGCCTTCAATTAAGCCCGGAATGTCCGCGAAGACGGTGCCGTCGCCAGTCGGCTTGCGCACGACGCCCAGATTGGGGACTAGCGTGGTGAAGGGGTAGTCGGCGATTTTGGGCTTCGCTGAAGAAAGCGTGGAAATCATAGTCGATTTGCCCGCATTTGGTAGACCGATGATGCCGACTTCTGCCAGCAGCTTTAGCTCTAGGCGGATGTTGCGAATAGCGCCAGGTGCGCCGGGCTGCGAATGCTCGGGTGCGCGGTTGCGATTGCTAAGGTAATGCCGATTGCCTAGGCCGCCTTTGCCGCCAGGTGCAATCACAAGCTGCTGTCCTGGTTCGGTTAAATCGCCTAGAAGGCTACCCGGTGAGTCGTCTAAACTAGCGGGTCTGCTGACGGGCTGGCCAGTGGCCTCATCGACGGTTTCTAGGTCGTAAACCAACGTCCCACAAGGCACTTCAATCACCAGATCTTCGCCGTTTGCGCCGGTTCGGTTGCTTGGGCCGCCTTTGCCGCCGTCTTTAGCCTTAAATCGGTGCGAGTAGCGAAAGTCTAGTAGGGTCTGTAGATTGCTGTCGGCTACGAGGACAACCGAGCCGCCTTTGCCGCCGGTGCCACCGGAAGGTCCTCCGGCAGGTACGAACTTTTCTCGACGAAAAGCAGTCAGGCCATCGCCGCCGCTGCCGCCTTCTACTTCAATTTCTGCTTGGTCTATAAATTGCATGACCTCATTCTACCGCCTTGATACTCACTGTATTGCTATCGGCGATCGCCGCTCTAATCTTTTGAGCGAGTTCTTTGTCTTGCTGATGCTTTGCCGTAATTGAGTTGAAGCGCTGCGGGGTCAAGCCATTGTCGTCAGCTAACCCTATAGCGGCGTTGCAGTAATCCACCAATATGCCCTGTAGGGCGACTCGATCTGCTTCGGCGACTTCGGGCATATCTTCCATATCACTGCTCAAGCAGCTCAGGCGGTTGTCTACCAGGCTGACCTCACTGTTGGCGGCTGCTAGCACATCGCTGGCCCCTTCATAAGCCGCTAAGCGCAAAGGTTCGATAGCGGCTACGGCGTTCGCGTAGTTGGCAATGTCTTCATCGGTGGTAAGGGTGGCTTCTTGGGCCTGAGCGGGTAATTGCTTAATCGAGGTGGCTAATTGAACCGCGCAAAGTGAGCTTAGTGCGATCGCTAATAAAATGCGAAGGCGATGTTTGTACCCAGTACGACTTGAAGACATAGCGACTCGTCCCGTCTATATATAGCTGATTTAGATGATTTTCGAAGAATGCTGCTGTGACAGCAACCATCTGCATATTCTAGAGGAGCCGCGACCGCTTACTGAAGCTGGGCCAGTAAAAAAACGGTAGAAGGCTTAGAAACAGCCTGCAATTTCTACCATTTTGGTTTGTAACGTAATTTCACCAGGTGCGCCGCGCTTTAAAGCAAATTCTAAATCGAGGAGTAGGGCCAGGGCTTTTTCTAGCTGAGCAGGCGACTGCCCTCTTACCTGCTTTTGCAAAATATAAACTCGCTTGGGATTGTTAATCTCAGCCGCTTTTGCAATCACGCGTACATCGCGCTCGCCTTCCGACTCCATCAGACTTACCCACAGCCAGCGGCGAAACTGCCCGACTAGAGTAGCTACGATCCGCAGCGCATGCTCGTTGTTTGCCAACAAATCGCTAGCTAAACTTAGCGCCTGCGCCGTTTTTCCTGCAATTAATGCTTCTGAGAGCTGGAAACTAGTCTGCGTACTGACCGTTACTAGGCGCGTGACTATCTCGGGCGGCAGCGGCTCCGTTTTAACATTGCCCTGATGGCTCCAATACAAGCTGAGCTTTTCTAACTCGTTATACAGTCGGCGCGTGTCACTGCCAACCGCATCAGCTAATAGCATTGCCGACTGGGGCTTAAGCTGTAGCCCTGCCTCTTGAGCCACTCGCTTAACTTGAGAAATAATTTGGTCGGTTTGCCAGGGCGCAATTGAAGCAAATTCCTTGATTTCTGCATATTGCTTTAAGAGCTTGGTCGATTTTAGCCGTCCGTCTGGCTTGTTTGTGCTCGTGAGTAGTAGCACCGCTGTTTCTGGCACGATAGGCAGCGTCCGCGACAGCTCGGTCATCACCTCTTCGGAGCAGCGCTGGCCTAGCGTTGTGTTGGCTAATAGCACAAACCGTTTGCCCATCCCAAAAGGAGGCGTCATGGCCTGATTAAGCGCTTGCATAGGGGCCTCGGCACTTTCTGGCGCAATGCGGTCGTAGTTGAAATTGGCCCAAGCGGGATCTAACGTGCGATCGCGCAATGCATCCACTGCTTTCTTAAGACGAAATTCATCATCTCCCCAAAAATAGTAGACTGGCATACCACATACCTAATTAAGAGTCAACGGTCAATAGTAGATTTTCCCTTTGTAAGGAATATGTTACATTGGTTTACATAAGTCCAAAGAGGCTACTTTTATGACAACTGCAATTTTAGACGCTCTCATCGTAATTGCTGGCGTGGCAGCGCTAGCGAATGGTGCGGCTACTCCTGCTCCTGAAGCTGTGCGTATCCCTGTCCGTAGCGACGATGGCCGCAATCGCAGCCGAAATCGCGACTAGGCATTTTGACTGTATAGAGCGAGTTATCTCGCAATTACTGAGAAGTTTTTACATAGAGGCGTTCATCTTTACTGGTGAGCGCTTTTTGTATGGCTACTTTTGTATGGCTACTATTTAGGCTTTATGTACATATCAGCTTAGGTGCATATTAGCTCAGGTGCATATCAGCGCATCCGAGAGAAATAGAGGTAAATAGAGAGAGACAGGTATGTTTCCATTATTTGATAGACTTTCTTCTATGCAAAATAAATAGCTATTCTCAAGTATTTGCGAATAAGAGCAGAAGGAAGTCACTGTGATTCATGCAACGCTCCATCAACTTAAGGTATTTGAAGCCACGGCTCGACATGGGAGTTTTACCCGCGCCGCCGAGGAGCTATACCTAACGCAGCCAACGGTTTCTATTCAGGTAAAGCAGCTCACTAAAGCTGTTGGTTTGCCGCTGTTTGAGCAAATCGGCAAGCGGCTGTATCTAACCGAAGCTGGGCAAAAGCTGCTGGCGACCTGTCAGGAAATATTTAATGGCCTAGAGCAGTTCGAGATGTCGGTAGCTGACATTAAAGGGATGAAGCAGGGGCAGCTAAAGCTCGCGGTAATCACTACGGCTAAGTATTTTGTACCTAGGCTGCTAGGGCCTTTTTGTCAGCGCTATCCCGGTATTGATATTTCGCTCAAGGTAACGAACCATCAGCGGATACAGGAAAGTATGACTAATAATGAGGACGATCTGTACATCATCAGCCAGACGCCCGACCAGCCGGATTTAACGATTCATCCGTTTTTAGAGAATCCGCTGATTGTCCTAGGGCCAACGGGTCATCCCTTAGCCCATCAGCAGAATGTGCCTATTGAAAAGCTGAATGACGAGCCATTTATTATGCGCGAGCCGGGTTCGGGGACGCGGATGGCGGTGGAGAAGATTTTTGGCGATAACGACGTGCAGGTAAAGGTGCGGCTGGAGCTAGGAAGTAATGAGGCGATTAAGCAGGCGATCGCAGGTGGTCTGGGTATCTCTGTACTCTCACAGCACACCATCATTTCTGAAGGCACAACAGGCGAGTTTGCCATTCTCGATGTGGAGGGCTTTCCAATTGAGCGCCACTGGTATGTGGGCCATTTGGCCGGAAAGCAGCTTTCGGTGGTGGCGGAGACCTTTTTGAATTATTTGCTGGAG
>Ga0209194_1000675_pt1 | contig 25061 bp, 21 predicted proteins | sample COGITO_mtgs_1004_FD_184787 | JGI IMG/M metagenome (GOLD analysis project Ga0209194, IMG submission 184787) | Pelagic marine microbial communities from North Sea - COGITO_mtgs_100413 (SPAdes) (version 2) | ecosystem: Environmental > Aquatic > Marine > Epipelagic ...
GCGGGCGACCACCGGGTTTAGCGGGCGGAATCAAAGGCTCAATGAGTTCAAACTGGTCTTGAGTCAAATTGCTAGAGTATGCTTTAGTCATGGCTCGCTCCGGGCTCGTTTATTGCTAAACAAAGCCTATTCCGAGTGAGCTTTTTTACGCTACTTTGACCTTTTCATACAGCCTCTCAGATAGCTCGCTTTGATGTTAAGACTGGCAAGCCAATCCAGGAGAGTCTAGAAGGCCACCCGCAGCCTGCGATGAAGCCGGTAGAGCACGCCTATCTTGAGCATTGGCTGAAAACAAACAACCTTGATGCTCAGTTTTTTGTGGCTAGGTTCTATGAAAGTATCAATGACTTGGACCGTATCCGGCTAGCAGTTGAGGGCAAAGTGCTGGTCTTTAGCAGCGGTAGCGAGGGCTACTTCACCGACCCTACAACTGCTCAGCTGATGACGCAGGGCAGTGAGCAGATCGCGCCTGTTTATGGGAGCGACCGTAGCTCTGCGCATAACGCTGTTGCCTACGGTGGCCTAATCGCCTCAGACGGTGTGGCTTCGACGGCGCTAGCGTCTGCCCGCATTCTAGTAATTGACGATGAGCACAGAACGCATGGCGACGCGCCACTGCTAGATCAGAACGGCAAAACTGTTTCTGCTGCTCAGCTATCTTTGCTCTACGACAAGATGGGCGATGGCACGATGCTGGTCTCTGAGCAAACGATGCGAGCGCTACAGACGGTAGAAGAGCGTGACTCGATATTGATTAAGGCCGCAGAGCAGGCCGGTGTGAGCAGCGACATCTCAACGCTTGCCCAAGAGAGCCAGCGGGCGGATGCGGCGCTAGCCACCGCAGAGGAGGATCAGCGAAAGCTAGCACATCGAAGCGTCGTGCAGTTTCGAGCGGCGAGCCCTGAGCTTCCTGGCGTTGCCAAAGGGACAGTGTCCAGCAGCCAATGGTGCGACCGCCTAGGTGTAGACGCGATCATCTCTCGCAACGACATCAAAGGTGACGATGGCAGGCTCTCTACGCCTGGCGTCAAAGTCGTCTCGAACTTCTGGATAAACCGAAAGGCGATCTCGCAGTATGGCCAGCAGTCGGTCGGGCCGCAGGTAAAGTACTGTATTCCTGAAGCGACGCGGTTAGAAATTAATCCCCAAGTCCAGACACAAGCCGAGAAACTCGCTCAAGTAGCCGGTGACTTTTCTGCCCTGAGTCAGCGCTACGTGGCGCAAAAGGCTGAGGCCCATCAGCGTCCTTACCAAGACAATGAGGTAGACCCGTCTGCTCAGGCGACGCGTCTAGACTGGCTGTACGACGTTTTAAGCGCAGACAAGTATGGCCAACTCGCTGAGCAAGCGGGCTTAGTAAGAGGACTATCGCGCTATGCCCAAGGCGAATGGAAGCGGCTAGCGACCAACGGCACCTCAGTGCCGTCAGCGATGGCTCAGCATCACGCTCAGCTTAAGCCATGGGAGGTGTGCAACAAAGATTTGCCTAATGGTGCCATCGTGGCTTACTACCGCTCGCCTTTTCCCAACGTCGGTGCAGCGGCGGTCGCGATCAACAACACTGAAGTCATTCGAGTGCAGGATAGAGAAGCCTGCTCTAAACAGGGAGTTGCCTATCTACCCCCCTGGACAGCTAAGAATATCGCGATCACCGACTTTGATGGCGATATTAACGGCTTTTTTGTCGGCTATCAGGCAACCGTGAGCGACCTGCCGCAGCAGATTCGAGCTGAGCTAGCGACAGTCGGAGAGCTGCTGCCTGCTCAGCAATATGAAGCCGGTAGAGTCGTGTTTGAACGAATGATACAGCAGCTAGAGCAGGGGCAGGAAAGTCGCATTGCGCCAGATGAACACCCCCTAGCCGTCAAGGAATTTGCCGAACGAAATGCGCCTGAAGTTAGACCGCCAGAGATTGTTAAGCAGCCAAAAGAAAAACATCCTTGGCGAGACGGCGAGTCCTACTCTGCTGCTGTTTGGCGAGCATGGGGGGTCACAGCGGACAATCCCATTGGAAAAGTTGCTAATGCAGGAATGTCTTTGCAAGCACTGGCGCTAGAAATGCAGTATGCGCCTATAGAGAAACGAGACATCCTCTTAGAGCAGTTGTCCAAGCATTTCACTGAGCTGTTAGTGAAGGTCGACAGAGGTGAGATATCCATTCCTACCGATGATTGGCTGACCGAGCAAGGCTTCTCTCCTTTCTACAGAGAGCGGATGGAAGAAATTGTGAAAGTGGGTCAGAAGCTAGAGAGAATTGGAGACATACGGCAGCGGAGAGCTTTTGCCGGTAGCTTTCTAGGTGAACAAAGCCTATATGAGGCATCTGCCTTTCTTTCAGAAGTCGCCAATGGCCCCAATGCCGTGAATCTGCAAACCGCTGTTGACATGGCTAAGAGTGCGAAAGGTATTGATAAAGAACTACATCAGTTTGTCAAAGCACTGCAATACAAACCGGACGTGCTTAGACAGAGTAAAAACAACCCGGAGCTGTATCTGAGCGACAAGACGCTGCTTGCCAACACTCAAGAACCGATTGCCTGGGGCATTCAGTCTGTTAACGCCCAGTACAGCGAGGCTCAGCTAGAAGAACGGCTGCACCAGGCGTTTCAAGGCATCTTCCCTAAAGCTAACTCAAAGCAGCAGGTGCAGCAGGCGAAAGCGATCGCCGAAAACTACAACTCGCTGATGGCCAAAGCGCTTAAGGGTAAGTCTCGGCACCAGCAGCGCCGAGCTGAAGACCAGCGTCCGATGATGGTAGTCACGCTGCCCGATGGCCGACAGTTCACCCTCCAAAACATTCAGGACCACTCTGGCAAGCTGCCCATTTGGCGTGCCGATGGCCCACAGCCCGACTGGACTATTCGGGTGAAGCAAGACCATCAGGCGACTCATTCAAAAGAACGCTTTCCCGCTCAGCTCATCTTTACAGCCCGTGACGGCACCCCCCAATCCGAACGCGTCGGCTATGTTTCTGCTGACTCGGTCACGCAACACGACCTGGCTCGGCGCTTACAGGAGCCCGATAAGAAGCTGAGCGTCACTGCGCCGACCGTGACAATGCAGGTGCCGTTGGCGCAGGAGAATGACACCGATATGCTCTTCGAGCAAGCCACTCGCTACCTAGCGTCAGAACTCACACCGCCCGCTGGCAAAGTGCCCGCTGTCCATCGGCAGGAGATGGCGATCGCACTCTGGCGACATCACAGTGGGCGACATCTTGTGCTGAAGCAGTTTTCTGATGTTGTCGGCGATCGCCTCAGCCGTGCGCCCGCAAGTCGGATAGGACGGCTGCAAATAGCTGGCGCTGTGGTGCAGCGGCTCATCGATAAAAGCCCGCATACCATTCAGTTTGCGCAGGATAGCTTCTTCGATAAGCAAGGGAAGGCAACAGCTTTACCCTCGGTCTCTGTCGTGACGCCAGCAGGCGATCGCTTCTTGATTGGTGCTGTGGCCGGTCGCTGCGTTGCCTTACCACCAGGGGCAACCTACATGGCTGCGTTCTCTAAGAATGCCGGTAGTGACAAGGTTGTCGATATGCAGGTGATGGACCTGCCGGTGATAGTACAGTCCCCCGCAGAGATGTCCGCGCTGCCAGACGGTCGTCGCCATCTCACTTTCGATTACGAACCGCACGCGGCCTATGGCGTGCGGACAGGCGATATTGTCGTTGCCCAGGCGATCTCAGGCGGTGAGCAGGTAGCGCTGCGCGTCGGCGAGCAGCACCTGATTGACGAGCAGCTAGCGCTCAAGCATACTCAGCGCTGGTCTGAAGCAGAGCAAGTGCCCACTGAGCAGCTCCTAAGGCAGCTATCTGTTGCTCGCAATGCAGGCAAGGCGCTGTGGGGCCTAAACGTAGAGCCACTGGGCACCTATCGTCAGGGACAGATAGCCACTTTTCAGCCATCTGAACGGCAGCAGCAGCGCCAATGGGCGCAGTCTATCGCCAGCGGTGTGCGAAGGGTATACGATGAGCTGCCAAAGCAGTCGGGGAACGCTGTCGAGGTAGAGGATTACCGAATTGCGTTTGAGCCGCAGCGCCAGGTGTTGATACTGCAAGCGAGGAATGGCCAGGAGTTGGCCAGGTTCTCTACCCACCTAGACCAGACGCAGGTCATCTCTGCGGAGGGGCTAAGCGCGGGTGACTTTGAGCGTTGGAACACCGCTATCGAACAGTGGCAGACGGCCACGGCTGAGGCTGCTCAGACAGGGGCCCCTCAGCATCGGCATGAGAATACGTTAGAGCGCTGACTTGTCTCTCTTAGCCGCTTACAGGAGAATACGTGCGATTTCTGATGGGGCGTTGCTGGGTAGCGTGTTCTAAGTTGCAACCCCATCAGCTCGCGTGCTCCAAATCTTCGACGCGGCGATTCAAATTAGATAGCTGAAGCAGCATAGCCTGCGTAATTTCCATCTGTGCGTCAAAGCGCCGCCGATTCTCAGCCCGGTCAGCATCTGCTGCTGCCTGCCACCGTTGCCGGTCGGCGTTAGCATCACCACGCATCACTTCAAACCGCTGCTCATTCGTTATGATGGCTTCGGCATTGGCCTGCACGAGTTCGCGGGTTTCGGCGATTGCTGCGGTGTTAGCCTGCACTAATGTGCGGGTCTCCGCGATTGCTGCGGCGTTGCCAGCAATCAATTGTTCATTAGTGCCGCTTTGTTCAGCGTTGACTACCGTTTGCGCTGCCGCTCTATCTAAAGCTGATTCAACCCGTTCTAGCCTTTCGTAGTTGTCGCGAGCTTGCTGCGCATTAGGACGAATGAATTCGGTTATCAGCACGTTCAAGGCGCTGTTTATCTGCTCAATCGCGCCTTCGATTCGGTCTAATCGCTCAGTCATCGCCTTTTATTCCTTCCTCTACACAATAGGGCTGATGCGAATAGCTACACTGTAGCAGCTCCATGCCTTTAGATGGCCTTCAGACTGCCTCTAAACGCAGACATGTAGCGCACTTTATCAAGCTTTGCCTCAACGTATTTTACGCATGGAATATGACTGACTGCGGTCGGTTATTATTCCCTTTCGCGCTCTGCGCCTGCTTTTTCCTTTTGGGCAGCTGCTTCTTTCTCTAGCGTATTCACCTGTTCGAGCCACTGAGCTTTCAGCTCTAGCAGCGGCACTTCTTTTTTATGCGGCCTCAGCTTGATAGCCGCCCACTGTCGCTCCCTTGATGAGGCGTCAGGCCCCACCAGCTGCTCAATCTCGTTACGCCTGCGGCTGAAGTAGTCAAGTACTAGCTGAGGAACTTTGGCTAGCTCCCACAGCCCTTCACCGGTCTTTCTGAGGCGATAGCCTAGGGCAAGCACGCTCTCAGCTAGCCGGTCGCGGTAGTACTGGCCCCACTGCTTGACCGTGTCGAATAGTCCCTTCGTTCTAAGCGATCGCCATCTGCCTTCGTGCCAGGTGGTATTGAAGATAATGACGTGCGCATGGATCTGCGGCTGGTTGTGGCGGCTCAGCTGATGGTCAAACTGGGCCGCGACCAAGTTCTCTGTTTCGACCACATATGGCTTACGCTCGCTTCTGATGATGACGCCAACGGTGCCTTCTATGGCCTCAACCGTTTTTGCGACTGCCTCTAAATGGGCGCGGTAGAGGTCTTTGGCTTCTGCCATCAGTACTAAAATGCTCAGCGACTTCGGGGCGCTGAAAGTCAGGTCTAGAGCGGGCAGCCGGTTGGCCTTCTTCCGAATGAACAGCGGCGTATGACTAGGGCCGTATCCTGCGAGCGCGCTCTGGAAGTCGTCGCGGCTGACAGGCCCGTGAAAGCCCAACCGGTTGCTGCCTTGGCCTAGCCATGTCGATTTAATTGCTTGAGCACCGGCAGCACTTTTGCCGCTGCGCGTACCCGAGTAGTAATGTGCCGCGTGGCTACTACCTGTCGATATCTTTGCCATTGTCAGCATTGTGCTTCCGTGCGCTTCTGTCACTACATGCGTTTGGTTGCGCTTCCGTGGGCTGCTGCTGGCAAACGGCAAGCCGCAAGAAGGCTATCGCTACGATAACAAAGATAAGGCTACACCAATGCCTAAGCGCAAGATGGGGCAATTATCGGTAGCCGAGGGGGCTTGCTACGGCACCTAATGCCGCTCAAATAGTGAGGCGATTCGCTAGCTCTTTGGCGATTTAGCATAGCTGTCTATCATTCGGTGTTCCCGACTGTTCCCAAGTGTTTCCGACTGTTCCCGAACGTTTCCTAGAGAAACGTTCCTTTCTGTTCCTAACTGTCTCCGATTGTTTCCAAGCGTTTCTTTTTATTCCTAAGTGTTTCCGACTGTTCCCAAGTGTTCCTGAGAGCAACGTTCCCAGATGTTCCTTTCTGTTCCTAACTGTCTCCGATTGTTTCCAAGCGTTTCTTTTTATTCCTAAGTGTTTCCGACTGTTCCCAAGTGTTCCTCAAAGCAACGTTTCCAGATGTTCCCTTCTGTTTCCTTTCTGTTTCTTTTCGTTCCCAGATGTTTCCAGATGTTCCCAACTGTTTCTAGATGTTCCCAAGCATCACTTGGAGAGACGTTCCCAGATGTTCCCTTCTGTTTCCGACTGTTTCCTTTCGTTCCCAGATGTTCCTTTCTGTTTCCAGATGTTCCCAAACGTCACTTGGAGAGACGTTCCCAGATGTTCCCTTCTGTTTCCAACTGTTTCCAACTGTTTCCAGATGTTCCTCAAAGCAACGTTCCCAGATGTTTCCAAGTGTTTCCGGATGTTTCCTTTCGTTCCCAGATGTTCCCGACTGTTTCCAGATGTTCCCAAACGTCACTTGGAGAGACGTTCCCAGATGTTCCCTTCTGTTTCCTTTCGTTCCCAAGTGTTTCCGACCGTTTCCAGATGTTCCCAAGTGTTCCTGAGAGCGACGTTCCCAGATGTTCCCTTCTGTTTCCGGATGTTCCCAAGTGTTTCCGACTGTGCCCAAGTGTCACGCTGAGAGGTAACTTCTGTAGCCTATCTGGGCAACCTGACACCACAGAAGACCATCCACTGCTGCTCGATTCCCATAGAAGCACTTTCTACGGGCCTTCCTGTATCAGTAACGTCATCAAAGGCTATTCCGTTCTGCTCACTGAAGAATTCGGATTCTCGTGGAAAAAACACATGCCAAAGAAGCCCTCTCATCGCTCGAAACGGTTCCTCTTTCTAATTCTGCTGTAGTCAGAGAACTAACGCCTACTATCATCGCCTTGAGAGCAGAAGGACACAGGCTAGTCGATATCCACGCCCGTCTGCTTTCAGAAGGCCATATTTCATATAAGTATTCGGCCTTCAAACAGTGCTTCTATAGACATCGAGATGACACCAGGCTAGCTGAGGGCAATGCCTCTGTGAGCGCCGCTCCAGAAGGTAAGGCTGTAGAGAGCCAAACAGATAGTCAGTCGCCAAGTCCGCTTACAGCCGCCTCGTCAGCAGGGCAAGCAAGCGAGACCGATGTACAGCTAACAGCAGGCCAGCCAGACGAGTCACCAGCAGAGAAGCGCCGCCGCATCGCCGCTGCAGTGTTCCAGCAAAAGCCACTAACGTAAAACGTAGAAATATGTCCACCATTCATTTAGTCACAAGCGGTAACGGCAACGCAGGCAAGAGCGTCTTCTCGGCTGTGCTTGGCTATGTCATAGAGAAAACCTGTCCTGGTCAACTGAGACGAATTGACGCAGATCCGCAGAAGCAGACAACTTCACGGATGTATAAAGGTACTACTCAGATTGCGTTGGGTGATGATCCGATGTTGGAAGACCAGGCAGATACCGCTTGGACGATGGCCGCCGAAGGGAACACCCATGTCGTTGTTGATCTAGCGGCAGATACTGATATATACATCAATAAGTGGATCGATGAGCGGGGCGTCGTAGATGTCGCGGCAGATGAGGGTATTCGCCTAGTCAAATGGTGGATAGGCAGCGCTGATCCTGACAGCTTGAGAATGCTATCCAAGCTGAATGGGGAGATGCCTAGTCTTCAGCACGTATTGGTAAAGAGCTACTACAACGTGCGAGAGATGCAGTGGCCGACTGCGCTAGCCTCGGTGCCAACCGTATCAGAGGCATTGGCAGGTGGCTTAGAGGAGATCGTCTTTCCTAAACTATTTGGTAAGCTAGCGCTCGACTTTAGGGAGCAGAGCCTATCGTGGGAAGCGATTGCGGCTGATAGCGACCATCAGAAAGTCAGCAGGCTCAATCGGGCGGCTGTCCTTCGCTGGTTAGGTCGGTGTGAAGAGCAAATCAAAAGCGTTTATGACTTCAACGAAAAGCCTGCGGCAAAAGCGCCTGTGAAGGAGAAAGCCAAATGAGATAGGCATTCTACTTCGAGGGCCGGGATGACAGTTGAGCGCTGACTAGCCCGCTTGGCGCACTTGACTGACGACCGCCGGGCAGATTGACGACCTTAGCGCCGAGTACACCGATGATTAAACCTAAGAGGCATAGCCCAGAGGCGGCAATCATGAGCGAAACCGTGTTGAGGGTGTTCTCTTTCGCAGCGCGACTGCCTGAGCGAGAAATCGCATGACTCACACCCGCTTTGACTACTGAGAGGAGTTCGTCGTGACGTGCTTCGACGGATGCTTTACTGGTCTGCACCAGATTATCTTCTGCGTAAGCAATAATGCCTCGGAGCTTAAAAACCTGCTCTGAAAATTCTTTGCTGAGATTAGAGCGACCCGCTTCAATGGTGGCTTCAATCGTACTGAATGCTCTGAGGGTATCCACTTGAGAGACAAACATGCTGGCAATGAGCATCGCGATCGGATCTTCCTCATCGATGTCGTATTGCGACAGCAGTTCTCTGATGCTCTTTTGGGCCTCAGGGCCATAGCCCGCTGTCAGGCTATCCCAGTCAATTCGCTTTTTAGTCTCTATCATTCTCTTTCAAGTCCTTCGCTGTGGGAAATAGGGTTGCCAGCCGTTCTGGCCTGCTCGGCTATCTGGTCAGCCGCTTCGCGCTCAGCTGCAACCGTCTGCACACGCTGAAAATTTTCCTTGAAGGTTTGATAATCTTCTGCCGTTTGCTCGGTGCTGCCCAGCTGAATCTGCTGGCTATTCTTCGCGGCTGCGATTAGATGGCCATCTGTGCGGCCTACTTCTAGGCCATCGTATGTTTGTTTAAAGACATACTCACGGTAGGTAATCGTCGGTTCGCTGTCGTTAGTGATCAACGCGCAGAGTGAGATCGCATGAGCGCCGCGAGGAGCCAAATCACCGAGGGCATTCGCCTGAGTTCTCCTCGTACTATCAGTAAAGAGCATTGTCTGCATTTTTTGAGCCGCCGCAAGATTCTTGTGAGCGTGCGCGAAGGGCCCGTATGTCTGGCTATTGCCAGTAATTTTATCAGTCGTAACCGTGACGCTACCGTCAGACGCTTGGACGAATTCAAAGAGAACTTTGCCGCTCAGGTCTGTCACTGTCGTTTTGTTATCTACCTGGTAGATAGCGTAGGCTTCCGCTAGATAAGTAGTCTGAGTATGGACTGGCGTCGTCGGGCTATCAGCCAACCTGTCGGCAGCAGACGGCGGCGTCTCTAATTTTTCGATAGCTCCCTTGTCGTCATAGGCTAGCCCATCGGGAAGATAGCGTTTGCTGAGTGTTTCTAGGCTGTTGTTTTCGCCACGCATTTCTGCGGTTGGCTGCGCAGCTGGTGGCGTTCGCTTGATGTCATAAATAGGGAGGTAGCGGTCAATACCGATGGCTTGGCAAGCCACACTGACAGCGCATATCTGAGAAACTGATGCGGGCTGAAGCTCGCTGCCAATTGGCTTCCTGCCCTGATTAATACTTGCCTTGTCGACTGCTGGAGACGCCGCTGCGAATAAGTCTGCTCTATTTTGAGTCCTTGAGATCAGCGCTGAGGCTAAACCCGCGTCACCCAGTTCCTGTCGGATGGATTGCATCTGTTTGAGCGCGTGCTGTCGGTCTTCATCTGAACTGTCTGCTAACGTCTGCGATAGCTGCTTCCACTGAGCTGTCATCGCCTCAACTCCGGGGCCGTTTTTGTCAGCGCTGGGCGTCTGAGTTCTCGCAGCGCGCGCCGACTGGTCAGCTAGCTTGCGACTGGTCTGTATGACGACAGCCGCTTTCTCTGCTCGCTGGTGCGTTTTTTGCGACTGTAGTTTTCGCAGGGCGCTGTTGATATTACGCACCGTGAGCGCGATCGCTGCCGCGCCAGCACTACCGTAGATGCGGGCGTAGTCCTGGCTGGCACTTTGAGAAAATCCTTCTTGTTGAACCATTGCTATTTATCTACTTAAGAAACTGCTGAGCGGCGCAGCTGGTGGCGCTGAGACGACAGGCAGCGCGTTGTGAAAGGCTTCAACTCTCTTATCTATCTCTGTCGGTGCAATGCGCTGATTTCCGACACCGCCCTTGAGGGCATCTTGTAAGAAGTCATGCCAACGGGCTTCTGTCTCTTGTTGGATATCGAGTTCTCTTTGTATAATCTGAAGCGGGTCAAACAGTGTCGGCACAAACTTACGTTTTTTACTGCCGTAGCCAGGACTAAGCAAAACGCAGCTACCGGCATCAAGCCCCATAAATTCATCGGGCGTGAATAAACTCTTCCTGGCCCGATGTTCTGCGCGAGTCCGGCTGCTGCCTTTCCCGGCGCTACGAGAGAGCGTCTTGTAAACCACATCCGTTTCACCGAGCATACTGCTAAATATTTTGGCCGACTCGATTGCCTGTGGATTAAAAAGAAACTTGGTAGCGGTGTTGGTAAAAATCACCTGAGCGAGCTCTTTGCCGTAGGTATTTTCAAGCTGGCCAAGCGACTGATAGCCAATTTGTGTACACAATCCGTATTTCCGCTTTTCGGAGAGCCAGTCTGCTATCTCTGGAAAGTACATAGAAGGCATCTCATCGAGCGACAAGAACAAAGGCTCTTTACGGCCCGGCAAAATATTACGGGTAACAATGGCATTGATGACAGATGCAATCAGCGGCGATACGGCCATTCTGATATCCTGCTTGACGCCAAAAATGATAAGACGCTTGCCCGTGATGTTGATCGGCAAAGTACTCTTGCCGATCAGCGTTGGCAGGATGTCAGGTCTCATCAGCTGACCCAATAGAATAGCGGCGGTTCCCCGAATAGAATCGACCGTCTTCTCAGAGCGTGCCGTCGAGAGCAGCTGGCCAAACGACAGCGACAGCCACTGATCGATTGCACCGACATGCTTAACGCGCTCAACCATTTTGTCGTCTTTTAAGATGGCGAACGCCTGTAGGATGTCTGGGTATGGCATCGCTTTGGCTAGCAGGAACGCAGCTTCTGTGGCTAGCTCACCAGCTACTGAGAAGAACGGATCTTCTGCTCTGCTAGGCGAAACCGAAAAGTTCTTATTGAGCGTTTTAGATATCTGAGAAGCGGCTGTCGCATCCCTAGAGTCACCAATGAAATCGAGGACGTTGCATATTCTCGACTCAGGGAAACCGGGTGCGAAGATAAAAACGTCATAGCCAGCGGCCTTCGCTAGCGGTGCAATAGTCTTAGTCAATCCAGGGTAGTCGGTGTCGAGCAAGGCGGTCGGTAGACCTTGAGCAATCGCAGCGCGCAGTGTGGGCTTGATCACAGAGTAAGACTTACCGCTGCCAGAGCCGCCGATGACGGCAGTTCCTCTCTCCATATGCGGTAGCCAAACGGTATCGCGGTCTCCTCTGACAGCAGTACCTGCAATTTCTTTAGGCGCGTTTATCCACAGCGTCACCTCGTCATGTCTGCCACCCTTGAGCTGTCTATGCGCGGTTCTGCGAGCAGCCTGCTTATCTGCCGGTTTGGCCCAGCGGGCAGTGGTCAGATGGCTGGACTTACCGGCACCGCTGTCGGCGATCTTGGTAACAACAACTATGAGTAGAAAAGTGAGCGCCATGACCCAGCCTGCAAGGCCAAAATCCAATGGATTTTGTGCCGCTGGAGCAGGCGATTCAGCCGCCGGTTGGGTGACTTGAGCTATCAACGTCATGGCTGCACCTGCGCAGGCGCGCATTGCTCAGCGGCTTGAGACACCCGGTAGGTAATAACTACCACAGCTAGGGTCACCAGCGAGCCCATCATGAGACCAACCGTTAGCATCATGTAGCTGCGCTCGAATACGTTCATTCGAGACGGTGGTGCCGGTTTCCCATGAATGCTGGGCGGTAAACCGTGATTTGAGCTATCTTTCAACTTATCTTTCAACATAAGAGCTAAGGCATTGTTTTAAAGGTCGTTGTTGTCGTAAATCCAAGCGTCGTCGATATTGAGAACTTGGTATGTTCCTTTCGGTAACGTGATGCCCATTTGTTCATATGCCCAAGCCTCAACTGATGTCACAATCGCAAGCTGATGTTCTGACGGAGAACCGCCCCGAAAAGAGCTGTCCAACTCATGTTCTTCAACCGTAGCCGCGACGTACGACTCATTTAGAAACTTCTGATAGGCACTAACGCCCCCCTGCACGTCGGCTAACTTTTGATAAAACTGTAAGGTGAGCGATCTGGCTACCTCTAACGGCACTCTGTTGGTAATAGCCTCGTCATACTGGTGATAGGCAATCCCACAAGCTTCGCCAAACATGACGGTCACGGTGAAGTAATTTTCAGGCACGTCGTGATACCACATCTGATACAACAGATTGCGCTTGTCTACTTGCTCTCCGACTAGCTCAACGAGAGTTCCGGCTTGAATCATCTGACGCAGCGACTGGCAGGCTTCTGAGGGAAGAACACGGCTAGGCGGTGTGACTGCCTGTGCTAAGACTGCCTGTTCGGCTCTCTCAGCGCGGGTGAAGGTCTGTTTCACATCAAGAGATATTGCCTGAGTGATCGCGTTGGTCGCCACGATGACAACGGCTACAGCCGCGACAACAATAAAGAATTTTCGTATTTTTCTACGCATTGGAAATACCCGTTCCTATCTTACGTCCGCAGCTGTTCGGCTGTAGTCAACATGATTGGCAGGTGCCTCCGGTCTGCCGTTTACAATCACTTCGAAGTGCAAATGGGGACCGGACGATGTGCCTGAGCCTTTGACCCCGCTGGCTCCACCAGAGCGGGCAATGACATCGCCTTGAGCAACCCTCGCGCCCTGCGCTGCGAGCCGCTCTGACAGATGGGCATAGAGCGTTTCTGTCCCGTTGCCATGGTTGATAATAAGTGCCCAGCCATAGCCCTTGTTTCCGTTGCCCTCGGTGTAGTGCTCGACCACACCGCCGTCTGAGGCAACAACTGCTGTGCCAACGCCAACGCCAATATCGTCACCGTCATGTCTTCGGCTTCTGCCTGTGACCGGATGAGGGCTAGGATTGGGATTGAAGCGCCTGGTAAAGTAGCCAGAGCCATCCTCAATGGGGTTGATGAAGCTGCCCGATGCCTTACATCTGGTTTCTTCATCGCCACCGGCCAGCTTCGCCTCCGCCGCTCGATAGTACCGCCTGAAGCGCTGGCCGTATTCGTAGAGAGAGGTTCCGAGAGAATCGGTTGTTGTTTGTGAGTCGAGCTGCCTGCTGTTTAAGACGCCAGGGCCTCTAAAGTGCATTTGGGCTAGCACCTCCAGCAAGCGATCTCCTGCATAGCCTTTTGCCAGCGCCAGATTAATCATGTATGTCTGATCTTCAAACAAATAAGCCATCTTGCACGTCTGGTGGAAATACGCTCAGCAGCTCATCGGCACCAATCGAAGCGTTTGGATTTCTCGCTTTTTGTAGAAGTGTGCCGCCGCCTGCCTGCTGGGACACCGCGCGAATAACGTCAGCGCGGTAAGACATATATTGATAGCGACCAAACGCGCGTCCGGTTTCTTGCCCAGAAAGATTTACCCAAACGCCCACCGCGCCGTAGTCACCAGAGCCCCGGCTTTCAATCTGATGATACGCCTCACCGAGCGCTTCAAACTTGACGCCACCAGGGCCATCACCGCAGAGGCTAGCCCCTGCCCTGCTGCCTCCACCAAGCGTGTTGGCCGCAATAACGCTAGCCAGTTCAGGCGGGACGTCCGGGCGCAGCGCCTCGTAGCCTGGCGGTGGTTCAATCGGGATAGAGGCCCCGCCTTTGCCGTCGCGGATACCGGTAAGCACGTTATCACCTTCTCGGGTCGTAATTCCTAGCGGGACTTCCATGAAATAGGCACTGCAACCTAGATCAAAAAGCCCCCGGCTGCAAACGCGAAAAGCCAGACCCCACTCAGCAGTTCCTGCCTGCTCGTCGGTACTGGTCACCTGCAAAGCGAACGAATCACCGAACGGCAGCCGATACGCGCCTGCTTCTGAGAATAGCCCGCCCAGCAGCCCCCAGCCATCTTTGACCCGGTGCGCCTTAGTCATCCAGCTTGCGCCCTCCCAACCGGTATCGTGCAGTTCTATGTGGGCGCAGCCGCCTTCGCAAGCCAGCGGCTGCCAGGTGGATGTGCCATTGGTGCCACCACTCACCGGATCTGGCGTGGGCTGAGCGCCTGAGTATTCGCTTTCTTCAAAGGCAATATCTTGCTTTGGAAAGAAATTGACGGATGGCACTCCGATTGGAATCGGAAATGAGCCAAACGGGATGTCTCCTAGTCCTGGTACGTTACTGATGACGGCATCGCCGACGCCAGCAAAGTCTGAAAGCGCCGCGAGATCTAGATTTGGGATTGCGGCGATAGGAAGCGCTCCTAGCACGTCCAAGGCTTCTCGCTGCGCGAGTTCAACGTTGTTAGCAATGAGCGCACCCAACGTTTCACTCTCACCTAGTAGCCCCGCTAGGTCCGGTAGATCTGATAGATTCCAGTCCTCTAGAAAGGGAATATCTTTGATGAATTCTGCAAAGCTGACACCGTGCAAAAATTCTAGGCTAGCAATGGGCAGCGCTGAAATATCGAGGCCAGTAACCTGAGCGATCTGCTCTAGTGAAAGATCGCTAGCGGCTAATCCCGTGTCAATGTCGCCAACTTTGACGACATCCGATACAGCTGTGCCCGCTTCCCAACGCCTAGCGGGATCGTATCCGACATCTTCAGCTAGACTTCCAATACTAGAGAGTTCACCGCCTTTATCAAAGGCTGGTAACTCGTTGAACGTGGTATTCAGTAACTGGTCTGGAAATGACGAAATGACTTTGCCTTGTGCTAGAGCAGGATTTGGAAACAGTAAAACGACTGCTAAGACTATTGTGATCAGTACCCGTATCATCGCTGCTGCTTAAATCCTGTTCGTTGAAGCGTTACCAAACCTTTGCAGGGCGCTTAACAGCTCAATAGAAACGCCAGAGCGGGCAATTGCCGCTGCAATCGGCAGCGTCTCGGCCAGTTCCATAAACGTTTCTAACTGCGCCCAGGCTTCTGAGGCCATGTCGGCCTGAGCGCTGGTGTGGGCGTAGTCCTTGCCGATACGAATAGCCGCTAGATCAAACGACTGTGGGCGCTGTTGTCGCCGTAGCGTACTCAGAACAGACTCAGGTTCTTCTGCTGGCGCTGCCGGTACAATCGAAATTAACGTTGCATCAGCCGTAGCAGCGGAGATCGCGTTGACAACAAACTGGTAGATATTCGCATTGCCCCCGTTCCGGTCAGTCGTTTGAATGCTGATGATCGTGTTTAGGCCATCGTCAGCATAGCTAACGCCTGGAAGGTCTAATGAGCCTGGTAGCTGCGTCAGGCGAAGACTGGTTGCAAAGCCACAACCATCATCGCTAGCGGTGCTGCATAAAGGCCGATTAGTCGTTAACCCTACGAGGCTAGGCGCGTCAATCCATATTGACTGAATATAGTCTCCATTCTTGAAGTCTAGAACAACACTATGTCCGGTTGGAACGGTAACCTGTGGAACTGAAGAAAGGGCCGTTTGGGTCTCAATATCAACTCGGCTCAGCGCGCAAGCTGGCGAGACTTTACTGATCGCGGCAACCACCGCTAACCCAAATGCTAAGAACTGATATTTCATCAGAGAATAAACTCCTGATTAACGTATAGTTGAACCTCAAAGTCTTTGGGCAGGTAGAAGATATCAGCTCGTTCGCGCAGTTCGCCCAAGCGCTCATCGTTGCGCTCAGCCATGCGTTCAGACAGCTGCTCCGTACCGCCTTGGAGAATCCCACCCAAGATACTGGGAGCGCCATTACGTGTAGAAACGACAGAACCCAAAGTGCCAGTCGATAGGGTTTGGCTATCAGGCCGGGTGAGCACCTCGCCGATGCCACCGAGTGCGCCGATTGCGAACTGTTCAAAATCGTTTACTGCAATCTCGCTGCCGATATCGCCATACCGTTGGGCAATAAGCAGATCGCCCGCTGGCCCGTTAATGCTGACGGTTTGGTAGTCGACTGTGACCAGCTGGTCGTCAATCGAAAGACCGACAACGGCCAAGCGGGCATAGCCACTGTCAGATTCAACTGAAACAGGCTGCACGATGGCGAACGCGCCTGCTGGGACGGCAACTCGATCTGCCGCGTCGAGCAGATCCTCTTCAAGCTGAATTAGAAACTGACGGCCACTTTCTATCCAGCTAATCGGCGTGACCACTCGCCCTTTAGCTGCAGCGCCCAAAGGGATAGGTGCCTCACCTTGATAAATTAAGCCCGGTATCTGACCCAGCGTTTGGCTGCTCTCTAACTCAATGTCTTCATAGCGGTTGTAAGCAATGGTCTGAAGCTGATAGGGCACTGGCTCGAAGCTACTCGCAATCGGCTGAGTCTCTAGCGCTCGTTCAGCTGAGGGCATTATGCCAAACACGCCAGCGCCCGACGCGGTTATCCATGCCTCATTTGGGTCTACTGCCGGTTGGGTCGGTGTTACAGGCGCAGCCGGTGGCCTAGAAACCGGCCGCGAAGGTGATGAAGCTGTGACTGACGCTCTCGCTGGTAACCTGGCTGGCGTTCTTGCTGGTGCGGGTCTCGGGGCTGGGCGTGCAGGCGTAGGCGCTCTCACGGTCACTGCTGTAGGGTTTGATGTTCTGACAGCGGGTGCTGGGCGCTGAGCGCTCGGTGTAGCCGATCTGTTTGTTTGAGTTCCGTTTGTTTGAGTCGGTCTTGCTGCTGTTCTACTGGCAGTTGTTCTTTGCTGTTCTATCCCTTCTTGCGGAATGCGGTCCCGCTCAACTTGAGCCAAAGCCAGCTGCTGCTCAAGCAAAGCTAGCTCACTTTTTAGCGCCTGCACCTCAGGGCCATCATCGCCATTTACATCAGATGGGCCCGGTTCCTCTAGGCTCAGCGTCAGCGACTGGTCAGCTTCTTCATTGGTCGTCTCTACAGTCTGCTCTCCGCTGTTGTTCAGCGCAAAGAGCGATAAGAAGGACAGAATAAACGCGCCTGCTCCGACAGCTAGAGCAATCTTTATCCAAGGATTTCGATAGGCTCCGTATTTGGGCTCTTCTACATTATCTACATTATCTACATTATCTACATTATCTACGTCATTTGCAAAAGCAGAGATTGCCCTTGGGTCGGTGCGATCTACGGTTTGAAAGCGCTGTAGCAGATTCGTATCATCTTGAATTTCATCTGCTATCAACTCATCTTTTATCAACTCATCTTCGGTCAAAAGCCCGTTGCTGCTCATCGAAATACCTCCGCTGTCGTCAAATCTGTGATATCTGTAATTTGCAGCCCTGAGCGCTGACTGGCGTTGAGTGCGAGTGCCAGGGTGCCAAACTGTTCAACGTCGTGGATATGAACCGTTGAGATAGGCCGCAGCGTGACGCGCTTATTGAACGGAATGGTGCTAATTTCACCAGAGCCGAGTCTGAAGACCTTTAGATTAGCGATCACATCTACCTCCCACCGACCGAGCCAGTTGCCGTTGCTGTCGTTGACTTCTACAGGCGGCTTAACGTAGTCAAACTTCAAGATGATTTCTTCAGCGCCTGTAAACACATCAGGCGGCGTCATCTGAGCTAGCTTGGCTCTAAAGGTATCTGCAAACTTGGGTTCTAGCGCTTCGCTCGCTAGCCATGCGGTTTGCGTGATCGCCCCCTGCGTATTGCCAATTTTTATCTTGATGGGCGTGGCTTTTTGCCGACTTGGATCTAGGGCGGACACTTGCCCATCACCGGCCCCGTAGCTGGTCATCGTCATCATGTAGTAGAGCGTTTCGGTCACGAACTGGGTGATGACTTCAGGGCTTCTATAGTTAGGATCTTCAAACCCGATTTCTACCGTTTCTCCGCTACTAAGCTGCACCAGCGAAGGAAATTCTTTCTTCGTAATCTGCCGGGTGTAGCTGAGGTTAAAAAAGCTCAGTAATAGCGCGAGCGAAGAGCAGAGTGCCGCGATCAGTACTGGTACTTTCAACTGCCCGTTACTTGAAGCAGGCATCGGGACTTGAGGAGATCGCGCCATCCTCTGCATGTCTCTTTTTAAGTCAGTTGTCATCAGTTGTGTTCTCTAAAGTTTTCCACTTTTGGGTGTAGCAATCGAAATGAGTCCTAAGGAAACGCCTGCGATTGCCGTTGAAATGCCGCTGAAGATAGCCATGCCGCCGCCTGCGGTCATCGCCAGCGCCATGATAATGACGCCGAACGAAAGCAGGGCCAGGTCATAGACGGGTGCCCCTGGCCCCCTGGCGTAGATCATGCTGGTCACTAAAGACGAAGCGAGATTTAAGTTCAGCTTGAACAGCCCGACGGTGAGAAAACCCACCGCCCAGCCCATCAGCACTTTTCGCGTTCCTGGGTAGAATGACAGCGCTAACGGAATCGGCAGGGTGATCGCGGTGAATATCCACGACAGCTCTACTAGGCTCTGAGTGATACTCGATATTGACGCGAGAATACCCTGCGCGGCCCAGCCGGAAGCTGAGTTTGCAACTTTACCAATAATGATGGCCCCAACGCCCAGCGCGCCGCCAATCGGCCCGCCCAGCACAGCCGTGCCGCCGACCGCGAGCGCTTGACCAATCAGCTCAGACGGATCGTCAATGGTATCTTTCACATATTTCTTCAGTCGCCGGGTGAAGCGGGTATCGCCGTATTGAGTCAGATATCGATCAGTTGTTGCGTTTACCTTGACAGAGGCATTTTGCAAGCAGGCGAGCATCTCTTCGTTCGTCGTGAGACCGTTACACTGGTCTCTTTCGATGGCAATGGCTTCTTCTACAAAGCCAAAGTCAATAATCTCCTGGAGCTTTTTTTCATACTCAATGCCTGCATTGGCAATCTCAATAATCTGTTCGTTCTGATAGTTCATGAGGGCTCGAGCACTCATAATCATGTTGCGCCCGACCGCCGCGTTGTTGTAGTACAAAATGCCAGCGAGTAGAATAATAGAGGCAAACTTAGGCCAAGCCTCGCCTAGCCCATTGCGATATAAGTCTCTAATCCCTGTAATGGCCCAGCCGATGAGCGCGGGCCCGGCGATGTATTTCGATATATTCATCACCGCGATAAATTCAGGGCTCGCCTGACCAACCTTTAGCGCCCAGATTTCATCCCACGAGCCCTTCTCATACTGAGAGATAAGTGAGCCGCAGGAAAAGGGGACGTAGTCTATGTCAAAAGTTAAGTCGAGGCACTCAGCAACCGCATCAGGATCTAGGGGCGCTGTTTGCCCTAAAAGGTGAATGGGGTTAAACAGCGTTAATGCGTTTGGCCACTCAGTGTGAATAGGAGTGTGAATAGGAAAAAAATCGATCATCGTGCGACCCCCATAGAGCGAATAGCGGGCGCATGTTCGTAATAGATGGAAGCCTCAGCTGCAAGCTCTTTTTGATTGCGCGACTGTTCCTGTTGATTCAACATCTGTAGGCTTCTCGCGCCGACCGCGCTAGAAGCGCTTAGCTCTTGTGCCACGTCAAGCTGCATCGCCCCCATTCGATTGCCGAGCGCGCGTTGATTACTCGCGAGCGCGTCAAACTGTGTAGACTGCGCTCTCAGCTGATTGAGCCCAGCGAGTGCTACCTTCAGCGTGTCTTGCGTACTGGTCTGCGCATTAATTTCTGTTGCTAGCGCGGTCGCCACTGTCGCCTGCGCCGACGCGATCATCGCCGCAGAATCAGCCAGGGCTCCTGACGTTTCTATAATCGTCTGACCAGCGGTTGTTCTGGCGGCTGAGACGGCCTGCCCTTCAGCCGAGAGCACCTTGTTGGTCACCGCGCCGGTAATCATCTCTAGCGTCTGAACCGGTCGGATCAGCGCCGGGTTGACGTTCGGCGTCAGCAGCCCTGGTGACGGCTGCTGGGCCATCGCTTCAGAGACCGGAATGCCGTCCATGCCAGTCGTCCCGCTAGCGCCTTTTGAGAGCAGCTCCATCAAATCGTCGTAGATCGGGATTCCCTGCGCACCGGCAACGTCTGTTTCGCCCTCTATGCCCAGATCTTCTAGCGCTTCATTGAGAATGTCAGAGAATAGATCTTCTACGTCACGTCGTCCCATGATCACATCTGTGATTTCAGACGGAATGCCAAGATCCCCAGCCACCGTCCCAAACACATCGCCAAAGACACCCGTAATGCCTCGGTCGCCACCGCCGTTTAGTATGTTCTCGACGACCCCACCAAAGATGTTGCCTGCATTGCTGTTGCCACCTACGGGGTCGGCTTCACAGTCGTAGTCTGGGGCGATATTAAGTATGCCAAAATTACCGCAGACGCCGCCGAACACATCATCGATAATAGTGCCAGTATTACCGTTTAGAATATCGCCCAAAATATCGCCATCGCCACCTAGCACACTGCCGAGCTCGACATCACCCAAGATGTCGCCAAGACCACCGCCACCGGGCGCAAAGTTGTAGAAGCTACCGCTGCTCCCGAAGAGGCTTTGCGCATTGGCCGCGCTGATACTAACGCCGCTAAAAATGACAACAGCCGCGCCTCGTCCAATTAGCCTTGTCTTTATCTTTGTCAACATAGTTTAGTCTCCTGGTCGTCGAATAGGACGCCCGTCCTGGTTCGCTGCGATGAATTCTTTCGCAAACTCTTTTAGGGCCTCAATCGGATCTTCATAGGCTGCTAGAAAGGCCTGTTTGTGCGCTTCTTCGTCTGGGTTGTTGGCCACCGCCGCGAGCAGCAGTGGCGGCGCGTAGCTGCGCACGAAAGTGCGGTCGCCTCGATCTACCACTAGCCAGCGGCTGTACAGCTGGGAAATATTGGGATAGAACGCCTTTGAGGCATTGATAGCAATCACCTCTGGCGGGATCTTTAAAATCTCACAGTAGTTACTGGCATCGGCTTCATCAATGCGCCCGATGAAGCGAGTTGCCATATTGCTGATAATCTCAGCGCCGTACTGAGAGCGGCTGATAGAAGCAGGCGTTTGCAACGCCATCATCAACCGAATACCAGACTTCGCGCCGTTTGCGGCAATCTTGGCGCACTGTGCCATCAACGCATCAAACTTAGAGAGAATACTCGCTTCATCCATAAACAGAATGCTCACTGGCGCAGAGAGGGTTCTACGCATGGCGGCGGCAGAAGCTGAAGCCATCAGAATTGCCGCATCTTCATTGTTGCTGACGCCCTTGAAGGCAAACACCAATAGCTTCGCATCCGATGGAATCGATGTTGGCTGAGACATTGAGCGCCCGACCGTTGTTTCCATAAAAGCCTCAAATCGGAGCTTCAGGTCGTTAACCAGCTGCTGGTGTTCTACGGTGACCGCTTCTACGTCTAGTACTTGCGCCAGCGTCTCTACCGTACACAGTTTAGAAAAGTCTCTCAGGGTGGGGGCATTCGACCATGCAGGCGTTCCGACTTTCGCACCCATTGCGGCGCAAAAGCGCTCATTAATATCCAGGTCTTGATAGAAGATGCTCAAAAAGTTACCCAGAATTGACTTGGTCGTTCTGTACTCTCTGTCGTTGGCGCGATCTCCTGGCCCAAACATGATGATCAAGAGAATATCGAGAACATAGTCCTTGACTTCGACCAAGCGCCGAGCCCGTTCATCTTCGTCAAATTCTCTTAAGTCCGGCAGTTCTAGAAAGTTGTTAGACTCATCTGCGATATTCAGATAAGCGCCATAGTCTCCTGCTAGTCTTGTAATCGGGCCAAAAGTACTGTCGCCACTTTCTTTTGGGTAGTCCACGACCACCATCGGGATATTGGCGCACATGGCCAACAGCAAGATCTGGGCAAAGAGCATAGACTTCCCGGCGCGGGTAATCGCTAGAAATAAGATATGCCGGTGCACCCGTTCTATATCCAGGTAATAGGGCGTGCGCTCATCTTCTGTAATGAACTCAAGACCCTGCTGCTCCGGGCTGTTCACCCGGACAATCGGCATAAAGGCCGGGATAGATGTGACCTTGTAGGCGCGTGAGCGGTTATAGGGTTTGAATAGCGGAGCGTAGTAGGCCAGCTGAGGATGGCACAGCATCCAGGTAACAAACGTATAGTCCTGCTCAATTTCTAACGAAGCGGGCTGTGGGAATTTGCTCTGTAGTCGTCTACAGGCAAGGTTTAAGTCTTTAACTGACTCTTTGGAAATGACAAAGCACAGAGACATTTTTATCGGAATGTTGCCATCGTACAGGTCGGCTTCTGCCTGCGCTGCTTGGGCTTCTAACCGCCTGGAAAAGTTGGTTGGTAAATTCCTTTTTTCGCCTGCTGCTTGCGCATCTTTTGCCTGTCGTTGAATCATCTCCACATTCTTTTTTGTGATTTCAGCGGATGCTTTCGTTAGCGTCAGGACAATCTTGTAGTCTTCTAACCCCTCCGTTTTCCGATACAGATACTTGAGCTGCTCGGTCGGGTTGCGCCAGCCGCTGGGCTTATGCCTGAGCGTCACTACCCCAGTGATCCGCGCTCGCTGATTGGCATCGAACTGAACCACGTAGTCGCGCGTTGCTTTTGGCACGTCACGCTGCGTGTTAAAGAGCCAGCTAGACAGATGAATATCGTCCTTCATCTCGTAGTGAATACGCTGACCGTCCCAGCTTAGTATCTGTGGAATGGGCCGCATGGGAGTATTGCCGTTAAACTCTTCCCACTGTTCTGCGGCCAGCTGCTCAGCGGACAGCGCCAGTGGCTGTAGGCGCATCTCCTGTAGAACATTGACCCAGTCCTCATACTGCGCCTGGGCATTGGAAAACAGGTCGAGCACCTGCTGCGATTGGCAGACGCGCTGCTCGCCAGTAAGCCGGTCCCACGTCTGCGTGGCAAACGCTATCAGCTTCTTCATAGCGGCTTCTGAGCGATCTCGCATCGTCTCGGCATTCTTAGCCGTGCAGGTAACGTAGACGCGTAGTCTCTTCTGCTTATACCGGCTGCGAGCGTTCGCTCTTGCTTCACTCGGCGATTGATTGATTAGATACTCAGCCGGGCTAGCGGCGCTTTTTATCATCTCCTTAAATAGCGGCGTCGGCGCAGCTTTCGCCAGCTTAGAATAGTACCTAAGCCGCTGCGAATTATCGGGCTTCACCACTTGGACGATAGTCAGCGTCTCTCCATCGGGAATAGACTTTAGCCCCGAAACGATGCAGTCGGCTACTCTGTTGAACTGGCTATCCGATAGGTTCGGATCCACGCCCGGAATGCTGAAGCCAAACGCAAACTGCCAGTCATCTCGACTACGCTTGAGCGCTGCGCCGACATCTCCTTCTAGGTTGGTGAACCGAACATATTCTTCGAGCTGAATGTAGTTTTCAATGGGCGTGCGGGGCTTCTTTTCGCCGGGCACGCTGACGACGGGTTCTCTTAACTTTATTTTCATCTTGTCTGTGGCGATTGCTTGCGGCTATTGGCGAAAACGGTTCTGCGATGACATCGCTTCTCACCCACTTAGGCGGCTGGTGAAACTTGGCGACTAGCCGCCACCATTCCTGTCCGAACAGAAAGAAGTAAATCCCAGTGACCACAAGCGCAGATGCTATAGCCATGTAGCCAGGCAGCCTAAATAAATAGGAGACGACGGCCACAATAGCCAAGATCGTCATGCACGGCAAGATAATCGCGATGGGTAGCGAAAAGATCCGAGGCGTCGAATCTAGTACCTGACTGACTTCTATCCTGTACTCATTCATAGTTTGGTTTGGGTTTCTAAGCGTAGACTCTGCCAATTAGAACAGTTACAAAGGCGATAAATACAATAGAGCCGCCCATGACGGTGAACCAGGGTAACCAGGCTTCAGAGCCCCTGTTCATTTGGCTAAGCGCCATCGCGCCTGTCCCAATTGGGATGGCGATTAGGATAAACTCCAAGAAGCCAAAGAACAGCTCAATGCCTGAAGCACCCTCAAACCCGGACGCAGCGAGATCGCTAGCAAGTGCCTCACGCGCAGGATCTAGCAGCAGCGCATGGGACTCGGGCGCAGTCGTCAGGACAAGCGCCGTCGCGAGTGCGCCTGCTAACGCAAGCTTTGTTGTTTTGTTCCATTGAAAGGCTGGAAAACTGACTGAGAAGAGCATATAACGACCTCCGAATAACTACCCAAAAACGGGCTGACAATAGAGATTATTGGCCCAGATTTATGAGATCGCAACCAATTGCATATAGATTTGGCTGGTCTATATATGCAAGAGAGATTTGTATATATAAATCGGCAATACTCGTTTACATAAGAGAATAATTAGAACAACTTTTTTGTTCTAATCGGACACAACATATTTGAGATATGAGTGTGTGGAAAAATATGTCATTGAAAACTGTAATCTAGGGGCATTAGCACCATGAAAGAATTGGGGCGCACGACGACTGAGATATCGAGACCACTTATGCCGGTACGAATATATGAGCTAGAGCTAGAATCGCAGCTGCGCGAGTATGCGTCACTGCTTTCTAGTAACAACACCCGGTTGATCAACGACATCCTGGAACTGTTTTTCGAGATGCCGACTCCCTTAGATGACGATCCGCTGCGAAATATGATAGAGATAAAGAAGCTGCTGCATTCAATCGACTGGAAATTAGTCAAGCAGCGCCGAGACAAGATGAGAAAACGAGCGATCACGAGAAACGTGACGACTGCTGCTGTTGCAGCCGACCTGATTAATTACCCTGGGCAAGGGTAGCTGCTTGGTGTGAAGAGACGCGAACCTGTCAGATTTGGGCAGCTAGCACTGCTCTCTACAGTTGGACCGGTAGCTTTTCCTATTGCTATTGCGCCTCAACTAGAATCACCAGAGGATTGTTGAGAAATTGTCTGTATCCAGTCGCGCCGTTCTGCATCAGTCAAGTCAAGCAGCATTAGCTTCTGGTAGC
>Ga0209194_1000680_pt1 | contig 24977 bp, 21 predicted proteins | sample COGITO_mtgs_1004_FD_184787 | JGI IMG/M metagenome (GOLD analysis project Ga0209194, IMG submission 184787) | Pelagic marine microbial communities from North Sea - COGITO_mtgs_100413 (SPAdes) (version 2) | ecosystem: Environmental > Aquatic > Marine > Epipelagic ...
TATCTCCCCATCGGCTAATCAAGCAGCCCTATATCAATGCGCTGATTGTGCTAGGTCTAGGATTAGGTGTCGCCGGGTGGATGAATAAAACGGATCAGCCTCAATACCGGCTGTTAATTGTGGGCGGCACTATTGTCGTATGGACATCGCTTAGCTACTTTGCCTTTGTAAAAGCCAGCACAGTCATTATCTCAGGTGCGCCCATTGCAGCGATCGCCACAATGGGTCTAATGGACTTTGGCGTAGGCTTTACCGCCGACCGCATCAGACGCAAGCGGCTGCGCACAACGCTAGCCAGATACGCGACCTCGCCGCTTGTCCAAGAAATCATCAGTCAGCAAGATGACTTCCAAGACCTGCTAGATCTCAATCAATCCGATATCATCGGAACCGTGCTGCGCGATCGCTATCGTATTACCGAAGTACTAGGCATTGGCGGATTTGGCGAAACATACTTAGCCCAAGACACCCAGCGCCCTGGCGACCCAATCTGCGTCGTCAAAAAACTCAAAATCGTCAGCGATAATCCCAAATCTCACCATCTTGCGCAGCGTCTGTTCAGGGCCGAAGCCGTTGTTTTAGGCAAGCTAGGCGAGCACAATCAAATCCCTCGACTGCTCGCTTATTTCGAAATTCAGCAAACCTTTTACCTAGTCCAAGAGATGGTAGAAGGCCGATTGCTGCGTAATATTTTGTCTCACAACCGGCCGCTCTCTCAACGAGCAGTCATCCGCCTACTGCGCGATCTGCTGCCCGTTGTTAGCTTCGTTCACTCCAAAGGCGTTATCCATAGAGACATCAAGCCTTCTAATATTATTCGGCGAAAAAGCGATGGCCGCTACGTGCTCATCGACTTTGGCGCAGTCAAAACCATCACCAACAAGCTTGTTGATCCAGACGCGCAGGCCACCGCAACCGTAGGAATTGGCACCCAGGGCTATATGCCTAGCGAGCAAGCAAGCGGCACGCCAAACGTAAATAGCGATATTTACGCGCTGGGTATCACCGCGATCGAAGCCATTACCGGAAAGCCGCCCCACGCCCTCAAGCGCAGCGACAACGGAGAGATTATCTGGTCCCATACCGTTGAAGATATCTCTCCAGAACTCTCCAGCATTATCAACCAGATGGTTCGCTACGACTTCAACAAACGCTACCACTCAGCACAGAGCGTATTAGCAGACCTAAACACCCTAGGAGGCCCTCAAATTTCTGAAAGCGAGCTGTTAGCAGAAGATGCTGAATTAGACAACGACAGTCTATCGGGTCCGCTCACTCGCGATCAGGGCACCCGCCCAGGTGTTATCGCCACTAACGAAGCGTTAGATATTACGCAGATATTACCGCCCGACTGGCAAGAAGACAGCCCGTCAGAAGCAACCACAATCATTCCACCAGACCAGCCAGCAGACTCAAACGACTCGAACGACTAAAATAATTAGCTAGATGCGCTTGACACAAACTGATAGCGCGATCGCATCCAATTCATACAACACCTAGCTAAAAACCCGCTGCTCGCTATTGCAGCCCAGGCTGACCGCTAGGCGTATCCGACAAAGCAGCACCATTAGCCCCGTTGCTATTGTCAACGTTATCTATCTGCCCATTGCCTTCACCTAGCAGTCCTTGCTCGGCCGACAAATCATCGACTTGCTCTACTGCAAAGGGCACAGTCTCTTCTAGCTGAGCAGGAATAGGATCCTCCAAAGCCTCAATAAGTGGCGCATCCTCAGCAGAGAAATTATCCGGGGCCCCTCCTCCTGAGATTGTCTCCGGAGGTAGTTCCTCAAGTTCATTAGTAGGCGTCTCAAAGCCTTGAGGCTCTACTATAATTTCGTCTTCAAAAACTTCAGGCACATCAGGCACTGCTTCTACAGCCTCAACCGCGGGAGCTTCAACCGCAGGAGTCTCAATCTCTACAACTTCAGCTTCAACCGTAGGAGCCTCAACTTCAACCTCAGCCGTAGGAGTCTCGACTTCAACCTCAACCGCAGGAGTCTCAATCTCTACAACTTCAGCCTCAGCCGCAGGAGCCTCGACTTCCACAGCACCTTCAGCTTCAGGCGCTTCAGACTCTACCGGCCCAGAAGGAGAAATAACAGGATTCTCCAATTCAGTTACCGCATCAGGCGCTTCCGGTAGCTCGTCCACCGTATCGGTCTCAACAGGTGTAGGTATCTCAACAGCTTCAGCTTCGTCTGGATTGTTCAGCGTTGCGTCCGTCTCCTCAATAATCGGAGCGGCTTCCTCCAGTTCCTCTTCTAAAACGGGAGAAGGATCGACAGCGCCATCTGAATTACTCGGCGCTGCATCTGGCTCCGCAATAACAGGAATCTCCTCTTCAACGGCCTCTTCCGTAACCGTAGGTAACTCAACAGCTTCGGCCTCATCTGGATTATTCAGCGTTGCATCCGTCTCCTCAATAACTGGCGGACCCTCAGCAGGCCCGTCAGCATTACCTGAACCTCCGGCGCCACTCGCCCCCGGTACTACGGCACCTCCACCATCAGCTGGATCGGCTGTTGAACCAGTCGGGTTGCTGTCATTCCCTTCAGATTCGGTCTCATCCTCACTGTCCGAACCTGCATCAGGCTCAGCATCTTGCAAAGCGCCACTGGGCAAAGGTGCAACGCCACCAGTAGGCACGTTGGGCTGAGCAGTCGGTATAGTTGGCCTTGGGTTCTGTCCAGCGCCTACAGTAGGTGGTGCAACTATCTCTGTAGGGTCGTTATCCGGTAAGCCTGGCAGCACCGGATTGTTGATGATGGTTCCTCCAGCAGGCGGAGTCGTTGGCGCTACTGGAGAATTACTTTCAGGGCGAATAACCGGGCGATCGCTCGGAGGACGGTTGCTGCCATTTACCGACGGTTTTTCACTCGCCGAGTTGGTATTTGTCCCAGACTGACCAGCATTTGAATTAGGGCGAGTGCTATTCCCAGCCGAAGCTGCTTCATCCTCACTTTCGGCCTCAGTTAGCGGAGCAGGCTGCAGAGCATTGTTTCCACCCCCATTCACAGACCCAGCAGGTCTACCGTTTTGGTTATGAAACTCTTCAGCAGGCGACCCTTCATATTGAATGACTTGTCCTTCGCTCTCCTCAGTTTCCTCGCCGCCAAGAATTAAATCTGGATTGTCTACCGCAGCGTCCCCGCCGCCCTCAGTGCTGCTACCCTCAGATTCACCCTCGCTAGGAGTGGGTTCACTAGGCTCTTCTGCCGGACCATCCGTCGGATTGGTCACCTGAGGCTGATCGTCTGTCTGCGGGCGACTAAAGTTGTCAGGATTTTCAACGACGTTGCTGCCATCAATCGGATCTTGATTCTCAATCGCATCTCTAATTTCTTGGCGAACCCCATCGAGCTCGTCCACGACAGAGCCAACATCCTCGGTATAGTCGAAAGTCTCCGCTAGACCGCTGCTTTCCCAAAACGCTCGGCTATCAATTTCGTACAGCTCGGTAATGCGATCGCCTTCTACGACACCCACTTGGTTAGCATAAAGCGCCTGCTCTTCAGCACCGTTGTTGGTGTAGAGAATCATCGGGCCGTCAGGATTATCAGTTAGTGCGCCCACAATCGTAGTATCGGTCTCTTCGATGTAGCGAACAAACAAAGCCGACCCCTGAATGCCAGTGACCGCGTTAGGCGTTTGAATAGTGGTACGGCCTCTCTCAGGCGGAATCAACAGCAGCACCGTACCGTTAGTCAATTCAAAGTTGCGCGTGTTAGGCGTGAATCTAAACGTTGCTCGCGAGCCAATACGCACCTCCGAACCATCATTAAATCGCAGCTCAGCGTTAGAACTCTCGAAGGTTCTAAGGGCATCTCCAATTCCTAAAACATCAGAAATTCTAGCGCGCCTAGCTCTAGCGCGCTGAGGCACGAGATCAACCTGGTTCAAAATAAAATCTATTCTCGCCCAAGAAAGGGGCTGATCCAACCGACTCTCTGGTTTATTCTCTGACCCGACCGACCGCTCAGCGTTCTCTCGCCTATCGGAGCGCTGCTTAGCGCTCACACCTCGCTGAGCAAAATCTCTCGTAGCGTCTTGAGCCGTCACAGAAGACGGCCATAGCAAAACGCCTGTCAGCCCAACCACAATCGACAGCCCTCGCCAGAAACGTGGTTGCTTAGAATAATACCCGTTCATAATTTATATACGTAAAAAAACTAGCCAGCAAGACCCACTTATCAGTAGGATGGCTACATCTAGAAAGATTGATGCTTAGTCAACTAACGTTGACTGCGCACAGTTGATCTCAGCAAAACTACTGGCTGGGATGTTATTGAGTCCAACGGTTGAAGTTTGGCCTTTAGAGACGGCTGTAGTAGATGCAGATGGTAGATGGGTGACGTTCTGAAGCTGTTAGTGAAGTTCAGAGCGTTTCAAGCTCTAAATCTCTAAAGCTTTTCAAGTTCTCAGTGCGTGTATCACCAGTGTATGGTCAAAGCTTGCACTCGTCACAATATGGGTGTTCTTCACGGTACATTCTATCCTCTTACGATGGTAATGAGACTCCAAGCTGACAATTAATCTTGCTGAACGAGTTTTAGACCAAAGAGTCAGTAAAGCCCGTACAGTATGGCTTTTTCCCCAACATAGACAAACATAAGACAAAAGCAGGCCGCAAACCAGTCAGAAGGCTTGCCTGATTTCTGACTCAGTCAATTGATATAAATAGCATTAGCCTATGCAATTTTTTACGTTACCGCCCTGTTCACCTAAAAAATTGCGGCTGGTTTCTCTTTCTCAAACATCATCCTCTCTTATGCAAAGCCCAGCGCGGCCTATGGGTCGATCTCTGCTCAAGATCAGCGTCGGATTCAGCAGCATTGGACTTGGCGGCATTGTTTTTGCGCTCTGTCCAGACGCGATCGCAGCCCCGCTGCCAGCATCCGAAAACGCCCCGCCCAATACGCCCACCCTGGCCCTAGCTGCCCAGTCAGTCGAGCCAGTCGATGCGCTCAATATCAGCTCACCAGAGCCTTCTGCTAGCCGCGACCATTCTCTAGATATTCGACCTCTACCTCAACGCTCAGACACAGCCGAGCTAGCAACTGAGTTGACGAATGAGTTGACGACTGAGCTAGCCTTAGCGCCGTGGGCGAAGCCCAACCTAGAACAAGCAACAGATTCAGCGCTAGCCTCACCCAAAACCCAGATCTGTCGTAGCCTTCAAGCTTGCGATCGCACTTTCACGATTGCAATTGACGCAACGGGCGCAACAGCCGTAGGAGACTTAGCAGATGCTCCACTCGCATCATTGTCAGCCGCCGCGCCTTCTCTAGCGCAAAGCGCCCACCAGAAACCGCAACACTCGCCCAAGAACCAACTGATAGAAACAGCACCTAAAGAGCAGGTTCAGTCGCTTACTGCTGAAGAAAAAGATGAAGCCAGCAAAGAAACAGGCAACCTAGATAATCTGATTGAGGCGCTGCCCCGCCGTAGTCCTCAGCCAAGGGTAGACGACGAACTAGGCAATATTAGAGTCAACCCCTTGCGATCGCGCGGCGATGAAGACCTCGGCGTCTTGCGCCTCTTACAAAAAGCAGCCGCACCCCCCAAGGTCAAAAGACCAATCGCCTTCGTAACCGGGCGGCTCGGCTACTTCAACTCTCAAAATGCCTTCAGACTCGACACCCGAGAAAACGAGCAAATATACCAATCAGGGCTTTCCGTCGCCGCCTTCCCCTCCCTCTCAGAAGACACCAGCCTATACGCGATCGCCGAGACAAACCTAGGGCGCTTTGAGCAAGCAGGCGATCGCGGCTACAACGAAATAGAACTCCAAGTAGGGGTTCGTCAAAAGCTGCTGCCGAGCACCTACGCTCAAATAGGTCTACGCAACCAGCAATTTTATTCATTCGGCTACGAACGGAAAATTCTCGGCATCAACTACATCGACACCGTTATCAGCCACCGCAGCATTTTCAACTCCAGAACCTGGCTAGATAGCTTCTACCAGGCCCGATTAGGCTTCGCCGACGCCAAAAGATCGAGTCGGTTTCGTCAAACCTTTACATTCTCCCTTAACTACGGCATTAACAAAGATCTGCGCACCAGCCTGCTCTATCAGCTAGACCTAGAAGACTACACTCAAATTTCTCGCTACGATGTCTACCAGCAGGTTATCGGCACCATCAGCTATCGCCTCACGCCAGAAAGCCGAATCTCACTATTTGGAGGCACCCGATTCGGCAACTCCTCCAGCTCAGATCCGGCCCTTTCTAAAATCAACCTAGACGATACGTTCTACGGTGCTGGGCTAACCGTCAACCTACCGCTTTTCTAAGCCCGTGCAACTTCTGCCCCAACCGTCTGCCTCACCGCAGCCGCTAGCTGCTCTAGCATCCCAGCGGTGGTCTCCACATTCACGCAGGCATCCGTAATGCTCTGTCCATACACCAAATCGCTGAGCTGCTCAGGAATCGGCTGATTTCCAGCCACTAAATGGCTCTCAATCATTACCCCTAGCAAATGCTGCGAACCCGCTAAAATCTGTTCAGAAATATTGCTAGCAACCGCAACCTGTCTAGAATGCTCTTTATTCGCATTCGCATGACTACAGTCCACCATCACCCGAGGGTTCAAATTCTGCTTAGCTAGCGCCGCTGCCGCTTCTTCAACATGCGCCACCTCGTAGTTAGGCCCACCCTTGCCACCTCTGAGCACCAAGTGACCATCCGCATTGCCCGTCGTAGAAACGATACTAGCGTGGCCTTCCTGATTGATACCTAGAAAATGATGAGGATTACTCGCTGCGAGCATGGCATTCGCCGCCGCCTGAAAGCTCCCATTCGTGTTGTTCTTAAAGCCAATCGGCATAGAGAGTCCCGAAGCCATTTCACGGTGAGTCTGGCTCTCAGTCGTTCGTGCTCCAATCGCCGTCCAAGAAATCACATCGGCAATATACTGAGGCGTAATCGGATCTAGCAGCTCTGTAGCAGCCGGCAACCCCATTTCAGCCAGGTCCAGCAGCAGTTTGCGAGCAAGCCTTAGCCCTTCGTTAATGTCGTAGCTACCGTCCAAATGAGGGTCGTTAATCAGACCTTTCCAGCCAATGCTCGTGCGCGGCTTCTCAAAATACACCCGCATCACAATCTCAAGCTGATCGGCAAAGCGCTCTCTTAGCTGCACCAACTGCTGCGCATATTCATAAGCGGCTTCTACATCGTGAACCGAGCAAGGGCCAACAATCACCAGCAAACGACGATCTTCGTTGTGCATGATGTTGCGAATGCGATCGCGCGTTTGAGCAACTAAAGCGGCAGCGGTTTCTGAGAGCGGCAGCTGCTCCAGGATTTGATTAGGAGAAAGCAAAGGACGATTTTCGACCACATGGAGGTCTTGAGTTTTGTACATAACTGAGAGATCTACCAACGGATATCTACCAACAATTAAAGCGAACAGACGTTTTCCATCTATCGAACAACGTCGTTTGAGCGATCGCCCAGGCAACAACAACCCTCACATTGTGACAGGTCACTGGTGAAATGTGTGTCAACGGCTACCGAACCCTGACAAAGGCCCAGCGACAAAAGCCCAACCGAGAATCGAGAGCCAAGCGTCTTACAGCCCCATCGCCAGCAATCGACTATTAAAAGTATCTAAGCTTAGCCCACGCTCTATATAGTGAGGAGACGCTGGCTGATAAGGCCCTTCGAGTCGATCTATCTGAGTAATGACGGCGTGCGAAGGCAGCGTGGGCACTTCAGGGTCAAAGGCAGTAGGCCGCACTAACGAACTAGAAAACCCTTTAAACACCACGACCTGATCAGACTGATCGTCAACTACCGCCTGCACCAGCAGCACTTCTTGAGGATACTTCAGCGTATAAGACTCTAGTCGAGAAATTATAGACAAGAAAGGTCAAAGGCTAGGGACAAAAACTAAAAAGAGCTATTAGTTGAGCAAAGAGCTGTTAGTTGAGCAAAGAGCTATTAGTTGAGCAAGAAATTACTGGTTAAGCGCAGAACGGCCCTGCCTGCCTAGCTTTACCAAAAGGAAATAGCCTAAATATGCAGCATACAGAATTAGCGCAACAATACCCAATATGCCTAAAAATCCAGACTCAAAGTTAGCATGGAACACACCCGCAAATGCGATAGAAGGCTGAAGCCAAGCTTGGCAAGCTTCACCTTGAAAGAGTGAACTAGAGAACGCGCAGCGCAGAAAGGAAATCTGAATGACCGTACCTACGATGCAGTAGACTGTTGTGGCCCATCGCCAGGCATTGAAGGCTAAGTTAAGCGATCGCTTAGGCTGCTCTCTAATCTCTTCATTCAGATCAGCCCAAAACCAAAGGCTCAGCGGGATTAAAATTTTGGCAACCAGCGCTGTAATAAAGCTAAAAGAATAGCCGCCAATCATCAAATAAACCGTGATAGCCAGCAGGCTAGCTACGCGCCAGTAGATGGTCATAATCAAACTGATCGCCTCAGCCTTGGAAACCCAAGACCAAATCAGCAGCGTCAGCGGAATAAACACCGTAAATAGCAGCGCTAGCCGATAATCTGTCCAAACTAGGGAAAGTACCGCCGAAGGATTTCCTAACACGTATCAACCAGAGCTAAATAAGCAATTGGGGTAAATGAGCAGTCACTAATGTATCACCTGCTGCGCGAAGTGACGCTGATCGAATGACGCCAACCGAATATCCACCGAGTATCTACAGGTAAAACAAGATAGCAAAATGGGTAGAAAAGACTGCCAAGCCGGCATTTCCTACCCATATTTTTGTCTATGCTGATCGAACAATTTTAGTTGTTCAGTCTAATCGTTCAGCCTTTATCGTTCAGTCTCTAGTTATCGTAAACTCGACACTCATCCGCTTCAGGATTCTCGTCGCAGTACTGGTCAAAAGAAGACTTCTTGGGCTTCACTTCACGCTGATGAGAGGCTTCGGCCTGAAGCTCTTCAACCGCATCCCAAGCAGATGCACAGCTATCAGAATTGCTGCCGTCAGCCGCGCAAGCTTCGCGAGCTGCTTCAGTTTCGGCCTTAATTTTTTCTTGAATATCGCTCATGGCAAACCGTGTTTGAGTATGTATTAACGAGATATGATGACTTCTCTATTCTATATGGTTTGTCAACCAAACTGCCGTATCATATATGGCAGTTATCCGCCCGGCTACGCCCCTTGTCAATCTCGATGGCTCATCAATTTTAAGAGCCGATTGGGAAAACGTAAAGGCCGATTTAGCATAGTAAAAGCTAGCATAGTGAAGAGTCGTGCCAAAATGGCGCTGACAGTTACTCTAGCCAGTAGCCTAACCGCTAGACCGTAAAGGATAAGGGCAATAGAAGACAAAGGCAATGCCGCCATAGAATGAAGCATTACTTTTGTACAGTCTAAGCCATAAAACCTAGACAGAGCCTAAGCAGTTGAATGCCTTCCTTAAGTATCCCAGGCAAATTCTGTAAAAACCTCTATCCGTAGAATTATCTTAAGGAATCGGCAAATATGAAGTGGGCCAGCGCAATTTCCACCCATGTCTCGTTAGAAACTGCGGTGAAAGATGTCGCAACAGCCGCTAAGGCGCAGTTAGGAGAAAAGCCTGATCTAGCGCTAGTGTTTATCTCGCTTGCCTTCGCCAGCGAATACTCTAGGCTCGCACCGCTGCTTCAAGCGCAGCTGCCCGATACTCATATCATTGGCTGTAGCGGTAGCGGCGTCATCGGCATGGACGATGGCTTTCCCGAAGAGGTCGAAAGAGGTGCAGCGCTTAGCCTCACGCTAGCCTTTTTACCCGATGTAGAGATCAAGCCCTTCCATCTAACCGAGTCTAATCTACCTGATTTAGATAGTCCGCCCGAGCGCTGGAGTAAGCTGTTAGGCGTTCCCCCCGAGAGCAATCCAAGTTTTATTGCGATCGCAGATCCCTTCTCTTCGGGCACAAGCGAGCTGTTGCAGGGACTGGATTTTACCTATCCTAATTCGGTCAAAGTCGGCGGCCTTGCAGGCGTAGAAAGCACCAGTCGCCAGAGCGGATTGTTTTGTGGCGCAGAGCTTTATCGCGATGGGATTGTTGGCGTCGCGCTTTCCGGCAAAATCGTGATCGAGGCCATTGTTGCCCAAGGCTGTCGGCCTATTGGCGATCTATATCGGGTGAGCAAAGGCGAAGGCAATGTGATGCTTCAGCTAGCAGCAGAAAACGATGAAGCAGCAGCCCTCGCGCAAACGCCGCTAGAGGTATTGCAAAATATTTTTCAAGGAATGGAAGAAGAAGAGCGTGAGCTAGCTCAAAATGCGCTGTTTATCGGGGTGGCCCAAAGCGGATTTAAGCCGCGCCTGAAGCGGGGCGATTTCTTAATTCGAACCTTGGTGGGCGTAGATCCGAGGAACGGCGCGATCGCAGTTGCCGATAAAATTCGCCCCGGTATGCGCATCCAGTTCCATATGAGAGACGCCCAAACCTCTGCTGAAGATCTAGAGAACATGCTGCGGCGCTACCGGGTAGAGCAGCTAGAAGGCAATCTAGACGGAAACCATCAAAAAGTATCTCCCGTTGGAGCTTTACTATTTTCCTGCACCGGGCGAGGAGAAGCCCTTTACGACGAACCCAATTTCGACTCCGACCTATTCGAGCGCTATCTAGGCCCGCTGCCGATTGGCGGGTTCTTTTGCAGCGGCGAGATTGGCCCGGTCGGAACCACAACCTTTTTACACGGGTTCACGTCAGTGTTCGGCATCTGCTGCGAACCGGTGCCATAAACTCACGGGGCCTTACAGCTTCTCTCGATTATGAGGCGCTTTCAACCGCTCCCAGCCAGGGCCAACCGGAATAATTCCGCCCGGATTAATAGGAAACAGGTTGCCGTAATAGTCCCGTTTAACCGCGTCAATATCACAGGTTTGGGCAATACCCGGCATCTGATAAATTTCGCGCAGGTAGCCGCTAAGGTTGGGATAATCGGCAATGCGGTTGCGATCGCACTTAAATATTCCGTGATAAGCCACGTCGAAGCGAATCAGCGTCGTAAACAAACGCACGTCCGCCAGCGTTAGCCGTTCTCCACACAAGTACCGCTGGCTAGCCAGCTTTTCATCAACATCATCGAGCGTATCGAACAGCTCTGTAACCGCCTGATTGTAAGCTTCTTGAGTCTGCGCAAAGCCACAGCGGTAGACGCCGTTATTGACCGTGCTATAAATCCTTTCGTTAAGCGCATCAATCTTACCCCGCAGCGCTTCTGGGTAAAGATCTGGCCCAGAGGCCACCTCATCGAAGCCCTCATTCAAAATCTCAATAATCTCAGCGCTTTCGTTATTTACAATCTGTCCCGTCTTACTATCCCAAAGCACAGGCACCGTAGCGCGCCCCGAATAGCCCTGCTCGCACTGGCTGTAGAACTCAGGCAGCGAGCGGCAGGCGTCAAACGGCAAATTCTGATCGGTATCGAACAGCCACCTACCCTCATTGGTTGAAGGATATACCGTGATAACGGCGATCGCCTCCTCCAAACCCTTTAGCACCCGAGTCACCAGCGTTCGATGCGCCCAAGGGCAGCTCATTCCCACAATCAAAAAATAGCGGCCAGCTTCGGCGCTCACATCCCGGTTGCGAAAAGCACTTTGCGGCCTCACATACGCCCCAGCCTTGTCGCGCGGTGCCATCTGCGACATCATGGTATGCCACATCGTATTCCACACAAACTTACCCGTACGCACAATCAATCCAGGCGGCAGCGTAGCTCGCTTAGTTGGCATAGTGACCTTTAGCCCCAAAAATTAAGCCCACAGCCTACAAGGCCATGGACTCTATCTTAAGCAATTCGGTGATTATAAATAACTAGCTTGGGCGTTTAGCACACTGACTCGATAACAGCGTTTGCACCGTACTGACCAGCTCACCAGGACGAAAAGGCTTAATAACATAGGCATCGGCCCCCTGCTTTATCCCCCAATAGCGATCAAATTCTTCACTCTTAGAAGAGCATAAGATCACCAGCACATGTTCCGTACCCGGATTATTCTTCACCCAGCGGCACAGCTCATAGCCATTCATATTAGGCATCACCACATCTAGCACCACCAAATCCGGCGGTTGGGCAACAATCTTTTCCATAGCTTCTCGGCCATCTTTAGCAACCGAAATCGACAGACCTGTCTTATTCAGCAGGCCAGAGATCATCTCGCGGAGCATCGGGCTATCGTCTACGACAAGTACTGAACTCATAGTTTCTCAGAGATTCGGCGATCGATTCGACGCTGGGCGTACGTCCTCAAATCGCGCAAAGAATCTATATCAAAATAGGGGGGTGGGATCTTATAAAACAAGCATTCCCTCCTAGTCCGCTTCTAGAGCCTCCAGAACAGCCTTTGGCTGCAATTTATCTTTAAACCAAACAATTTTTGCTGGTGTATTGCGAGTGTCAACCCCTGCCTTCTCTAGATTTAGCCGCTCCGAAATTGCCAAGATCAAATTTTTGTTGTCAGCCTGACGCGCTTGGTAGAACTTCTTTCGCAGATACTCAGGCCGCCAATAGCCCACAATTTCTAGCAGATTCACTCGTCCATCCGGATGTACTAGCCGAAAGTCTGGAATCATCACGCTACCCGGAATCGGAATGAGATCAACCTCGCGCTCTAGCTGCCACGCTGTTTTAGTTTTCTCCCATTTTTCAGCAAAAGCTTGCTCCAGCATACTGTCGTAAGGTTTACCCGGCGGATAGTGGCTCACCAGATCGCAGCCATCCGTCAGGCTAAAACTTTTCTCCTGAGAGGCTTGAGTATAAGGGTTTTTCCACTGCAGCTTAGCCGTAAGCTGCCACCGGGTGACGTGAAGGATGGCGGGAATGAGCTTGGCAATATCGACGCCGTAGCGAGTGCTGGCTTTGAACAAGCTAGCCGGGCCATCGATAGTAATCGTAAAACCCTGATCGGCTTCACCCTCTATATAAGTCATCAGGCGAAACAGCTTGAGATACTTAAACATCAGCTTGTACTCACCCGGATCGTTGCGATGCAGGTTTAGCGTGACGTGGCTAGCTTTGTAAAAAATACCCTGTACTTGAGATAGGTTGTACCGATGCAGCAGAGCTTCTGGCGTGGGGGCGTTGAAGGTCGTCAGAATACGATTTTCTTTAAGATCGGCGTAGAGTCCTTGCTGAATATGAATCGGCTCTACGGCGCGATCGAGTTCTTGGGTGAGTTCATTAGCCAGGGTAGAAAGGTGCTGTTTGGCGGCGGCTGGGCTCGGCGTTTGGGTCGCGGCCAAGGTAAAAATGCGATCGCGCAAATCGCCCGGCTCTAACGGACTCACAATCTCAAACGTACTAAAGCTATTGCGCAAAATATGAGCTAGCCCGCGCTTCACCCGATAGTCCGTATCCTCACCTTCTGAAACTTGAAGCTGATGGTCTAGCTCGCCCTGGGTTTTGCCCACGGCAGCTTGAAAAAGTGCGATCGCCTGCTCGGCCATCGACAGCTGCTTTGGCTTAATCGCTAGCTGCTTAGGCACTAGAGAATCGCCGGTATATTGATGAATGAGTAACGGTGAAGGCAGCGTAGCTTTATCCTCCTCAAGGCTTATTTCAGAACTTATCTCAGCTCAGGTACGGTTCTTGCGGCCTCGTGGCGCGTCCTGCTTCCTTATAATAGAAGGAATTCTTTGCTTACCTGTACTCACCCCTGATAGCTCACCGACCTTTGATCCAAGCTGAAACCCTCGACCTCCTAGAATGGCCCCGGCTGTGCCGCCATCTAGCTACTTTTACTGCTACCAACATCGGCACAGTGGCAGCTCAAAGGCTACCGATCCCGACCCAGCGCGCCGACAGCGAAGCGCTACTGTCTCAAACCATTGAGGCAACGCAGCTAGAATTTACGATCGGCGGCCTTCAGTTTGGCGGCATTCGAGATATCGGCCTAGCGCTAGAACGAGCGCAGGTTCAAGGCATTCTATCGGGTGAAGAACTGCTAGATATTGCGACGACGCTAGCAGGCACTCGGCGGCTAAGAAGACAAATTGATGCACAAGACGATCTGCCGGTATTACAAAGCCTAGTAGAAAATCTGACGACTTTTCCAGAAATAGAGCAGGAGATCCATCGCTGCATCGACGACCAGGGAAAAGTAGCCGATAGAGCCAGCGATAAGCTCGGCGGCATTCGCCAGCAGCTAAAGGTAGTGCGCGATCGCATCTACACCAAGCTGCAGCGAATCATTCAACGGCAGGGGAATGCGCTGCAAGAAACCTTGATTACACAGAGGAACGACCGCTTCGTACTGCCGGTAAAAGCGCCCCAAAAAGATGCCGTGCCAGGGATTGTTCACGATGTTTCAACCAGTGGCGCAACGCTATACGTAGAGCCTCGCAGCATCATCGACAACGGCAACAAGCGCCGAGCGCTGCGCAAAGAAGAAGAGGTTGAAACTGAAGCTATCCGTCAGCAGCTCACCTATCAAATTGCAGAAGTGCTGCCAGAACTAGAGCATTTAGTCATTACCGTTGTGAAACTAGATTTGGCCGCTGCTCGCGCTCGCTATGGGCTATGGATGGAAGGCAATGCGCCGCGCTTTGTGGGTGAAGGCGAGCAAATTACGCTGCGCCAGCTAAAGCACCCTTTACTGCTGTGGCAGCAGAAAAAAGAGCAGAGCAGCACCGTCGTTCCAACAGACTTAGTAATTCGCCCTAATCTAAGAGTGGTCGCGATTACAGGGCCAAACACCGGGGGGAAAACGGTGTCCTTAAAAACGCTAGGACTCACCTCTTTAATGGCAAAAGTAGGCATGTTTATTCCGGCTAAAGAGCCAGTAGAGCTGCCCTGGTTTGACTCAGTGCTCGCAGACATCGGAGATGAACAGTCCATTGAACAAAGTCTCTCTACGTTCTCAGGGCATGTGAAGCGCATTGGGCGAATCCTAGACGAGCTCGACAAAGTAGAAGAGAGTTCTAACACGCTGGTGCTGTTAGATGAAGTAGGCGCCGGAACCGACCCTTCTGAAGGCAGTGCTTTAGCGATCGCCCTTCTAAAGCACCTGGCAGACCACGCTCGCCTCACCGTTGCTACTACCCACTATGGCGAACTAAAGTCCTTAAAATATGAGGATGACCGCTTCGAAAACGCGTCTGTAGAATTTGACGACGTCAAGCTTGCACCTACTTATCGTCTGCTGTGGGGCATTCCGGGCCGCTCAAATGCGCTTTCTATTGCCCGCCGATTAGGCATGAAAGAATCCGTGCTTGAGCAGGCAAAGAATCAGATGGGCGGGGCAAATGAGGATGTAAACCAGGTCATTGAGGGGTTAGAAGCCCAAAGACAGCGGCAAGAGCGACGGGCCGAGGAAGCCGAAATGCTAGTAGCCAAAGCTGAAAAGTTTTACAAAGAAGTTGAAGCTAGGGCGCAGAGCCTGCGCGATAGAGAGCAAAAAATGAAGCGGCAGCAGGAGAAAGACGTGGAGACGGCGCTGCTGCACGCTCGCGCTGAAGTGGCTAAAGTGATTCGAGACTTACAGCAAGGGGGCAAAACGGGAAAAGACGCGCAAAAGGCCACAGAAGCGCTAAACGATATTGAAGGAAAGCGACTGCCAACCGGCAAGCATCCCGCAAAAGTAAAATCTACCGGACGCGGCTATCTGCCCAAAGTTGGCGAAAGAGTCAGGCTCTCTAGCTTGGGCGGTCAGCTAGCAGACGTACTAGCAGAAGCCGACGACGACGGCAAAGTGCATGTGCGCTTCGGCATTATGAAAATGACGGTAGATTTAACCGACATTGAATCGCTCAAAGGAGAGAAAGCAGAGCCCGTTGAGAAGCCCCCTAAAGTTCAGCAGGCCTATCAGCCAGCTACGCCGGTTCCCGACGCACCCATGGTAAAAACTGAAAGCAATACAGTGGATCTGCGTGGGATGCGAGTATCGGAAGCAGAAAGTGTGATTGAAGATGCGATCGCCAGAGCCAGAGGGCCACTATGGTTTATTCATGGGCACGGCACAGGCAAACTGCGCCACGGCGTTCAGGAATATTTAAAGCGGCACCCACAGGTACAAAGCTTCGAAGCTGCCGAACAGGTAGATGGCGGCAAAGGCGTCACGGTCGCGAAAATATAGTCTGCGAAAATATAGTCAGATGATGCAAACCAAACAACAAATTATTGCAGCCTTTGATCCAGGTGGTGTGGGACTCGATAACGGCAATATCTTCGGCTTCCCCTTCGATTACGATACCGCCGACATCATCATCTTTGGCGTTCCCTGGGAGGTCACAGTCTCCTTTCATAGCGGCACTGCAAAAGGCCCACAGGCTGTTCTAGACGCTTCACCACAGCTCGACTTTTACGACTATGACAACCCTAACGGCTGGAAACAAGGCATTTATATGCCGCCAGTTCCCGATTGGATTGAGCCAAAGAACGAGGAACTGCGATCGCTCGCCCAAGCAATAGTCATTGCCACAGAGCAGGGAAATCCACTCACGCAAGCGCTGAAGATCGCCCTTAACCAAGTAAATAATGAATGCGATCGCCTCAACCAGTGGCTCTTAGAAAAAACGCGCCAAGCCCTTAACGACGGCAAAAAAATCGGCATCCTCGGCGGCGATCACAGCGTTCCGCTCGGCGCACTTCAGGCACTATCTGAAAAGTATTCCGACTTCGGCATTCTCCATATAGATGCCCACTGCGACTTGCGAGACGCTTACCAAGGCTTTCAGTTTTCTCACGCGTCGATTATGCGCAACGCGATCGCCCTTCCCCAAATCTCCAAACTCATCCAGGTCGGCATTCGAGATGTCTCCCATCAAGAAATCGAATTGGCCCAAGCTAGCAGCGGCAGAATTGTGGTGCACCACGACACCGCGTTAAAGCGATCGCGCTACGCAGGTATCCCCTGGCTAGATCTCTGTCGTCAAATCGTCGCCGATCTCCCACCCCACGTCTACATCAGCTTCGACATCGACGGCCTCGACCCCAAACTTTGCCCCACCACCGGCACCCCAGTCCCCGGCGGATTAGATCTCGACGAAGCCTTTTGCCTATTAAAAGAAGTCGCAGACCGCCGCGAAATCATTGGCTTCGACCTGTGCGAAGTTGGCCCCGACGAATGGGACGGCAACGTCGGCGCACGCATCGTCTACAAACTCTGCAACCTCATGGGACTATCGCGATCGCCATCACCCGAGGGCTGAGCGTAGTCGAAGCCCGGCACCAAACAACTCAGTCGCGACAAAAAATCCAATAATCCGCCTCCGAAAGCGACTCGCGAAAGGTATAGCCCTCAGCATCAAACCCTTGCAGCGCCTCAACCCGCTCAATCCGATTGCGAATCACAAAATCTGCCATCAGTCCCCGCGCCCGCTTAGCGTAAATAGCAACTATTTTATAGTCGCCGTCCCTATTCTCTTTAAAGTCAATCTTTAGAACCCGCGCCTTCAGCGTTTCACGATTGACCGACTTGAAATATTCATTCGAAGCTAAGTTGACGATACAAGGATCATCATGCGACTGAAGCCCAGCGTTAAGCAGTTCTGAGATTTGCGTTCCCCAAAATTCATAGAGGTTTTTACCCTTCTCATTAGCTAGCCTAGTTCCCATTTCCAAACGGTAAGGCTGCATCAAGTCCAAAGGTCGAAGCACGCCGTAAAGGCCAGAAAGAATCCTCAAATGATCTTGAGCAAACGCCAAATCCTCATCGGTATAGCTATCAACGGTCATACCCTTATAAACGTCGCCTTTGAAAGCAAGCAGCGCCTGTTTGGCATTATCTAGCGTAAACGGCACCCGGAATTCTTGATACCGCTGATAGTTCAAATCGGCTAACTTATCGCTAATTTTCATGAGTACCGATAGCTCAGCAGCATCGTAACCGCTGAGCTGCTTTGCCAAAACCTCACTTCGATCCAAAACGGCTGGTAGGGTGAAGCGGGCATAATCTGCCCCTGTGTAATCCAGCGTCTTAGCAGGAGAAATTAACATCAGCATCGAATTTTTAAACCTTGAGAACTCACAATCAGCTTCGCCTAATCCCAGTCTCTCATCTGCGCGAAATATTCTCTAGAGCCAACGCGATACAATAGAGGACAGCCGATATCTAACTATTTCAATATGACTTTGGAGTCCTCCCCCTCTCCCCAGTCCGAGCAGCCACAGCCTTCAAATAAGCTTCCACTAGACCCCCTTCAAGAAAAGCTCAACAAGCTCGACAACAGCGAGAAAAAGGCGCTAGCTCAAGTAGAACTCGCGACAGGGCAGGCTGCTTTTGAGCGTGGGCGGTATAAGAAAGCGATCGCCCACTTCCAAACCGCCCTCAAGCTTTCCAACCCTATCGGAATGCGCGGCGGCGAAATTCAGCTCTGGCTAGTCAACGCCTACATCGCCGCAGGCGAAAACCAGGCCGGACTTGCCCTCTGTCGCAAGCTCATCCTGCATCCAGACCTTGATACCAAGCGCCAGAGCAAGCGCCTCCTCTACATTCTCGAAGCACCCGAACTAGAGCTAAAGCCAGAATGGACGACCAAAATCCCCGATCTGAGCAACCTAGACGAAGACAACGGCAAACAGTACGTCCAAAAAGCCAAGAAGCCACGTCGCAGAAAACCTCAGCTTGAACCCGAACCCCTCGACCTTAGCCAGGTAAACACCGAAGACAACCAGTTCGTCTGGATTGCGCTAATCGGCATTCTGTTGACTATCGGCGGCCTATTCTGGTTCAGCTAGTTTGGATAAGCCAATTCACGGCAGTATGATGATGCCAGCGCATCCCCAATCACCCATCATTCATCACTCCTAAATGGCTCTACAACTTCGTATCTACGTCCCCCCGCATCCCCTTATCAAGCACTGGCTAGGCGTAGCCCGCAGTAACACCACCCCCTCCCCCATTTTCCGCAGCGCCATGACCGAGCTAGGCCGATGGCTTACCTACGAAGCGGTTCGCGACTGGTTACCCACCATCGATATGGACATAGAAACGCCGCTTCAAACCTGCCCTGCCACCTTTGTCGATCCAGAAGCCTCTATCGCTATCGTGCCAATTATTCGAGCCGGTTTAGCCCTTCTCGAAGGCATTCAAAGTGCCGTACCCACAAGCAGCACCTATCATCTAGGCTTTGCTCGCAACGAAGAAACGCTAGAAGCCGACTGCTACCTCAACAAGCTGCCGGAGAAGTTTGCGCCCAATACTCGCGTTATCATTAGCGAACCGATGATGGCTACAGGCGGTACGATAATGGCAACGCTCGCCGAACTCACTCAAAGAGGCATCGACCCCGCGCTCATTCGAATTATTTCTGTCGTTGTCGCACCACCCGCCCTACAAAAAATTGCCGAACATTATCCGACGATAGCCATTTACTCAGCCATTATTGACGAAGGCTTAGACGAAAATGGCTTCATCGTGCCCGGATTAGGGGATGCGGGCGATCGCACATTCGGCACATAAGCAAACATAACAGTGGTAAATCAAGCTAAGAGAACTATTCCCATGAGCCAAAACAACTTTACCAGCGGATTTGTTGCCGGAGCCTTCTTAGGCGGCGTCGTTGGCGGCGTCATTGGCGTACTAGCCAGCAATCGGCTACGTCGCGGCGTCCCCGACGAAGACTTTAGCCAGCTTTCAGAAGAAGAGCGACACCGCTTAGAAGATGCCACCACCGAGGAGCGAATGGAGCTTGCTAGACGCGGCCTAGAAGACAAAATTGCCCAGCTCAATACGGCTATTGAAGACGTGCGCGGGCAGATGGGCAGCGTCAACAACGGCCAGAAAAGAGTAGACTACGCAGGATATTCCACAGACTCAGAAAATTAAGCCAAAAATTAAGCCGGTAGGCTAAAAAATCTAACGGCCAGCTAGCTAAGTGAAGCTTAGCTGACTTAGGATTAATTGCAAGTGAAATATCATCAGCTAGAATAGGATGCAATATAATAGCTGTCTCAACATCTAGAGCGAATAACTATGGCCGACATTTCAACCATACTGTTTACAAGTCTGGTGACCTTTCTAAACATCTACCTGGCGATTCTTTTCGTTCGTATTTTGTTAAGTTGGTTTCCCAACGTAGATTGGAGTAATCCCTTCTTCAGCGCCATCATGCAGCTCACCGACCCCTATCTCAATCTATTTCGCTCCATCATCCCGCCGATTGGGGGCCTCGATCTTTCAGCCATTTTGGCCATTATTCTACTTCAGGTATTAGCGAGCGTTGTCGGCAGTCTAGGCAGCACAGTAACGGCTTTGGTCTACAACGCTTCTTTGGGTTAACTTACAGGCCCACTAGCTAAAAAGACAAAATCTGAAAAGCCGCATCCATTTTTTGGGATGCGGCTTTCGCTTTTTCTATTCTTTTTTCTATCTGTACTTGCAGCCGCTCCACCTACTCGTCAATCGAGCGGTCCCAAGCCTGAAACCTTCTTACCTTGCTCGCAAACCCAGACGCCTTGAACTTCTCTAGTCGCAAAGGCGCAGGTTGCACAGCAGGCACCGACACTCTAAAAGAAAAATCACTCTCGCCGACCGGCACATATTCAATCCCGCCCAAACGATACCGATTTTTCATCACCGCATTGCCATCCGCGTCAAAAATACGGCCAAAAATGTCCGCATCCATAATGTCTTTACCCGAATTGTTCACCGCCGTTCCTTTAATCAAGTAGCAGGTCGCCTGCATCGAAGACCCACTAGTCGTCAAGTTCTCTGCGTAGGCCGCATCCGCCGGACATTCCTCAGCGACTAAATCCGTTAGGGCAACTTGGGTCAGCGCGTAAGCCGGTGGAGTACTCGCTAAAAAGACAGTTAAAAAAGCAAAACAGCTAATTAGCGCCGTAACCGGCAAAGTCAGCCATCTGGAAGACTGCCACGAAGAAGACTGCCGCGAAAAAGACGGCTTTTTGAAAAACCTAGAAGTCATATAAAAATAGTCGCCAAAGCATTACGAACGCAAAACAGCTTGCAAGCGTCTGTCGCTCAGAGCCATTCTCTTACTAGCTTACCGCGAATAAGGAAGCCAATTTATCACTCTGCTGGCCGACATCGCGAACAGCTCAGCGCTATCTACAAGCTATCGAGAGGCCAGATAATCTAGCAATGTCTGACGCATAATCTCAACTGGAGCCGGTTGGCCCACCCATATTTCTAGCGCGGCTGCGCCCTGGTGTATTAGCATCTCCAAACCATCAATGGCTGTTGTTCCAGCCGCACTGGCCCGCTGCAAAAATTGCGTAGGCCGAGGCGTATAAATCAAGTCGTAGGCGATCGCACTTCCCGCCATCAAACCTACTTGCTGCTGATCTAGAGGCGACGCTTCAAAACGCGGATGCATCCCAATTGGAGTCGCATTTACAACCAGCCCCGCCCCAGGCAAGAACTCATCGATCTCAGCCCACTTAATCAAACGCAAACGAGCTGAGATTTCTGACGAAGCGGCCCAGCTCTGCGAAAACGTTGCCAGCTTATCGGGCGATCGCCCCGCCACCCAAATCTCCGGACATCCCAGCTGAGCACAAGCAACGGCCACCGCCTGCGCCGCCCCCCCGTTGCCTAAAATCATCGCAGGCCGGTTAGCCCAGTTTCTCCCTAGCACTTTCAGCGGCGCTAAAAATCCTGCCGCATCTGTATTAGTCCCGTGCCACTGATTGCCCTCTCGCCACACCGTATTCACCGCGCCAATTACTCTCGCCGTCTCACTGATCTCATCTAGCAGCGGCATGATGGCCCGCTTATGCGGAATGGTGATATTAAACCCACGCAGATTAATCGCAGAGAAGCCCGCGATCGCCCGCTCCAAATCACTGGGCGCGATAGGAAATGGCAAATAAGCATAGTCGGCCCCGAGATCGGCGATCGCAGCGTTATGCATCAGCGGCGAAAAAGAATGCTCCACCGGGTAACCAATCACACCTAACAGTTGAGTTGTTCCTTTAATCACCATACGTAAACCTGACTGCGACTCTCGCTATTATCTAATGAGTACGTCTGAGTACGTCGCAGCAAACCTATCGCCTAGTGCGAGGCCTCAGTGGAAAGCCTTAAAAAAACTACGGCATCGCCGCCGCTGTCTCCACCGTTAAAACCTGTGGCGGCGTCGAGTCAGCCGGATACAGCAAATCGACCTGTACCGTACGAGTCTCTTGCGGTGCGAGCGTCACAGTTGCCAATGGCTCGCTCTGCTGTCCGCGCTTTTGCACCAGATGGATATTGCGAATTTGTGGAAAGCCCTCATCGCTCTGATAGCGTACCTGCACTGGCCCTCGAAAAAATGTCTGCGGCGCTTCTTCCACAAAAAATCTGAGCCCGCCTGCGCTTAGCTCATCTTCTTTAATCGCCGTCTGCAAGGCCACCGATACCAACTGCGGCGTATCCGTCGGATTATGCAACGGCAGCGTCAGGCTATAGCGCACCCCATAATTGCCATGTGACTGGTAAGCGGTATCTGGATAGCGAACTATCATCGGCGCACTCTGCACCTGCCCAGTACCCATGGTGCCACCATACAAAAGACTAATTCCGTAAGAAAAAGCTTCGCCCGCTGCTGGAATCGTCAACTTCTGAGTCGCCTTAGAAACTATCTCATCAGTGAGAACGCTCTGCCACTGAGACCCCTTAGAGACACCGGCTACGCGACCGTAAATTAGAGGCTCATCACTATCTTTGGGTAAAGGCGTTGGAGTGCGATCGCGCGGCCCCGCCAAACTGCCCTCTCGTAAAATCTGCTCCCAAGACGCCAAGCTCGGCGGTATCTCTTCTCCGCTTTCGTTCAAACCTACAAACTGAGACAAGCTCGCTACGTATACCGGCCCGATGCTCTCCAGCTTCACCAGCGTAGAGCGTCCGTTAATCGGCTGATCCAGCTCTCGAATTGGAATGGGCTGATTCATCAACAGCTCACTCTCACCCGGCGCGATCGCAATCACCGCCGGAAAAATATTCTGACGCTTCCCCTGCAAAATATCGCCCATCGCTCGGCTACCCGGCCCAGCATACACAGGGCTAAGCAAGCTAAACGGCACAAAGCTAGGCAGCGGGACAAACGGCGCATCCGGCTGGCTCAAATAGCTTGCACCTGTCAGCACCCGCACCGTCACCAGCTCATCAGTTGGATTATGCATCAGCACCCCAACGTACAGGCTGTCTAACAATTCAGGCACTTGCGCATCGTAGTCCAGGGCCTTATAAACATGGTGCGCAAACACGTCAAAGCGACCGTTAAAGGCAAAGTTCAAGTGGGCCTCTAAATCAGCCATGCCTGCCGGTGGAAAAGTAGAGAGTAAAATTCCCGGCTCGGCCACCAGCTCAGGGCTGTTGCTATTAAAAACCGGTACATCGTCTAGCGATCCAGGCAAAGGCCGCACGGGCTGTTCGATGACAATCTCCGCCGGAGCCGCCGGAGCCTGCGCCACCAGCTGTGAGGCTAACGGGTGCGAGGCTAACGGTGGTGAGACTAACGATTGCGGTATCATCAAAAGCGTCGTCCAGGCCAGCATAAGCGACTTCTCTATTATCAAAGGCAGTAACTTATTCTCTCCGAAGGTCTACAACAAGTCAGCTTTTTGCAACATCACTCAAAGCGATCGCCCCGCTAACAAAATCGCCCTACCACCACCCCTACAGCTGAGTGAGCGTACGAACCTGAGTTTGCAAATCGGCCGTGTTGCAGCCTTCAGAAACCGTAGAGAGACTCTTTGCCTGCAATAGATAAGCCTCTGCCTGAAAGTATTTAAGCATCGCTTCAATATCCTCAGTAACGCCCGATAAAAACGTCGAGAGCTGCGCCGGATTAGCATCGCCTTGCAGCACGCTATCCATCTGCAAAAAGTAGCCGTGGGCGCCATCAATATCTTCAACCACATGCACCTGCGACTGAGACAACAACCGGTTCAAGAAGTTTGCATGTTGCATCGCCGTTGAAACAGAAACAGCAGACGCTGGCGGAAAACAGTAGCTAATTCTAGAGAGCAAACGTACGGACTCTTCAAACCGCACAGTCCGTAACAAGCAGTTAATAGAAAAGGCTTCATCTTTAGAGAAACCTGCATCGCAGCGATGAGATAAAGCAGCGGGTTCGGTGTTTGTCTTCGAGTCAGAACGAAACAGGGATGCTTTCATAACGTAAATAAAATAGCGCGATCTGAACAGGGAACTGTCCACATGATGATGCCCGAACGTATCAAGAAAAATTGCACGGTTATGTAAGTTTTACCGGTGGTCTATCCCTTGCGAATAGAGCCTCGTTTAAAACACTGGATCTTTATCTAATCTTGTTGGGTTGAACCCCGAGAAATACGCAAAACGTGTTACTCAGATACTTTATCGAGCACTAATTGCATATCTGCTTGAATCAGCGATCGCGTCAGCGCTGTTAGCACCGGTACATGTACAAATAAGCAGGGCATTGCGATCGCACTCTCCTGAATCGCCGCTAAAACGCGATAGTAAAGGGCATTGCAAACATAATCTCCTGCGTCGTGACTAATCTCGCTAAGATGCGTATCCGCCAGCAAGTCAGCCAGATTAAGCCCCGTCTGCAAACTGCGAGAAACGCTTTTACCCTGCTGTTCAAGGGATAAGTAAGCCCGCTTCTCGGCCATACCGCAGCACACAACCGCGCGAGGACGAAACCGATACAGCGCGTTAATCACTCGAATCGGAGCCATCTCAAAGCTAACCGGCACCTGCGAAAGCCAGATCGTCCGCTCAGGCAGCTGTCCGGCGTCGGCCATTGCCGCTATCAAATCATGAGACGAGTTTGAGGATTGGTGCGATCGCCAGGGCCGAAACGAAGTAATCAGCAGCGGGCCTCGGGTCGTCGGATGAGTTTTAGTCTGCAAATGGTTTCCGGTTGTCATCACCTATTGTCATCAAACGACGCGAGTAAAACTCAACCTAACGTTCTTCTATATAATGAGGGCAATTCGCTGGAGATAAGCGCCCGATGACCACAATCGCCGTTATTGACTACGACATGGGCAACCTGCACTCCGCTTGCAAGGGCTTAGAATTTGCAGGCGCAACCCCTATTATTACAAACGACGTGGCCAAAATGGAG
>Ga0209194_1000682_pt1 | contig 24927 bp, 13 predicted proteins | sample COGITO_mtgs_1004_FD_184787 | JGI IMG/M metagenome (GOLD analysis project Ga0209194, IMG submission 184787) | Pelagic marine microbial communities from North Sea - COGITO_mtgs_100413 (SPAdes) (version 2) | ecosystem: Environmental > Aquatic > Marine > Epipelagic ...
CTTCAAAATTGTAATCTAATATTTTTGCTTCTGTACTGAGGACAGGACTTGCTAAACTAAAGGCTTGAAACACATTTCCATAATGTTGATTTATAGCAAAATTTAAAGTTTTAGGTAAATCTATAATTTCGTCTGTATTTGAATTGTATATTTTAAAATTTACGGTTTCATTAGTTGAATTGGAAAAAACAACTAAATATGCTAAATATCGATCTGTACTAGATACATAAATTAAATTTGTTGCGCCTCTCAATTCTCCGTCTACAAAGGCAGCTACTTTATCTTCTGTACTCGATAAAGTAGTGCCATTTATATTTAGAAATGCTACTGTAGTCATTGTGTATTGAAACTGATTTTCATTAACCTGCCAATTTGGAGATTGGCTAAATAAATTCAATTTCAAAAGGAATAGAACTACAATAAAAATCAATTTCCTTTTCATTAATCTTTAATTATTTTTTTAATAATTGTTTCGTTATTACTTATATAATGGAGGAGGTAAACTCCATTACTAATTCCAGGGTTTACTGTTAAGGAGTTATTCCCTTTGTTTATTTTGAATTCTTTTTCAAAAACTTGTTGACCGGTAATTGAGAATAAAATAATTCTAGAAGTTTCATCTTTGTCTGCATTTACTTTAATTGAAAGTTCATTCTTAAAAGGGTTTGGAGAAACACTAAAATTAAATTTGTGCTCTCTTAAATCTATTGGCTCTTTAAATGTTCCTAAAAGCGTATTTCTATTAAAACTAAACTTTTTTGATGAAGGTTTTAAAGTTTTATCGTTTTTCAAGTAAAACTCCAAATCATCTATCTCTTCACCATAAATAGTAATAAAAGATAGTAGTTTACCACCATACAGTTTTGTTTTTGACTGTCCTCTTATTTCATTTTTGGAATTTAAGACTAATAACTCATCATATTCTTTTGGTAATAAAACTATAGCATTCATAGAATTAGAATACTTTGAAAATTCCTGTGAAATATTTTCTTGAGAATTACCTTTTAAAGATGTTTTTGCATAAGAAATTGGATAATTAAAATTTTGCTCAATAGCAGATTCTAACATATAACCTTTTCCATCTTCTAAATAATGTAAAGAACCAATCCAACCATTATTCTGATCATAAATTGCAAATAAATTTTGAGATTTAATTACATCATTTGTAGTTGCCTGATAGCTAGCCAATGCATCATTTAAAAGTACATTAGATGGTAAAGTAAATGGCAGCCAATTCCAATCTTTAACAATAGGGAATGACCAATTGTTAATGTTTACTATAGATCCTTTAATTTTTAAAGATTGTTCATTCGATAAATAAATCTTATACATGTTGTCTGCACTTATACCTCCAGAATTAGAGATCGTTCCATCCCATCCAAAATTTTCTGTATAGGTCTCTGATTTAACAGGAGCAGTAGAAACCATTCTATCATTAGTAGCTAATGCCATGTTTTTCGTTAACTCGTTTAAGTTAATGAAATTATCATCATTTACATTAAAAGATACCCAAGTCCAACCCTCATTAAAAGATATTTCTTGTTCTATAGAACTAGTATTTTCAAAAAGTTTAGGGTTTACTAAATTACCCATAACATCGTTAAGCTGATAAGGTATTGTTAGAATATTATCTATAGTAGATTCTAATACTTTTCCTTGCGAAGCATCCCAAATTTTAAATGTTAAATTTTCTGTTTCACTCCCATCAGTGTCATCAACTTTCCCTGCATTACTATAAATGGTTAGGTAAACATAATACTGCTTGTAAGAATCGTCATATTGTAAATTAGCTACACCACGTACTTCATCATTATAAAATACGCCAATTCTATCATATTGGTCAGCAGAGAAAATACCATCTACTTTAATTCTACCAATAATATTACTACTAGATGTAAAATTATTAGGATTTACTGCCCAATCAGGTTCTTGTTCTAAAACTCTTAAATTTAGTGGTAACGTTTGATTATGTCCAAAATCTGTTTCTAGATATAAGATTTCATTATAAACATTAGCTCCTAACTCTTTATCTATAGTTGCAGTTATAATCCTTTTGCTATCTGGAGATATTATACCAGAGCTAACATCTAAATGTAGCCAATTAGGACTGTTTAATATAGAAAACTGTTCTGTAGTTCCTCCATTATTTACTAATGTAATTTCGAAGGTTTTATCTTCGTCTTTATATTTAATAATATCTACTACATGAATATGATCTTCTACAAACCAATCTACTTCATTTTTTTGCACATAAGCAGTCCATGTTATGGGAGATTCTTGTCTGTTATAAGCGCTATCGAACATTCTGTGAACAGTAATGTCTAAAACTTGTCCTTCTAAAACAGCCCAATCTGAAACTGCTGGTTCTATTATTAATTCATCTCCATTTATTACATGGTTAACACCAAACTTTGTTAACTTTCTTGCTGGTTTTATGGCAGGAACATCATCACTATAATTTGCATCTCCAGTATTAAATATTGAATTATTTGGGATGTTATCATTTCCAGTAGAAGTATGCCAATATCTAGGGCCATTCCCTGTAGAAGGTTTAGGTTCATTAAATCTTAAGTATAACATTAAACCTAAACTTTGGTTATCTACTTCATTAAAACGATCTCTACTAATTTGTTCTATGGTTCTAGCTGAATTCCAAAGTCTAAATTCATCTATTTTACCAGAAAAAACTCTATCTATGGTTTCTAAACCAACTGCATCTTTATGACCTCTTGCTCCTAACCAAGCTTTAGTTTCAGAAAAACCATTAATCTCATTTACAGCATTACTTGATACTTGTTCAGCATCTATAAATGTATTTAAAGCACCTTTTCTGTTTAAAACTAATGCTATATGATGCCATTTATTATCTACAATACTTTCTGAAGTTATCGGATAAGATTGTTCTTCGCTTTCAAAACTTAACAAACCATTGTTATTTATATTAATAGCCCATTTTTCTGAAAAGCCATTAGTGTTTTTTGGGTCTGTATCATTACCTCTTCCATTAGAGAAAATAGTCGCATCTTGGGATGCACCAGTTTTTAACCAAAAAGAAATGGTTGCATCCATGTTTTCTGTAAGGATAACTTTAGAGAGTTGGTCTAATTCTAAATATTGTCTATTAGAAAATTCATAAGAAGTTCCTTTTGGTTTTATATCCCAATTAGTATTTACGATACCATGTTTAAAGAAAGCCAAATCGTTTGCTAACTCTCCTCTTCCTTCATTCATTGGGTAATAGCCTAATAAATCACTTTCATTACCTATGTATTTAGTAGATAAATTTGCTATGGCATCATCTATACTTATAAATTTACTCCAAATTCTTAAGTCATGAATATTTCCAATAAAATTACTTCCACCAATTTTAAGTGTTTTGTTATTTGTAAAAGAAGTATTTGCTTCTCCGTTAATTAATTTTAAAACAGTACTATCTTCATATAGATATAATGTACCAGTTTCACTTTCATAAGAAATTGTATAATGATGAAATGAATTGTCATTATTTATTACTTCTGATATAGTATTGCTCCCAATAGTTGCAGTTAGGTTACCATTTTGTATACTAATATTTAAGCCATCTTCTTGATTAAAGATTGTTGCAGAAGAGGCAGTAGTTTGATTTAGCATCCAAAATTCTAATGAAAAATCTCCATTTACAATTCTTGGTTTTTCTATAGTAACATTATTATTGATTCCATTAAAGTATAGAGAAACACTATTATCTATAGGTTCTTGGTTGGTTACTCCTAAAATTTCAATTTTACTTATACTTGGATTATAAGTTATATTTTCATTAAAACGCACTCTTAAATCTTCTCCAACACCAAGAATACCATCTATAGGCAATGGCGTTCCAAATTTTTCAGGTGCATTTAAATCTACAGTTCCTTTAATAATTTCTGAGATTGTTTGTGTTCCATCTGGTCCTCCACCTGTACAATAACTTATGGCTCTAATTTCGTATTCTCCATTTGATAGGTTTTTATCAGCGATATTAAAAGGAAATAATAAATCACTACTATTAATGAGAGAAATTTGTGATGCGATTAATCCATTAACTATAGCTTCATCATAAAGAGTTTGCGAAGCGTAATAGGTTTGCAAAAGGTTCCAGTTTGGTGAAGTTGCCAATCTATATTGTAACTCAATTTTTTGAAAGCTATTAAAAGATGCATTAAAGCTATTTAAATTAATATTTAATGGTTTTGTTGTGCCATCAGAATTAAAAGCAGTGCTTCTATTATAAACCCAATTATCTGCTGGTAAATCTACAACTACATCTGTACATGTAGGTACAAAAGAAGCATTAACAATAACATCCGCGCTTACATCTTCTCCATCACACAAAGATTCTAAAATTACCCTAATTCCTTGATAATCATATTTGTCTGATCTTAATTTGCCAATAGTTAATAAGAAATCTACTGTTTTACCATAAGGTACATTAACAATTGTGCCATTAGCTTCTATATTTGTTGTTATCTCATTGTTAGTGGTATTATTATCTACTTTTAAAACAAAAGTGGCATCACTGCCTGATGCACTATTATTTCCTAATCTTAAAGTGTACTCTCCATTTTTATCTTCAGGTATATTAACAACATCTGCATCTAAAACTTCTAATAATGGTACCTCAACTCTTTGTGTTCCAAACGAAAGTACTGCATTATCAGTTGACTCTAAATTATCTAATGACTCAAAATTCTCTACTAGGCTTTTGTAATTGTCTTTAATTACTTTCTGAAATATTTTTATTTCTTTATCAATTAAATCTAAATTTGCTTTATCAGTATTATATTCTTCCTGGTCTGAATAAAGAGTATGATTAATTTTATAATTTATTCTTTTGAATTCAGCTTTTTTATTTTCTAAACTTGATTGAGCAGGATGTATTACTGAAAAATAATTTTTAAATTTTTGTTTTGTTAATAGTTTAGATACTTCACCACCTTCATATGGACAAGATGTCCTCCCACCTTGAGTTATAAAAATGGGACCAAAATCTCCAAATACATTTATAATATCCAAACTTAATAAGTTGGCTTTATCATTATCTTTTATAGTATAACTAAAAATTGTTGTTTTTTGTTCTTCTTCAGATAATGTAGTATTAATATCTTGTTGAAAAAATCCAGAAGTATTAGTGTTTAAACCAAATTTATTAAAACTCTTACCTATTCTTGCAGCTACACTTTCATCAATAGTAATATTGTATTCTACGTTGTTATCGAGAATAGTTGTTGTTTCTATACTTCTAGTTATTTCACCTACACCAGCATCAAAAGAAACATTTTCTTCATAATATTGATCTAATAATTCAGCAATTTTTTTTGAATTATCTAATTTACTATTAAGATTTATTTCTCCTAAAGGATCGTCACTACTATCAATTATGTCTTTAAGATCTTTATTAAATGTATTTGTTATATATTTTAAAATCTCTTTCTTTTTAGCTTTTAAACTTGGAGTAACAGCAATGAATTTATCTAATTCGTTTTTTAAAATAATTTCACGCCAAAGTCTTATTTGTTGTTTATATTCATCTACTGTTAACCAGCCATCTTCACCTTCTGTTATTTCAGAGTCTACCGCATTTATTGCAGCTATAAAAGATATATATTGAGGTATTAAATCGTTTAAAATATACCTTTGAGAATATACAAAAAAGGTATCTGAAGGGTCAGGGGACATTGCAAAATCTGATTTTAGATTTAAATACACTTTTTCTCCAAAACTATTGGTAAGTTCAACGTTGTTAGCGACATCACCGACAATTGCTTTAGTAAGTGTTAATTTGTTAAAAGAACTATAAAATAAGTTCACTGAATTACCAATATATAAATCTGCATCTGCACCTACCCAGTCTGGGTCATCACTTGTAGATATGGTTTGATTAAAGGTATACGTTTTTGTAACACTATTTCCATTAGTAGATTTATAATTAAGACTCGTACTTAAATCAAGTCCATCTTCTACTTCTATTTTATCTATTGGACCTGGAGCAACTCCTTTAGAAATATTCATTTCTACTCCAAAATCAAACTCTAAGGTTTCTGAACCTCCTTCGCTATCTGCGAATGAGGCTGAAGTATTAAAACTTATACTTTGTCCCTTTTCAATAGACGCAAAACTATTTGATCCTGGTGGGTCTCTTAAAATAATGTCAGGAATATCTGGGGCATTAGTTGTAAAAGTTTTAGTGCCATCAGAAGCTCCTCCTATAATTATACCTTTATTTTTAAAATCTCCAACTGGGTTATAAAATTCACCATCCAACTTAAACTTAAGACTTATTGGTTTTAAAAATTCTGAATTTGCAGCAAATGATGGAACCCCAGCATTAAAAGAATATTTAGAAAAACTTGAGTTTTTATCAGAAGTAAGTCTCTCAGTTCCTTCAAGTGCTAATTCATTGTTAATAACCAATTCACCATCTATAACAGGAACAATATCATCTGTTGGTATTGTATTATCATAATTTGTATATTTTTCAAATGTCTGTAAATAAATACTATAACCCTCCTTATTTTTCTGATCGTATATTGGGTATGCAAATCCATCTGTGCTAAAACTTTCTCCATTTATAGTTACATTATTTTCAGATTCTTGATTAATTACATTTAGAACAGGAGTAGCTCTATAGTTAAAAGATTGTTTGTAATGATAAGGATTACCTTCTGTTTTTTCTATGTTTTCTGACTCATATGTAGGTGTTATTTTATCCGGTATTTTTGAGAAATCTAACTCTATTGCTGAAGTTGAACCTATAGGAAGTGATGGTTGAGTAATTATAGTTATATCTTCTTTTTTATACTTGTAAATTATTGGTAAAATTGCGATTCTAAACTCCCCTGTTTCTTTATTTGTTTTAAAAGTGAATTGGGTTTCTGGTTGAACTTTATCATGGTCTGGATAATTAAATACAACTTTAGCTTGGCCAATATTATTTATAGAACTAATGATTTCATCAACTTCTTTACCTTCTGTATCAATATAGGTTTTCTTAAAAACACCCCCTATTTCATTGTTATCTTCATCTAATGTAGCATCTAATCCAAAACCAATTTCTTTTTCAGCTTGCACTGCACCTCCAACAATTCGTCCAACAACAGTTACTCTAGTTTTGTCAACAAAGGTTACAATATCTTCTCTGTTTTCAAAAAACTCTTCAAAATTATCTTTTGGGTCACTTGAGGTTTTTGGATATCTACCATCAAATTCAAATTCATGACCATTTTTTTTAACAGTAATATAATGGTTACCTATGGGTACATTTATTGTAAACTTCCCTTCAGTATCAGTTATAACAGGAAAATTATTTGAGTCTAAAACTATTTCACCATCTATGTAAATATTTGCACCTTCAATAGTAATTTTTGCATACTCCTCTAAAGTATCATCTGTTTTACTATTTAAATCTTCACCAGGATTTAACCAATGTTGTCCTTTAGCATATGGTACTCCATTAAGATCTTGGTAGGCATTATAACCATCTTCAGTTATTCCAGCACCACTTGCTACAGGGTCAGCAAAAGGTTGGAATACACCCCTAGAATCATACAGCACCTGTCCTTTAAATTGAAAAGAAGATTTATCTATAAAATTAACATCATTTACTACTGTAGAGCCTTGTCCTAAATAAACCAATTTTTGGCCCGGTTCAAATTGATGCAAACCAATAGAGGGAGTAATCTTAAAAGATTCTCCAGTACCAGAATATGGAATAGCAGAAATTTCATAATTACCATTTTCATCAGTAACACCTAAAACTCCCAGTTGGTAGGGTCCACTAACATCATTATTAATTTTAGAAGTACTAGCAGTATTGTTTACGCCTTCTAACCAAGTAATTTCGTGTTTATTATAAATTCCTATGGTACGAAATTCTGCATGGTTTTTATTGTAGTTAAATCCATCTCTAGAATTATCATATATATGTATACCAAGGCCTTCATTAATTCCTAGATAGCTGATTAATCTTTTGTCATTTCCACTGATATATCTTTTAAAATCTGTTCTTATTTCGTTTTCAGATAATTCAGAATTCCAAATTCTTATTTCATCAAAAATAGCTTTAGTTGTTCCACCAATTTTTATATCATTCCAAGAACCTTCATGAGTAGTTGACAAATCTATAATTTTATTAAAAATTTGAAAGTTAATATCTTTATAAGGGTTTATTTTTTTATCATTTTCTGTAATTTCAAGTTCTTGTATTTTTTCTATATAAGTTTGATTAATTTCTCTTCCGTTTATAAATAATTTAGGTTTTTCATTATCATTTAACACCACAGAAAAATGAGTGAAAACATCGAAAAAAGAATCTATAGGTAGCATTATATCATCTCCTCTATTATTTGTATTCCCAGTTGGAAAAAAATTTCGTAGAATAAACTGTGAGTTACCTACTTCAAAGACCAAACCACCAAAATTTGGTTGATCTACTCTTACAGTAATATCAATGTTTTTATTTGTGTCATTTAAATTAAAAAGCCTAATTGGTGCTGGGTTATTTGGTCGTTCAAAAGGTTTTACCCAAGTTTGCAAAGTAGCAACTTTATCAATGGGTTTGTTTATTCTTTTAATATCTATAAATGAGTTATAATTAATTAATAAAGAGTTTCCAGAACTTTCGTTATTAGTATTTGTAGTTGCAGAAACAGTTACACCTGGTACACCACTACCCCCATCAAAACTAACATTACCTGTTACAATTGCTGTTGGGCTTCTAAACCCAATACCTGTAATGTATTTTTGTAAATAGTCATTACCATCTAATCCATCAGCTTCAACTTTGTATTCGTAAAGTACACCTCCATCAACATATAAATCTTCATAACTGTTTTCATCTTTAGAGACATTACTTTGAAAAATCCAATTTTCAGAATTATCATCAGTATATTTTCTTCTGTAAATTTTTAACAGTTTAATGTCATCATAATTATTTTTTAGCTCCCAAGAAATCAAAACTTTATCACCAAAAAAACCTTTCGAAATATCAAAGGAAGCATTTTCTTCACTAAAAGTATCATAAATGTATAGTATATCCCAAGGAAACCTAAAAATTGCATTATAAGTGGGGTTTGTATTATTTTGATCCACAATTCCTCGTTGAAATATTACACCTACTTGTAATTGAATAGTTGCTGAATTTCCATTAATTGTAAGAACTTTAATATCTTCAGGGTCAGGAGAACGCTGGGATGTAGTTACAATTTGTGCCCCATCACTTACTTGGGCTAATAAGTTTAATGCCATAAGGCAGAAACTTATGGTTATAATTATTTTTTTCATATTATAACCTGTTATAATTTAATAATATAATTTACACCAAAACTACTTGGTCTAACTTCGGAGTTGTCAGTGGCAGTAATTCCATTAACACTACCACTCATAGAATGCTTATGATTAGTATCACGACCTTCAACAGGTTCACCAGATTCTCTTCTAGGCAAACCATAAAGATCCCCTGAAGTTTCTCCAGTTCTTAAAGTTACATCTCTCCATGAAGTAGAAGCTGGTACTTTTCTAGTTGAGCCATTTAATGCATGAGTCCAATCTACACTCAAATCATTGGAATGTTCATGATTCTTTGTTCTAGTAGATTGGTTTTGATATCCCCTTAAAGGTATTTCGTTTACGTGTGGTTCAGGATTTATACCTGTACCTTTTAAAAATCTACCTTTTAAATTAGGTGTATTTGTATCCCCTAATAAAGCTCTTAATTTTTCAGTTGCAGTATTAGTAGGTATGCTAGCTCCATTGCATAATAACCATCCTTCAGGCACAGAGTTTTCATCACCAATAAAAGGCATAATAGCACCTGTAGGTACTCCATTATTTGCAGAAATGGCATAAGGCACATGCATTAATTGAGATTCTTGTATAATTCTAGAATCTTCTTTATTTGTAATACGTAACCATACTTTTTGGTTGGCAAAAACAGCATTATTCTCAAAAGTTGGGTCTATGATAGTAGAAAACACTCCAAAATTATCTGTAACTACTTGTTTTGAAACTGCAGAAAAAGTTGCATTTTCTGCTCCAGCATCAGTTTTACTAAAAAATTCAAAATCTAATGTAATATTTTGATTTTTATATGAAGAATTGTTTGCATCTCTTGCAATACCCTGCACAGCAATGCCAGTTGCTGTAAAAGAGGCTTGTGCAAAAAAGTTTAATGTAATAAAAAGTAATATTAAAGAAAGGAATGCTTTTTTCATGGTTGAGTGATTAGTTTCTAATTAAAATAATATGTCAAAGGTTAAAAATTATATTGAATTTCAAAGAATAATTAGGGGTGATTTTTCTAATCCTTTTTCATAGATACTGCATTTCTAGATGTTTATGAAAATAAAATTGTTATAAACCTAAGATTCCCAGTAATTTATGCTAATATTTTAGAAAAAAAACATGAAAAAGATTCAACTAAAAGCTAGTTGTCATAGTAATTTTACACTAAAACTGTTTTTTTTAAAACCTTTTAGAAAAAGATAACTTTTGCAACAACCTCTATGATATAAAAAGATTACGATCTTAAAGCAGTACTAATAAAAAGTGATGATTTTACACAAACGTTTTAGAGGCCATAAACCAAAACCAGATGCGTTATTAAAAAGAACAGGGTTAATATAGTTTGCATTCTTCAGTAGGCAGTTCTCAGTCAGCAAGACACTGTCCACTGAAAACTGCCTACTGCTTACTATTTTTAGCTTCAATCCATTTACTCATATATTTTGTAGCTTGAAGCGTGTGATGTTGCAACAAACTTCCCATGAAATTATGAGTTCTATGAGTTTCCAAATTATCTTGAATTTCTTCTATTTGGTTGATAAAAGGAGCACTTAACTTTTCTTTATCGTAAATTTGATTGATGATTTCAATTCCATTTTGCTGAGATTGCTTCCATATTTTTTCATCAGAAAATAACTGAATTGCTTTTTTCGAAAATTCATAATAATCATCATTTATAAATCCATTCCAAGATAAATTGTTACACATACCTTCTGCACCAATTGTTGTGGTTACACTTGGCGTTCCACAAATCATTGCTTCCGTAAGTTTTCCTTTTATTCCTGCTCCAAAACGTAACGGAGCTAAAACAACTTTTGCATTACCAACAACCTCTTTTGCATCTTCTGCAAAACCTTTTATAATAAACCCATCTTTTTTATTATGCAATTCTTGAATTTGTTGAGTTATATACGCACCATAAATATGAACTTGAGCTTCTGGGAGGCTCTCCTTAATTTCATTCCAAATTTCATTTTTGATAGTTAATACCGCATCAACATTTGGTTTATGGAAAAAATTACCAATAAAAATAAAATGCTCTCTTTCTTCAAAAGGTACCCAATTTTTAATTTGATGTGTATCAATCTTATCTAGTAAAAATGGTAAATAACAGAGAATTTTTTCATCAACCTTAAAAATAGATTTTAATAAATCCATTTCAAACATTGAAATGATTAAAGATACATCACATCTTAATATGGATGCAATCTCTCTTTTAGTATCCTCTGATTTCAACAACGCTTCCGTTGTAAATTCTTGTCCTTTTTTTAATTGTTGCTGTCTTGTTTTTCGCAAAAAATGCAAATCTTCAGTATCTAAAATTCGCAATGCATTTGGACAATTTTCTGCAACTCGCCAGCCAAATTGTTCTTCCATCATAAAACGATCGAATAATACAATAGTTGGTTGTAAATCTTTTATAAAATCATCAAAAGAAGTATTATTTAATTCAATAGAAACTTCATCAATTCCTAAAGAACCTAAACTTGCTGCCTTCTCACTCTTTTGGGCTGGAGAAGCAAAAGTTACTTTCCAGTTTTGTTTTAAAAACTGCTCAATAAGTTGCAGCATTCTACTTCCTGCAGCAGAAGAATTGGGTTCTACCCAAACATATCCAATAATTAAAACCTGCTGCAAAATCGATTACTTAGTATTCATTTGTCGCTTGTAATCTGCTTGTACTTTTTTACCCCAAGTAACTACTGCATCAACTTGCTCTTGTGACAAATTAGCTTCCGAATGCGTCCAAGTATAAGAATTTAAAGGCATTTCTCCTTCTGCAACCTCTTCATACAACTCATCCATTTTATGCTCTTTCTTTTTTAAAGAATATTCGTTCCATTTAGAAAAGTTCAAATGCTTTTTACCATCTTTAACATGGCTTGCTAGCCAATAATTTACAGGCGTAATATTATTGTACCAAGGATATGCTGTTTTACTTGAATGACAGTCGTAACAAGTAGTTTCAAAAATATTTTTTACATTTTCTGGCGGATTTGTTTCTGCAATAAAACTATCTACAGAAGCCAAATCTCCTTCATTTTTTTCAGGTCCAAAAAACTGAGCAATAATGAAAACGAATAACAAAAAGTAACCTAATTTTTTAAGTATTTTCATCGAATAAATTTTAAGATGTATAAGATAGTAAAACTACTAAATTCTCACTTTATTTTGTGAAAATATCCGTATTTTTGTCAACTATTATTGAAAACCAAACCGTAAGGTCAAAGATTACACAAAATAAACGCACTCATGAAATACGATATTATTGTAATTGGTTCTGGTCCTGGAGGATACATTTCTGCAGTTAGAGCATCTCAATTAGGTAAAAAAGTAGCAATTATTGAAAAATATTCAACTTTAGGTGGTACATGTTTAAATGTAGGTTGTATTCCTTCTAAAGCTTTACTAGATTCTTCACACCATTATTACGATGCTGTTCATCATTTTGAAGAGCATGGTATTTCTGTTCAAAATCCCTCTTTCGATTTTGGCAAAATGGTGGAAAGAAAAGCGAAAGTTGTAGAAACTACAACTGGTGGAATTAAGTATCTAATGGACAAAAATAAGATTGATGTTTATGAAGGTTTAGGTTCTTTCCAAGATGCTACGCATGTAAAGATTTCAAAAAATGATGGCACTTCAGTAATAATTGAAGGAACAAATATCATTATTGCAACAGGTTCAAAACCATCAACTTTACCTTTTATCTCTCTTGACAAAGAACGTATAATTACCTCTACTGAAGCGTTAAAACTTCCGGAAGTACCGAAGCATTTAATTGTTATTGGCGGAGGTGTTATTGGTTTAGAATTAGGTTCTGTATACAAACGTTTGGGAGCAGATGTTACCGTAATTGAATATATGGACAAAATTGTACCAGGAATGGATACAGATGTTTCTAAAGAATTGCAAAAAGTATTTAAAAAACAAGGGATTAAATTTGCGACCAGTCATAAAGTAACCTCTGTAAAAAGAAGCGGAAATACTGTTGTTGTAAAAGCTACTGATAAAAAAGATAGAGAAATTGAATTTTCTGGTGATTATTGTTTGGTTTCTGTAGGAAGAAAAGCATATACAGAAGGTTTAGGTTTAGAAAAAATTGGCGTTGAAGTAAATGAACGTGGTCAAGTTTCTGTAAACGACCATTTGCAAACTAATATTGATTCTATCTATGCAATTGGTGATGTTGTTAAAGGTGCTATGCTGGCGCACAAAGCAGAGGAAGAAGGTGTTGTTGTCGCAGAATATTTAGCGGGTGAGAAACCTCATATTAACTATAATTTAATTCCTGGTATTGTGTACACTTGGCCAGAAGCTGCTGCAGTTGGTATGACTGAAGACGAATTAAAAGAAGCAAAAATTGATTATAAAGCGGGTAAATTTTCTATGAGAGCTTTAGGAAGGTCTCGTGCAAGTGGAGATATTGATGGTTTTGTTAAAGTTTTAGCTGATAAAAAAACAGATGAAATTTTAGGCGTTCACATGGTTGGTGCACGTGTTGCAGATTTAATTATGGAAGCTGCCGTTGCCATGGAGTTTAGAGCTTCTGCTGAAGATTTAGCAAGAATTTGTCATGGTCACCCAACCTATTCTGAAGCTGTAAAAGAAGCTGCAAAAGCTGCCTGGGATGGAAAACCTTTAAATGCATAAAATATAAATACCAATTAGAAACCTCACTACTTGTGAGGTTTTTTTGTTTCTAAAACTTTCGAGTATTTTTACCAAACATATGCAAAGAACGATTCGTACTTTTTCTGCTGACAAACTAGCTAAATTTAAAACAAATTTACTTTCTTGGTCTCAACAATTTGAAACTGCAATTTGGTTAGATTCTAATAATTATAAACAACAGTACTCAAGTTTTGACTGTATTTTAGCAGTCGAGGAGTTTACCGCGATTAAAACAGATTATCAAAATGCATTTGAGAAATTAAAAGAATATCAAACCCTAACTAAAGATTATATTTTTGGGTACATTTCTTATGATGTAAAAAATGATGTTGAACAACTTTCTTCAAATAATTTTGATGGTTTAGATTTTGCGGACTTGTACTTTTTTCAACCGCAAAAATTAATTTTCATTAAAGGGAATAGTATCGAATTTCACTACTTAAAGATGGTGGATGATGAAATTAAAAATGATTTTGAAACTATAAAAAAGTACCACAAAAATGTAGATTCTATCAAAGCCATTGTTTCACAGAGTCCAAATACTACCTCTGAAAATATGAAAAATGACATCAAAATAAAACTCCGAATTCACAAAGATGAGTACTACCAGAAAGTAAACAAAATTTTAAACCATATTAAAAAAGGAAATATCTACGAAGCCAATTTTTGTCAAGAATTTTATGCCGAAAATAGCACTATAAATCCTTTAGAAGTTTACAATGATTTAAACAAAATTTCTGAAGCTCCATTTGCCGTATTTTTTAAAATGGAACATCAATATTTATTATCAGCAACTCCAGAAAGATATCTTAGAAAAGAAGGAAGAAAAATAATTTCTCAACCAATAAAAGGAACTGCAAAAAGATTAATTAGTGCGTTTGATGATGCACAAATTGCACTCGATTTGCATAGAGATGAAAAAGAACGTTCAGAAAATGTAATGATTGTAGATTTGGTTAGAAATGATTTGTCTAAATCCGCAAAAAAAGGAACTGTAAAAGTTGAAGAGTTATGTAAAGTATATTCTTTTAAACAAGTGCATCAATTAATTTCTACCGTAGTTTCAGAAATTGAAGAGAAGACGCATCCCATAGACGTCATTAAAGACACGTTCCCTATGGGAAGTATGACAGGAGCTCCAAAAATTTCTGCAATGAAAATAATTGAAGATTTAGAAGAAACAAAACGTGGCTTGTACTCAGGAACGGTTGGTTACTTTACCCCTAATGGGAATTTCGATTTTAATGTTGTTATAAGAAGTATTCTGTATAATGAAGAACAGAAATACATTTCTTATTCTGTTGGTGGCGCAATTACCGCGAAATCTATTCCTGAAAAAGAATATGAAGAGTGCTTATTAAAAGCAAAAGCAATGAAATATGTATTGCTAAACTCCAAGTAAAATTATTAATTTTAAATTCAATTATTCCTTTTAATTCTACTGAACTTATTTCAAGAAAAATAGAAATCTTTTTTAACTATATTTACTCAATGATTATCAACCAAGAAGAAAAATTTCAACTGATTTTTGATAAACTCAAAGAAAAACAAACTGAACAAAGTATGTTTAACAAGTTTCTTGAAATGTATCCTGCAGAATGGAAACAACTTAAAGTAACTTTTTCGAAGTTTAATAGAAGTAAGCAATTTGGAAAAACAATTCCGCTACCAAAACCAGAACAATCTTTAAGAAAAGAAATTAGAGTTTGGTTAAAAAGACACTAATTATGATGCACAAAGAATTCAATTTTCATATTTATCAAACCAATTTTTACGGGCAATATTGGCAAGCAAAAAACACAAAAGCTGTTATCGTTTTGGTGCATGGAATGGGCGAACACTCTGGACGCTATAAACATGTGGCCAAAAAATTAAATGAAAATGATTTTTCTGTTGTCGCTTTCGATCATTTTGGACATGGAAAAACAACTGGAAAGCGTGGTCATAATCCGAGCTTTGAAGCTGTTTTAGAAAGCGTTTCTAAGACCATTGAAAAAGCAAAGGCATTATTTCCTGATGCACCAATTTTCTTATACGGCCACTCGATGGGTGGAAATACTGTTATCAATTATGCCCTCAAAAAAAAGCATGACTTAAAAGGAATTATTGCTACAAGTCCGTTTTTAAAATTGGCTTTTGAACCACCAAAGATTAAACTAGCTGTTGGCAAATTGTTGCAAAAAATTGCGCCATCTATAACCATGGGAAATGAGTTAGATGCTAATGATATTTCTAGAGAAAAAATAGAAGTTGACAAGTATATAAACGACCCTTTAGTGCATGCTAAAATTAGTCCTAACTTCTCTTTAACTTTTATTGACTCCGGAAAATGGGCCATTGAAAACGCAAGTAAACTGGAGACTCCAATATTTTTATTACATGGAACAGGTGATAAAATTATTGATTATAGAGGAACGCAGGAATTTGCGAATAATTCTGATAAAGCAACTCTAAAACTGTATGAAAATGGTTATCATGAATTACAAAACGATTTGTGTAAAGAAGAAATGCTAGAAGATGTTGTAAACTGGCTAAATTCTCAACTTTAATTTCCGTATTTTTGAAGCATAAATGCTGCAAAAATTCAAAGAACATATCCATATAAATTTTCCTTTTTTAAAGGACAAAAAACTATTAATTGCTATTTCTGGTGGTTTAGATTCTGTGGTTTTAGCTCATCTCTTATTTGAGTTAAATTTCACTACTTCTTTAGCACATTGTAATTTTCAACTTCGAGCAAAAGAAAGTGATTTAGACGAGGAATTCGTCAAATTATTTTCACAAAAAACGTATAATCAGATTTTTACAAAAAAATTTACTACTGAAGAGTTTGCAAAAGAGAAGAAACTTTCGACTCAAATTGCTGCCCGAGAATTACGTTATCATTGGTTTCAAGAATTGATTGCACAACATAATTTTGACTTTGTTTTAACGGCTCATCACGCAGACGATAATTTAGAAACATTTCTCATTAATTTGACAAGAGGATCAGGTCTTGATGGATTTACAGGAATTCCAAAAATTAACGGAAATATTGTTCGTCCGCTTTTAGCTTTTTCTAGAGAAGAAATATTAGCCTACGCAAAAGCCAATAATATTAAATGGAGAGAAGATGCAAGTAACGCTTCAATAAAATATATTAGAAATAAAATTAGACATCAAATTGTTCCTATTTTAAAAGAAATAAATCCAAATGTACTAGAAACGTTTTCAAAAACATCAGAACATTTACAACAAAGCAAACAAATTATTGAAGATAGAATTGCTAATATTTCAGCAAAAATTATCACATCTGAAAACTCAATTTTAAAAATTGACATTGATAAAATACGTCAACTGTCGAACTCCAAAGCATATTTGTATCAACTGTTAAAAGAGTACAATTTTACGGAGTGGAATGATGTTTACAGCCTACTTTCTGCGCAATCAGGAAAACAGGTTTACTCTAAAACGCATCGACTATTAAAAGACAGAGCGTTTTTAATGTTGAGTAAAATAGATGATGATGAAAATCACAAAGAGATTACAAATCCTATCTCTTTAAGCTTTAATATTGTTCAGCAAATAGCAATAGAAGACAAACAGCACATTTACGTGGATAAAGATTTATTAAAATATCCATTAATAGTAAGAAAATGGCAAAATGGCGACTATTTTTATCCCAGTGGAATGCAAGGGAAAAAGAAGTTGAGTAAATATTTTAAAGACGAGAAGTTTTCTCTTCTTCAAAAAGAAAATACTTGGTTACTTTGCAATGCGAACAATGAAATTATTTGGATCATTAACCATAGACAAGACAGACGCTTATCGGTTAAAAAATCCTCTAAAAACATCTTAAAAATAACCTCAAAATAATGAAGAAATTCATCACCGTTTTTATCCTTTTATCCTCTTTATTTTTAAAAGCACAAACTGCAAACGAGCCAATAAAAATAGAAACGTCTATTCAAAAAATATCAGAAACCGAGTATAACCTTATTTTTACCGCAACACTTTTTAAAGGTTGGTATTTATATTCACAATACAATCCTGATGAAGCTTCTTTACCTTTAGAAATTACAATCCTTGAAGGTGAATCTGGTTATAAACTAGTTGGTAAAGCCGATGAACAAGACACTTTTAAAAAATATTCTGAAACATGGGAAAAAGAAGAAATTGTTTTTAAAGACAAGGCAATTATTACCCAAAGAATTCAACTTACCAATAAAAATATTTCAGAAATAAGACTAAATTTCTTTGGTCAAGTTTGTGAAACTGCTTGTATCAATGTCGATGAAAACTTTACCTTTTCCTTAACCGGAAACATTTCAAAAGAAGAAATTTCAATTGACGAAAAAAGCACAAATCTTACAAAAAAATTAAAGCTTAATTTAAAGAACACATCACTTTTAAAGAATTCTACAGATTCAGGTACAGAAAGTTCAAATGGTTTATTTAGTATCTTTTTATTAGGTTTTGTTGGCGGTTTATTAGCATTGTTAACTCCTTGTGTTTTCCCCATGATTCCTTTAACAGTATCGTTTTTCACTAAACAATCAATAAACAATAAGAAGGGTGTTTTTAATGCGATATTGTACGGGATTTTTATTGTATTTATTTATATTTTATTAAGCCTTCCATTTCATTTTTTAGACAATTTAGATCCAGAAATACTTAACACAATTTCTACCAATGTTTGGTTAAATATTTTCTTTTTTGTGGTGTTAGTATTTTTTGCTTTTTCTTTCTTCGGGTTTTACGAAATTACACTACCAAGTTCTTGGGGAAATAAAATGGATTCTGCTTCTTCTATTGGCGGAATTATTGGAATTTTCTTTATGGCGTTAACTTTGGCAATTGTTTCCTTTTCTTGTACCGGCCCTATTTTAGGTTCTTTATTGGCGAGCTCTTTAACTTCTGATGGAGGAGCAACACAGTTAACGGCTGGTATGACAGGATTTGGATTGGCATTAGCTTTACCTTTTGCTTTATTCGCACTATTCCCAAGTTGGTTAAATTCTTTACCAAAATCTGGTGGATGGTTGAATACCACAAAAGTGGTCTTAGGATTTTTAGAATTGGCTTTGGCATTTAAATTCTTATCCAATGCCGATTTAGTAGCACATTGGGATCTACTGAAGCGAGAAGTTTTTATAGCAATTTGGATTGTGATTTTTGTTGGATTAGCGCTCTATTTATTTGCTAAAATTAAATTTCCTCATGATTCCCCTATCAAAAAATTATCCTTCTCAAGAATATCTTTTGGCATTTTAATAATTTCGTTTATTATTTATATTTCTCCTGGTGTTTTAAAAAATCCTACTTGGAATTTAAGTTTGTTAAGCGGCTTTCCACCTCCACAATTTTATAGTATTTACGAACAAGAGAGCGATTGCCCTTTAGGTTTAAACTGTTATAAAGATTTTGATGAAGGTATAGTTGCTGCTAAAGAAAGTAATAAACCAATTTTGTTAGACTTCACTGGTTGGGCCTGCGTAAACTGTAGAAAAATGGAAGAGAATGTATGGAGTGAACCAGATATTTATGAAATCTTAAAAGATGAATATATATTGATTTCGTTATATGTAGATGATAATGAAAAACAGTTGCCTAAAGAACAGCAATTCGATTATTTGAAGAAAAATGGAAAAGTTAAGAAGATAAAAACTGTTGGTGATAAATGGTCTACTTTTCAGGTAATTAATTTTAAGAATGCATCCCAACCTTATTATGTTCTATTAAGTCCTGATTTAGAAATATTAAATAACACTCAACAATATACGGATAGAGATACATATTATAATTGGCTAAAAGAAGGACTAACAACCTTTTATGAAAAATAATTTTATATTTACCTAAAATAATGATCTAAGAGTTATGCAGACAAAATACTTCTATTTACTTATAATTTTGCTATTTAGCATCACTATGAGTGCGCAACAAAAGACCGAAATGAATGTAAATACATCTCAAAGCATTTATACTCTCAATTTTGATAACAAGGATTTAAATACTTATGATGCATTAAAAAAGAGATTAGGTTTTTCAGCTTTCAAATTTTTCGTAACAATACTTCCCTCGGCAGAATTCCCAATGTCCCAGAGTTTTTCTGTTCCAAGCGTACACCGTATTTTTGAATTTAAAGGCATGAAAAAGAAACCAACAATCTATAAATTAGATGATCTTAAAAGATATCAAAACAATAGACTAGCAAGAGAAATTAATTACAAGAATGACCCTTCGCAATGGAATTTGCATCGTATTGAAAATAGAATTCAACCTTATTTCTTAAAAAAACAAAAAAATAAACAATTGAAAAAAATCTAATCAAATTTCCATCGTTTTCGTAATTTTTAATGACATTATTAGCAAAAACCTAGGTTCTTTATTTTTGGTTTTTTGTAATTTCACAACTTAAACTTTTGAAAAAAATGGCTAGATTACCAAAACTAACTAGATTTAATGATAATGTGTTGTCTAAATATCAAATTTACAACAGCATTTTTATGACACTTCCATTTGACACGATAAGCAATACCGGTGTCTTATTACCTCTTTTTCATGAAATATGTAAAAACGGTTTTGATAATGGAAATAATCCTACAGAAATTGTAGACCTGTTCTTTCAGAAATATCAAGAAAATCCTTCAGACCAAAATAAAAAAGATTTACTTTTTCTCTTTATACAATACATTGAACGTCAAGTTGTTTTATTTGATGCTATTGAAGACGCTGCTTTTCCTATTGTGAATAATATGGACGGTATTGGTACGCTTCGTAATTCTAAAGAAATTGCAATTTTAAGTGAAAAAAAAGAAGAATTAAAAAAGCATTTAGAAGATTTTAAAGTACGTATCGTTTTAACAGCGCATCCAACTCAATTTTATCCAGGTTCTGTATTAGGTATTATTACAGATTTAGATAAAGCCATACAGAATGATGATTTATTACTCATCAAAAAATTATTAGCTCAGTTAGGAAAGACGCCTTTTTATAAGAAGGCAAAACCGACTCCTTATGACGAAGCGATAAGTTTAATTTGGTATCTAGAAAATGTATTTTATCATTCTATAAGTAAAATATACAACTATGTTCAACAACATATTTATGATGGAGAACCTTTAGAAAATGAAATTATTGACCTTGGCTTTTGGCCAGGTGGAGATAGAGATGGAAATCCGTTTGTAACAACAAATATCACTTTAGATGTTGCAGAAAGATTGCGCCAATCAATTTTGAGAAGTTACTATGGAGATGTTAAGCGTTTAAAAAGACGTTTTACTTTTGATGGTGTTCAAGAAATTTTAGCAAAAGTGGAAAAACGCTTGTACAAACACGTTGTTAGAAGTTACAAGAAAGTTAATTTTTCGCAAAAAATATTGTTATCAGAATTAGAAGCAGCAAGAGAAATTGTAAAAACAAAGCATAATTCTTTATTTATCGAAGAATTAAATGATTTTATTAATAAAGTAAGAATTTTTGGGTTCCATTTTGCAACCTTAGATATCCGACAAGATAGTAGAGTGCATCACAAGGCATTTACACAAATTGTAGATGATTTAGCTGCTGATGGAGACACAACCTTCCCTAAAAACTATCATCATTTATCTGAAGATGAACAGATTTTAATTTTATCATTGGTGAAAGGAAATATCGATCCTAAAATTTTATCTGATGAAATGTCTGTAAAAACTATTGAGTCTATTTATGCGCTAAAAACCATACAAGCAAGAAATGGTGAACGTGGTGCAAATAGGTACATTATTAGCAACAACCAATCAGCATTAAATGTCATGCAAACTTTTGCGATGTTAAATTTATGTGGCTTTGAAAACGAATTACCTGTAGATGTAATTCCGCTTTTTGAAACTGTAGATGATTTAGAAAACTCTAGTGATGTTATGCGTACCTTATATTCTAACCAAGCTTATAGATATCATTTGACGAAAAGAAAAAACAAACAAACTATAATGTTAGGTTTTTCTGACGGAACCAAAGATGGGGGGTATTTAATGGCAAATTGGGGGATTTTTAAGGCAAAAGAAGCACTTACTAAAATCTCTAGAGAATTTGATATTGAAGTAATTTTCTTTGACGGACGTGGAGGACCACCTGCAAGAGGTGGAGGAAAAACACATCAATTTTATGCTTCTTTAGGACCTACTATCGAAGACAAAGAAATTCAATTAACCATTCAAGGTCAAACAATTAGTTCTAATTTTGGAACCTTAAACTCATCTCAATTTAACTTAGAACAATTAATAAGTTCTGGTATAAAAAACGAAGTATTTACGAAAGATCAATTAAATGATAAACACCGAGAAATCATAGAAGATTTAGCGGATACTAGTTATAAAACGTATGTAAACTTTAAAAATCATCCACAATTTTTACCGTATTTAGAAAAAATGAGTACGTTAAAATATTATGCAAAAACTAATATTGGCAGCAGGCCCAGTAAACGTTCAAATTCTGACACTTTAGATTTCTCAGCATTAAGAGCGATTCCTTTTGTTGGAAGTTGGAGTCAATTAAAACAAAATGTACCTGGATTTTTTGGGGTTGGAACAGCATTAAAAAAATATGAAGAAGCAGATCGATTTGATGAAATTATTGAATTCTATAATGCTTCAGATTTCTTTAAAACACTGTTAGAAAACAGTATGATGAGTTTAACAAAATCATTCTTTGGCTTAACTGCTTATATGGCCGATGATTCAGTTTTTGGTGAATTCTGGAAATTAATTTTTAAAGAATATGAGACTACCAAAAGGTTATTTTTAAAACTTACTGGAGATCAAGAATTAATGGAAAATTTTCCAATAGGTAAAGCGTCTATAGAAATGAGAGAAAACATTGTATTACCATTATTAACAATACAACAATATGCCTTAAAGCAAATTCAAGATTTACAAAAAACGGATGGAAACATCAAAGAAATAGAAGTTTATGAAAAAATGGTGATGCGTTCTTTATTTGGTAATATTAATGCAAGTAGAAACTCTGCTTAAAATTAAATTTTAATAGCATTCTTTTTTTCTCTATTTTTAAAGAAAAAAAAGAATGCTAGTTAAAGTCTATGGCTCTGCCGTATTTGGTATTGAAGCCACCACAATTACGGTTGAAGTAAATATCGACAAAGGAATAGGATATCATTTAGTTGGTCTGCCAGACAATGCTGTCCGTGAGAGTTCTTATAGAATTTCTGCTGCTCTAAGTAATAATGACTACAAACTTCCTGGTAAGAAAATTATTATAAATATGGCGCCTGCCGATATCAGAAAAGAAGGTGCTTCTTATGATTTAACACTTGCTATTGGAATTCTTGCTGCCTCAAATCAAATAAAATTTAACAATATTAACGACTACATTATTATGGGCGAACTTTCTTTAGACGGAAGTTTACAGCCTATAAGAGGTGCTTTACCAATCGCTATTAAAGCCCGAGAAGAAGGATTTAAATATTTAATTCTTCCTAAAGAAAATGCCAAAGAAGCGGCAATCGTAGATAATCTAATAATTTTAGGCGTAGAAAATATCTTAGAAGTAATCAACCATTTTAACGGTGATAAAAAAATTGAACCTACTATTGTAGATACGAGAGCAGAATTCTATAAAAATATTGATTTTCCTGAATTTGATTTTTCTGACGTAAAAGGACAAGAATCTATAAAACGATGTATGGAAATCGCTGCAGCTGGCGGGCATAATATTATTTTAATTGGGCCTCCAGGATCAGGAAAAACAATGTTAGCAAAAAGATTACCATCCATTTTACCGCCAATGACTTTGCATGAAGCACTAGAAACCACAAAAATTCATTCTGTAGTTGGTAAAACAAAGAATAATGGCTTAATGTTTCAAAGACCGTTTAGAAGCCCACACCACACTATATCAAATGTTGCCCTTGTTGGTGGTGGTCAATACCCAAAACCAGGAGAAATTTCACTTTCACACAACGGTGTATTATTTTTGGATGAATTACCAGAATTTAAAAGAGATGTTTTAGAAGTAATGCGTCAACCTTTAGAGGACAGGGATGTGACTATTTCTAGAGCAAAATTTACAGTAACCTATCCATGTAGCTTTATGCTGGTAGCAAGCATGAATCCCAGTCCATCAGGCTATTTTAACGATCCAAATTCGCCAATGACTTCTTCCCCACAAGAAATGCAGCGATATTTAAGTAAAATCTCTGGACCTTTATTAGACAGAATCGATATTCATATTGAAGTTACTCCTGTTCCTTTTGCTAAATTATCAGAAGAAAGAAAAGGAGAATCTAGTGTAGCCATCAGAAAACGAGTAACTGCCTCAAGAGAACTTCAATCTGAACGTTTTAAAGATTTTGAAAATGTACATTATAATGCGCAAATGAGTGTAAAACAAATTCGTGAGTATTGTAAATTATCGTCAGAAAGTTTAACCCTTTTGAAAACGGCGATGGAAAAATTAAATCTTTCTGCAAGAGCCTATGACCGAATTTTAAAAGTTTCTAGAACTATTGCAGATTTGGCAAATGAAAAAGATATTTCTCCAAATCATATTGCAGAAGCTATACAATACAGAAGTTTAGACAGGGAAGGTTGGTTGGGGTAGATATTTGCTTTCTATATTATTTATACAAATAGTAAAGGTCCACCCAACTATGATTAAAATTATCTCGTACACGCATTCTAGCTGTATTTTTTCCTTTTTCTATTTAATTTTAAGAAGTGTATTACTAATTATTTCTTTACATAGTGCATCATTTTTTTAAAAAACCTTGTCTTTCTTTAATTTTTTAAGAATCCTCTATAACTTGAATAAAAGTTTGTATCGAAATATGCCCATTCTTAAATGGATTTTTTTCACAAAAAAAGAGGAACTTTTCAGTTCCTCTTTTTTTTATTTACAACTATTATTAACCTATTCAAATAAAATCTTTTTAGTTCCAAAGTTGGTGTTATCTGTATACACCTTTAAAAACAAAATACC
>Ga0209194_1000684_pt1 | contig 24915 bp, 19 predicted proteins | sample COGITO_mtgs_1004_FD_184787 | JGI IMG/M metagenome (GOLD analysis project Ga0209194, IMG submission 184787) | Pelagic marine microbial communities from North Sea - COGITO_mtgs_100413 (SPAdes) (version 2) | ecosystem: Environmental > Aquatic > Marine > Epipelagic ...
ACAATTGAGGTTGATGCCCTGGTGCCGTAATCTTCGGCAACAATAAACGCCGACGACAGGCGCTTTTCCCAGTCTGCTGGCACACCGGTATTCGGCAGTAGGTGATCCGGATAGGTTTGGTTTTTCTCTAATAGGCCCAGTAGGTCTCCAAGCATCTGATGATCGCTGCCTGTCTGACTCAATGTCTCTGTCAGCTGTTGCCGGGCGTAGTCCACCTTCGGCCAGGGGCTGTCGAGTAGGTGGTTACTCAGGGCATAAATGCCCGGCTCCAGTCTGCGCACCTGGTTATTAAAGTTATTTAGATAGAGCAGTTGCTCGCCATCGTAAATCAGCAGATTAAACCCGCCATAGAGATCAAACTCCCCTAGCACCGAGTCGGCCCAGCTCTCGGCCGAAGCTTTCGAACAGAGAAAATCCGTCACCAAGTTGCCGCGAGATTTGGGCCGCCCTTGGTGAAACCCCGGTTTGGAAAAATCTCTAAAGTTGGTGACCGCGGCGAAGCGTCCACTGCGCGAGAGGCCCATCCAGGTTCCCCCCTGCTGCTCGTCGCGACCAGCCAGCACAGGCATATCTTGCCACCAATGCATGGGCAGAGTCGGGCGCTGATAGAATTCGTCGCGGTTTGAACAGACGGCGAGAGAAGTGTCAGGGAGGTGATTGAAGGCGATCGCAAGTAGGCACATGCCTGCAGTGTAACCATTCATGTTTTACTTTAATGGTTTTATTTTGTGCCTTTATTCATTCGTCGCGTGGCAGCTGCATAGATAAAAAGTTATCATCAACGGAGAATTAATCCTTGAGAAACGCAATGTTAAATTATCCACAGATCGACCCGGTCGCACTGTCGCTAGGGCCGTTTGAATTGGCCGGCACAATTATCGGGCCCCTGCAGGTTCACTGGTACGGCATTATGTACCTGCTGGCATTCACCTGTGCCTGGTTGCTGGCCACCCGCAACAGCCAACGTCCCTGGTCGCCGATCGTTAAAACTCAGGTTGAAGATTTGATTGTTTTTGGCGCCTGGGGCGTGATTCTCGGTGGTCGTTTTGGCTATATGCTGTTTTATAGCGCAGACAAATGGCTTGCTGATCCCGGCATGATTTTCCGCATATGGGAAGGCGGCATGTCATTCCATGGCGGTCTGCTCGGAGTTGCCTTGGCGCTAGTGCTCTATGCTCGCAAGCACAAACTATCCTTTCTTAGCCTTGCCGACTTTGTTGTACCCCTGGTTCCTGCCGGTCTCTTTTTTGGTCGCTTGGGCAACTTTGTTGGCCAGGAGCTCTGGGGCCGTCCCACCGACATGTCGTGGGGAATGCTGTTCCCCGCCGACCCGGAACAGTTGGCGCGACATCCCTCCCAGTTATACGAAGCCATGCTTGAGGGCGCGGTGCTGTTCTTGATTATCAACTGGTATGCCCGAAAGCCACGTCTGTTTGGCGAGGTCTCAGGCCTATTCTTGATTCTCTACGGTGCCTTCCGCTTTGCCGTTGAATTTGTTCGTCAGCCAGACCCTCAGTTTGCCCTTGATTCCGGTGCGGCTGAGCTACTCGGCTGGATGACCCGCGGTCAGACACTCTGTGTCCCGATGGTGCTCTTCGGTCTGTGGTTAATGCGCAAATCCCTGCGCGCACTTGTCAGCCGCAAGGCGTAAAGGTTTTTGCATGAAGCAGTATTTAGATTTAATTAAACAGATTCGAGATCATGGCATTAAAAAAGAAGATCGCACTGGCACCGGTACCCAGAGTATTTTTGGTCATCAGATGCGCTTTGATCTGAGCCAGGGATTCCCTCTGGTGACGACCAAAAAAGTCCATCTCAAATCCATACTCCACGAGCTGCTCTGGTTTATTCGTGGCGACACCAATATTCGCTACCTGGTTGAGAATGGCGTCGGCATCTGGAATGACTGGCCCTACCAAAGCTGGCTGCGTGAAACTGATCAAGAAGCGGCCTACCCCATGTATTCGCCGGAGTGGAAGGCGAAAATGAAGGAGTTTATTCAGCGCATTAAAGATGACGATGAGTTTGCCCGGCAATACGGCGATCTAGGCCCCGTCTATGGCCACCAGTGGCGCAACTTTGAAGGCGTGGATCAGCTTGCACAGGTGGTCGACGAGATCAAAGCCAATCCCGACTCACGACGCCTTATCGTCTCGGCCTGGAACCCAAAAGATATTCCAGTAATGGTTAAATCCGGCTTGCCACCCTGTCACAGCCTGTTCCAGTTTTATGTCACCGAGGGGCGTCTCTCCTGTCAGCTTTATCAGCGCAGCGCCGACGTGTTTCTCGGAGTGCCATTCAATATTGCCTCTTACGCCATCCTGACCCTAATGATTGCTCAGGTCTGCGGTCTAGAGCCGGGAGATTTCGTGCACACCTTTGGCGATGCCCACCTCTATAGCAACCATATGGATCAGGTTGAAGAGCTACTTTCCCGAGACTGCTTACCACTGCCGACAATGGCGATAAACCCCGCCGTCGACAATCTGTTTGATTTTGTTTTTGAAGATTTTGAATTGCTTGATTACCAGAGTCATGGCCCTATTTCTGCACCTGTAGCGGTCTAACCGCCACTGAGACAATATTATGAAAGTATCTTTAATCGTGGCTGTGAGCCGCAACGGTGTAATCGGTTTAAACAATCAGCTGCCTTGGCATCTGCCTGAAGATCTCAAATACTTTAAATCCGTGACTATGGGTAAGCCCTTGATTATGGGGCGCAAGACCTTTGACTCCATTGGCCGACCTCTTCCCGGGCGCACTAACATAGTGATCACCCGTGACCCTCAATGGCATGCCGAAGGTGTTCAGGTAGCTCAAACTTTGCCCCAAGCCATGACCCTCGCTCGTTTGGCCTGCGCTGATGCACAAGCCGAAGAGATTATGGTGATTGGAGGCGAGCAGATTTACCGTCTAACTCTGCCCGTGGCTGACCGTCTATACTTGACGGAAGTGCAGGCCGACGTTGAGGGCGATGCCTTTTTTCCTGAGTATGATCCCGCTCAATGGCGTCAGGTCAGTGAGCAGTTGCCTGAGAAAACAGACACCCACCCCTATAGATATCTGGTCCTAGAGCGAAAGCCTAGCTAGTTGTTACATTAGGTAACAAAGCCAATTGTTATCAACTTCACCAAGGTCAATTTGTGGCCACAGATTGATTCTTTAAGATCAGCCTGTTAAAAAGACGCACCAATAAAAATTGTCAGTTACTGAATGTGGATTAATTTCAGTTTCTGGGAATATAAAGATCACCAATCCGATAGACCCAGTTGAGGGAACTATGAAAAAGCAACCACTAAAAGCACTGGCCTTATTTGCCGTACTTGCCGGTGGCTTAACTGCAGTTGCAGTTCAGGCTACAGAAGTAAGTGAAGTGCTAAAAGCAGGAACCGTTAAGGTTCAAGCCGCTAAAACAGCACAGACCAAAGTTGATCGCATCGCCGATCAAACCGACGGTCTCTTACAAGAATTCAAGCAAGTGAATAAGCAGATTGAAAGTTTGCGTGTTTACAACTCACAGCTTGAGCGTCAGATCGAAAGCCAGAAGCAAATGATGGCTGAGCTCGTTGAGTCGATCGAGAATGCTACTGTTATTGAGCGAGGCATCTCGCCATTGATGGAAAACATGCTCAAAGCTCTGCGTACCTTTGTTGAGCTGGATGTTCCTTTCAAGACTGAAATGCGTGCTGAAGCTGTCGAAGATCTTTTCGACAACCTCGATAGCGCCAAGTTCTCTTCAGCTGAAAAATTCCGCCAGATCCTCGAAATCTACGATATCGAGTCTGAGTACAGCCTGTCTCTGGAAACCTACCGCGATATGGTTGATATCAACGCTGATGGCTCTGAAGTTGAAGTAGACATGTTGCGCGTCGGCCGTGTTGCCCTGATGTATCAAACAAAAGATAAATCACAGACAGGCGCTTGGAACAAAGCGACTGCCTCTTGGGAAACTCTGGGTTCTGAATACCGTCGCCCAGTAGACCAAGGCATCCGCATCGCTAAGAAATTATCGCCGCAGGATGTTATGGAAATGCCAATCAACGCTCCGGAGACTGCACAATGAAACTGAAATTCATTAAAGTTTGTGCCGCTTTCTTAGCTGCTGCAGCAGTAAGCATGCCAGCACTGGCACAGGAAGCTAAATCACTCGACGAGTTGCTGAACATGATTCAGAGCTCAACGATTTCTGAAACTCAAGAATATCGTGACCGTGAAGCTGACTTCAAACGCGACCAGCGCAAGCAGGACGCACAGCTAAACCAAGCGAAGAACACCAAGACTGCTGAAGAGCGTCGTTCTGATCGTCTGGAACAGACTATCCGTGACAACGATCTGAAGCTTATCGGTCTGCGCGAGCAGCGCGACAAGCGTCTCGGTTCTCTGAAAGAGCTATTTGGACACCTGACTGGAGCCGCCGGTGATATCCGCGCCAACCTGACTCAGTCCATTGTTAGTGCTCAGATCCCTGGCCGTACCGAGTTTCTCGATGAGTTGATTGAGAAGATGAGCAGCGACACTCGCCTGCCTTCTATCATGGACATCGAGAAGTTGTGGTTCGAGCAGCAGCGTGAAATGAACGAAAGTGGTCGTATTGTTAAGTTCAACCGCACTGTACTGCGCGCTGATGGTTCGCAGGAAGAAATGGAAGTTGTCCGTGTTGGTACATACAACCTGATGGCTAACGGCATGTACCTCGAGTACAGCCCAGAAAGCGGTCTGGTATCAGAGTTGGCTCGTCAGCCTAGTGGTCACCAGGGCAGTGCTGCAGATCTTCAAGAATCGGTTAGCGGCTTCACCAAAGCGGGCCTGGATCCTACGGGACCACTGGGTGGCGGTTTGTTACGTGCACTGATCAATACGCCAACACTGATTGAGCGCTGGCACTTCGGTGGCATCGTAGGCTACGTCATCACTGGTGTATTCTGTGTCGCAATCCTGCTAGCTATCTGGCGCTTCATCTTCTTACAAGGTGTCTCTTCTAGAGTATCTGCACAGCTTCGTACCCCAGGTACAGCTGATCTGACTAACCCATTGGGTCGCGTTCTCGCGGTGGCACATGCCAACCCAGGTTTGGATCCAGAGTCGTTGGAGCTGAAACTCCACGAAGCGGTTCTTAAAGAGCGTCCAGCCATTGAGTCTGGTTTGAGCTTGCTCAAGATCATCGCCATGGTTGCTCCGTTGCTTGGTCTGCTGGGTACGGTTACCGGTATGATTATTACCTTCCAGATGATTACGCTGTTTGGTGCTGGCGATCCTAAGGCTATGGCCGGCGGTATCTCTCAGGCACTGATAACAACAGTACTGGGTCTGGTAGTAGCCATCCCAACTGTATTGATGCACACATTGGTCAATGGCAAAGCACAGCGTGTTCTGCATATACTTGAAGAGCAGAGTGCAGGAATTGTTGCTGGTTCAGTAGAGGGTCGCTGAGATGTTCTTTGTTGATACTATGGCAGAAGTTGGAAAGTTCATGGATTCAGGCGGCATGGTTCTTTGGGCCATCGTCGTCCTGCTGTTCGTGATGTGGACTCTCCTGTTCGAGCGTATGTGGTATCTCAAATCCAGCGTCAGTCAAGATGTTCAATACGCACTTGATTCTTGGGAGGAGCGCTCTGAGCGCAAATCCAAGCGCGCACGTCAGATCAGAGAAAAGCTGATTTCTGAAGTGAGCGTCAAGATCGATGAGAATCTTATGATGATCAAAACCCTGGTTGCCCTGGCCCCGCTGTTTGGCTTGCTCGGCACGGTGACTGGAATGATCGTGGTATTTGACGTAATGGCATTTACTGGTGGCGGTGACGCCAAGGCGATGGCAGGTGGTGTTTCTCAGGCAACTGTACCGACAATGTCGGGCATGGTTGCTGCTCTCTCTGGTGTATTTGGCATGACCTATGTCGAACGTGCCGCAGAGCGAGAGAAGCATTTGCTGGAAGATCATCTAACCATGGATCACTAACCGGAGCCTGTCTAAGACAAGGTTCCAGTGAGAGAAAACTATGCGCAATAGACAAACAGGATCACAGCCGCAGGGCGAGGCAATTGACCTTACCCCAATGCTGGATGTGGTTTTTATTATGCTGATCTTTTTCATTGTGACAGCATCGTTTATCAAACTCCCCGGTGTCGAGGTCAACAAAGTTGACGCAGACACTGCAGAAAACTACAAAAAAGTAGGCATTCTGGTGGCGGTAAGCGATAACAATGAAATTTGGATTGATAAGAAACGCGTTGAAACTACCGCGCTAAAGATCAATCTGCAGAGACTGTTTAATGAAAACCCAAAGGGCGGCATGGTTATCCAAGCCGACAATGAATCGAATATTGAAGTAGTCGCCAAGGTAGCTGATGTCGCAACAGACATTGGCATCCGTCCGGTGGCAATTTCGGTAGAACAAGACTGAGTTGATAAGTATGGCCTTTATCAGAATTGGTATTTCTGCTGCACTTGGTGTTCTGGTTACCTTTGCGTTGATCATTTTGATGTACAAATTGATCGATTCGGGCAACAAAGACTTGGATGAAAAAGAGACGATTAAAATCGCCGACTTTCTCCATGTCGACAGACAGTTGACCGAAAACGCAAAACAGACCCAAGTTGAAAAGCCTGAAGATCCGGAGACTCCTCCACCGGATATTCCAGAAGACAATATTGAGTTTGAAGTTCCCGAGAATGCAATCAGTATGGCCGCTCCGGCAGCCAACGCCAACCTGAAGATCGGTGGTGCTGGTGGATTTGCACGAGATTCAGATTACATTCCTGTCTATGTACCCCAGCCACAGTATCCGCGTCGCGCTCAAACTCGCGGCAAAGAAGGCTACGCAGTGATCGAAGTGATTATTACCACAACTGGTGGTACTCGCGATCCGATCATGGTCGAAGAATTCCCAGAAGGTTGGGGCTTTGGTCGAGCTGCACTAAAGGCCGCGTCGAAGCTCAAGTACAACCCAAGGGTTGTCGATGGCGTAGGCCAAGAAGTGCCTGGTGTGCTGTATAAATTTACTTTCCAGATGGCAAAATAAGGAGTCAATGATGTCTAGAAGCACAAAATTTCTAGCTGTATTCGGCGTTGCTTTTTTATTGCCGTTGTTCCTGGCGGTAGTTGCCCCAGGCGCGAGCTTTTCTAGCGCGGTTTACGCTGCGGACGAAAAAGAAGAGCCAAAGTACAAAAATGTTAAGACACGTAAGCGCCAGTCTGTGGGTGCCAAATGTTCCAAGGCCCTAGAGAAAGTTCAGCCTGAGCTAGAGCTTGAAAATTGGGCCGGTTCCCTGAAAATGCTCAAGGAAATTGAAGTCAACGCGAAGACCTGTGCAAGTGATTACGAGCAGGTTCAGGTATGGAAGTTTTCCGCCTACGTTTACTACTCACTAGACGACTACAACAATGCCATTCGTTCTTACAAACGAGTCGTAGACGGCGTTGGTACACCACCTGAATTGCGCTTGGATACTCGCTACACCTTAGCGCAGCTTCACACAGTACAAGAAGACTACAAGAACGCCGCACTGCAGCTTGAAGCTTGGATGGCAGAGTCGTTGATTGTCGGTGCTGACGCGAAGATGTTATTGGCTCAGATCTACTATCAGTTGGAACGCAAAAAGGATTCACTGCGCTTTGTAAACGAAGCCATTGCCGATGTGGAAGCCAAAGACATTCTGCCTAAAGAGGGTTGGTGGGGTCTGCAGCGTGTTCTCTATTACGAGAAGAACGATTACAAAAAAGTGGTCAATATTCTCGAGAAGCTGGTTAAGCACTATCCAAAGTGGACCTACTGGCGTCAGCTTGGCGGCATGTACGGCGAGCGTGAACGTGAGATGGATCGCTTGGTCGCCACAGAGGTGGTCTATCTAAATGGTCAGCTGAGCAAAGAGAGCCAAGTGCTGAGCATGGCTTATATGTATCTCGGTGCTGACGTTCCCTACCGTGCTGCTGTGATTATCGAGAAAGGCATGAAGGACGGTATTATTAAACGTTCTGCAAAGAATCTCGAAATCTTAGGTACAGCATGGTATCAGGCTAAAGATCTTAATAATGCTGTGAAGGCGCTGGAAGATGCCTCGAAGAAATCCGACACTGGAAATCTTCAGGCCCGTCTCGCTGGTATCTACCTGGACCTCGGTCGTGATGCTGCAGCCTATAAAGCCTCAGCTCGTGCGGACAAGAAAGGTGATGTGAAGAAACCTGATTCCAATTTCTTGGTAATGGGTAACGCACTGATCAACCTGAACTGTTACGAAGATGCGGTAGGCGCCTTTAAGAAGTCTTTAAAAGTTGCCAAAGATAAGAAAGGTAAGCGCTATCCCAAGCAGTGGATAAAGTATGCAGAAGCTGAAGGCAGTCGTTTACAGAAGCTGCGTGACGTAGGTGCTACTGTTCCAGGCTGTGCTAAAAACGGCTAGTGGACCAAGCGCAACTTGCAAGTTAAAGCTTATAAAAAAACCCGGTGCTTGTGAGTACCGGGTTTTTTTATGCATAGAATTCAGTATCCCTGACTTATTACTTTCCTGTTAATCGAGCTGAGAGAGATCTCTAACCGCACCCTTATCGGCACTGGTGGCTAACTTGGCAAAGGCCTTGAGAGAAGCTGTAACCTTTCGTGGGCGTTCTTCTACAGGCTTCCAGCCCAGCTTATCCTGCTCTGCCCGGCGCTCGGCCAGCTCGGCATCTGATACTAATACATCGATGCTGCGATTGGGGATATCAATGCGGATCGTATCGCCCTGACGTACCAGACCTATATTACCGCCAGCAGCGGCTTCAGGTGATACATGGCCAATGGACAGTCCCGAAGTACCGCCAGAAAAACGACCATCGGTAATCAATGCACAGGCAGCACCAAGATCTTTCGATTTAATATAAGTGGTTGGGTAGAGCATTTCTTGCATGCCGGGTCCACCGCGGGGGCCTTCATAGCGAACAATCACGACATCACCCGCTTTGATTTCATCGTTCAAGATTTTCGCTACAGCTTCATCTTGGCTTTCAGTAATAAAAGCAGGGCCCTCAAAAACATGAATCGACTCATCGACACCAGAGGTCTTAACCACGCAGCCATCCGGCGAAAGATTACCGGTCAGGATCGCGAGACCTCCCTCGAGACTAAAGGCGTGTTCTATATCGCGAACACAGCCGTTGGCTCGATCAGCATCCAGTGATGGCCAGCGAGTACTCTGGCTGAATGCTGTTTGGGTTGGAATACCTGCTGGACCAGCCTTATAGAAAGTCTTCACTTCCTCGCTCACATGACCGCTGACAATATCCCATTTTTCCAAGGCTTCTTTTAAGGTTGCCGAATGCACTGTGGGCAGTTCGTCGTGGATCAAACCAGCGCGATCGAGCTCGGCCAGGATACCCATAATGCCACCAGCACGATGCACATCTTCAACATGATATTCCGGGGTGCTTGGGGCAACCTTACACAGCTGAGGTACCAGGCGCGACAGGCGGTCGATATCACCCAGATCAAAGTCCACAAAGCCCTCTTGAGCTGCAGCCATAAGATGGAGGATGGTATTGGTTGAGCCGCCCATGCAAATATCCAAGGTCATAGCATTTTCAAAGGCTTTGAAATTGGCAATCGAACGGGGCAACACGGAGTAATCATCATTGTCGTAATGAGCCTTGGCCAGCTTAACAATAGTGCGGCCAGCTTCTTGGAATAATTCTTTGCGATCAGAGTGAGTCGCCAGCACAGTGCCATTGCCGGGCAGTGCTAAGCCCAAGGCTTCCATCAAACAGTTCATGGAGTTAGCGGTAAACATACCAGAGCAAGAACCGCAGGTGGGGCAGGCGGAACGCTCGTACTCGGCAACTTCTTCGTCACTGGCGCTGTCATCAACCGCAATCACCATGGCATCAACCAGGTCGAGCTTGTTCTCAGAGAGCTTAGTCTTACCGGCTTCCATGGGGCCGCCGGAAACAAACACGGTTGGAATATTCAGGCGCATAGCGGCCATGAACATGCCTGGAGTAATCTTGTCACAGTTGGAGATACAGACTAGCGCATCGGCGCAGTGAGCATTGACCATATATTCAACCGAGTCGGCAATGATGTCTCGCGAGGGCAGTGAATAGAGCATGCCGTCGTGACCCATAGCAATACCGTCGTCCACTGCAATGGTGTGGAACTCACGAGCAATTCCGCCGGCCTTAGCAATCTCTGCCGCAACCAGATCACCCATATCTTTTAGGTGAACATGACCGGGAACAAACTGGGTGTAAGAGTTGGCGATGGCAATCATCGGCTTATTAAAGTCATCGTCTTTCATGCCTGTGGCGCGCCAAAGTGCGCGAGCGCCGGCCATATTTCGGCCCTGGGTGGTGGTATGTGATCTGTACTTAGGCATTGGGTATCTCATTAACGAAAAAATGTAGGGGGCAAGAATAGCAGAAACACTGCCCAGTCAACACCGGGCGGCGTGCCTTGAGACTAAAGTTTTTTACTGAAGATTCGCGACTGGCGTTGGTAGTTGTAGAGCGACTGTTTTTCCGCCGGTAACTCACTGACTTCAGCCTCGGTAAAACCCTGCTCTCTAAACCAGTGAGCAGTCTGTGTGGTCAATACAAATAAAGTCTCAAGTCGGTTGTCGGTGGCGTCTTTTTCAACGCATTTCAATAGGCGCGAAGCTATGCCCTGATTGTGAAACTCAGGATGAGTAGCAACACAGGCAAGCTCGCCGGCATTACTATCTGCTATAGGGTAAAGAGCAGCGCAACCGAGCAGAGTACCCTCTGGGTGCACTACCACCATAAAGCGTGAGATTTCTGTTTCGAGTAATTCTCGCGAGCGTTTAACCAAAATGCCCTGCTGCTCTAGAGGCGAAATCAAATCGAGAATGCCGCCGACATCGTCGATGCTCGCCGCGCGAATCACCTCCGAATGATCCTTCATAATCAGCGTGCCGCTACCCTCACGAGTAAACAGTTCACTGAGTAGACTACCGTCTTCGCTACAGCCCACCAGATGCACACGGTCGACATTGTTGCGACAGGCTTGGTAAGCGGCGGAGAGCAAAGCGTAGGTTGCAGAGTCTTCACCCCCCGCATGTTTCATGTTGGCTTTAAGATCGCTGACTTCAGGCAGTGAGAGGTTGCGCAGCAGGCGGTTATCGGCGTCGATGATGCCCGCGGCTTGAGTCACTAAAATCAGTTTTTCTGCATTTAAGGTAATAGCGGTCTGAGTGGCCACATCCTGATAGCTAAGATTAAACGCTTCACCCGTAGGCGAAAATCCAATCGAAGACATCAGCACCAGTGCACCAGCTTCAAGTTGTTGTTGGATCGCACTGCGATCAATACGGCGAATTTCTCCGGCACGCTGAAAATCAACACCGTCGCGAATGCCCACAGGTTTGGCGGTAATAAAGTTGCCGCCAATCACGCGCACACGAGCACCGTGCATCGGAGAGTTGGGCAGTCCCATAGACAGCGCCGATTCAATCTGGAAGCGAGTAGACCCCACCGCCTCTTTGACACATTGCATGGCATTGGCGTCGGTGATGCGCACCTGTTCACGAAAATCTGTTTGCACTCCAGCCAACTGCAGTCGCTGATCAATCTGCGGGCGGGCCCCATGGACCAGCACTATATTGACGCCGAGACTTTGCATCAGCGCGATATCGTGAACAATGCCGTCGAAGTTAGAGTCTAAAACCGCTTCGCCACTGATTGCGATAACAAAGGTTTTACCCCTGTGCGCATGAATATATGGCGAGGTCTCACGAAAAAATTGTACGTAGCTTTGAGTAGTCATCAGGCGATTATAAGCAACAGCGGCCAATAAGTTGAGATAAAAAATTAATTGTTGGTTGCACGCGATCAAGTGGCAGAAATTCATTCGGCTGATGAGCCACATCAATGTCCCCAGGACCGAGTACCACCACGTCCATTCCGAGCTGCTGAAGGTAGGGTGCCTCCGTGGCAAAGGCCACGGATTCCGCGGCATGGCCAGTGAGTTTTTCACAGAGGGCGACTATCTCCGACTGGTCGCCACTGGTGAAGGGAGGAACGATAAGTTTCTCTAGAGACCAGCCCATATTGTCCGCTTCAGCTGTGACGGCAATCTGGCGTTCCAGGTCCTTTTGCAGTTGATTGAGATCCATACCCGGCAGCGGACGAATTTCAAAGGCCAAAAAACAGTGCCCGCAAATACGGTTGGCATTGTCGCCCCCCTGAATACAGCCCAGGTTTAAGGTTGGGTGATCAATTAGAAACCCTGCGTGTTTCTGGTCTTTCATGCGGTCGCGCATGGCCATCAGTTGGCCGAGAATACGCTGCATGGATTCCATGGCATTGTTACCCAGCTCTGGGTTGCTCGAATGTCCGGATCTGCCGGTGACCGTGAGTTTCTCGATCATGATGCCCTTATGCATTTTCACCGGACGCATATTGGTGGGCTCGCCGATCACCGCGCTGCGGGCAATTGGTGCTCCCGCTTCCACTAGGGCTTTGGCCCCGCCCATGGAAGATTCCTCATCGGCAGTGGCGAGAATAATCAGCGGCTGTTTTAGATCCTTCACCGGCAGCGACTTAAACGCCTCGATGGCCAGAGGGAAAAAGCCCTTCATGTCGCAGCTACCGAGACCGTACCAGCGATTATCCCGTTCGGTTAATTCAAAGGGGCTGCTATCCCAGAGTGATTCGTCACAGGGAACCGTATCCGTGTGGCCCGCCAGCACCAGGCCACCTGGACCGCTGCCATAGGTGGCAATTAGGTTAGCTTTGTTATTGCCCAGATCCATAATCTCAGTGGTAAAGCCAAGTTCCCCAAGGGTATTCGCCAGCAGGTCAATGACCTCGCGGTTGCCCTGATCTATAGCCGGATTAATACTGCTAATCGAGTTGCTGCGGATAATCCGTGAGAGTAAATCGGTCATTTCCATAATTGGCTTCTTATGCAGTCATTTCCATTGAGTTTAGCGGATTGGCCAATTTGCGCTACCCCTTGTGGGATTAGCGACTAAAATTGATGGATGCAGGGACAGAATAGCCATCGAATAGCACTCGAATACGAACAGGAGTTGATTATGAATAAGACATCGGTGCGCGGGACTAAAACCGATTTGGGTAGCAACTTGGATCTGGCAAGTGTTTTAAAAGATCTTATCAGCGACGGCTTGATCGCCCAGCAGGACGCCGCTGAAATCGCCAGTGCACGGCGCAGTCGCAAGGAAGCACTGCAACACCCCCTAGAAATTGTCGCGGCCAAACAGCTGGTTCAGGGACCGGAGTCAAAGCCCCTGACTATGGAGCTGCTCAGTGAATGGTTGGCGAAAAAAGCCTGTTTGCAGCTGGCCCATATAGACCCTTTAAAAATCAATGTGCCCGCCGTCACCGGGATCATGTCTTTCGCCTACGCCCAGCGCTACGGCATTCTCTGTATTGAAGTGAGCCGCGACGAGCTGGTGATTGCCACCATGCAGCCCTTCGATCGCAGTTGGGTTGAGAGCCTAGAGCAGACATCGCGCCGGACCATTCAAACAGTGGTCGCCAACCCCGCCGAGATTAAAAAATACACCCTCGAATTTTACTCCCTGGCAAAATCAGTTTTTGGCGCTGGCTCCGCCACCGACAGTGGCACCGGCATCGCCAACTTTGAGCAGCTGTTGGAAGTGGGCAAGCTCAAAGACGCCGATGCTCAGGACCAACATATAGTCAATATTGTCGACTGGCTGCTGCAATATGCCTTTGAGCAGCGGGCCAGTGATATTCATCTCGAACCGCGCCGCGGCAAGGGCAAGGTGCGCTTTCGAATCGACGGCGTGCTGCATCTGGTGTATGAGCTGCCGGACAACGTCATGACCGCCATGATCAGCCGCCTGAAGATTCTCGGGCGCATGAACGTGGCAGAAAAACGCCGACCTCAGGACGGCCGTATAAAAACCAAAGCCCCCAATGGTCGAGAAGTGGAATTGCGCCTCTCCACCATGCCCACCGCCTTTGGCGAAAAGCTAGTCATGCGAATCTTTGATCCGGACGTGCTGTTGCGCAGTTTCTCGCAGCTGGGTCTAGTGGCTGAGGACTATGCGCACTGGCAATCGATGGTCAAGCGCGCCCACGGTATTGTCTTGGTCACCGGACCCACGGGCTCAGGTAAAACCACCAGCCTCTATTCCACCCTTAAGCAGCTGGCCACAGATTCGGTGAATGTCAGCACTGTGGAAGATCCCATTGAAATGGTTGTTGATAGCTTTAACCAAAGCCAGATTCAGCCCGCCATCGAATTTGATTTTGCCGCCGGTATTCGCACCCTGATGCGTCAGGATCCGGACATTATTATGGTTGGTGAGATTCGCGATCAAGCTACCGCCGAGATGGCCGTTCAAGCGGCCCTAACCGGACACCTGGTGCTCTCAACCCTACACACCAACGATGCGCCAACCGCCATCAGTCGTCTGCTCGATCTCAAGATGCCTGCGCACCTAATTAAGGCCACACTCAATGGCGTCATGGCCCAGCGTCTGGTGCGAACTCTCTGCCCAGACTGTCGCAGCGAAGTGGACTGTGATCGCGAGGCCTGGCACGAAATGGTTGGCTCAGCGGAGAGGGTTCCACCGACCAAAGTCTATCAACCTGGTGGTTGTCTCGAGTGTCGCAACACCGGCTATCTGGGGCGCGAGGGTATCTACGAAATTATGCCGTTGACGAATGCTCTGCTCACCTATATAAGTAGTGAGTCTGATATCCAAGAAATTCGCCAAGCGGCAATTTCACAGGGAATGAAAACCTTACGCATGGCCGGAGCCGAGAAAGTGGCTGCCGGTATCACATCCATGGAGGAGGTGTTGCGGGTTACCCCTGAGCTTGGCCGCTAACTAATTGAGAAGTATTTATGCCGAAAACGTTCCCGCAGCTGATCAGCGCCAGCTATCAGCGTCGCCTCGAAGGTTTTCAGGCCGCCCATCCAGATCCCACTTGGCTGGCACAGCGACTTACTGAGTTTCCAGAGTACCCGCTATTTGCAGAGCATCTAGAGTTGCTCTGGGGCACCAGTGACTTTGTCGGCGAGCAGAGTGAAACCTATCCCGATGACTTTCAACAGCTAGTCGACAGTGGCGATCTGCAGCGCAGCTATTCTCGTGCAGACTTTCAGCAGGCCATTGATCAGCGACTCTCAAGTCGTGAAAAAGCTCTCAATAAAAAAGCTCTCAATGAAACAGCTCTCAATGAAGAGCAGTTAGCCTCACATTTAAGACTATTCCGTCGCCGCGAGCAGATGCGCATTATCTGGCGTGACTTCAGCCGTCAGGCATCTATGCCCGAGACCACCAGAGAGCTAACCTGGATGGCCGAGGCGGCCATTACCGCCTCGTTGAATGTCTTACACCCAATTACCTGCGAAGAGTTAGGAGCGCCCTTTAGCGGCGACGAAGGGGCGTCAGATCAAAACAAAGATAAAGACAAAGAGCATGATAAAGAACCGCAAAACATGCTCGTGCTGGCAATGGGCAAAATGGGCGCTGAAGAGCTCAACCTTTCATCGGATATAGATCTTATTTTCGCCTACCCAGAAAAAGGTGAGACCCGTCGCACAGCCACATCGCCTCGAGGAAAAACTGTCTCCAATCAAGAATTTTTTACCCGTCTCGGGCAAAAGCTTATTGCTGCGCTGGATCGACAGACCGCTGATAGTTTTGTTTTTCGAGTGGATATGCGTCTGCGGCCCTATGGGCAGAGTGGCGCCCTGGTGATGAGCTTTGATGCACTGGAAGAATATTATCTAACCCAGGGCCGCGAGTGGGAGCGCTTCGCTATGGTCAAGGCGCGAGCAGTGGCCGGAGACGCAAAGGAAATCCAACGCCTAGACGAGATTTTACGGCCCTTTATCTATCGTAAATATCTCGACTTTGGTGCTATCGACGCCCTACGCGATCTCAAACGCTCGATTAATCGTGAGTTGAAACGTAAAGGTATGCACTCAGATATCAAGCTGGGTCCCGGCGGCATTCGTGAAATCGAATTTATTACTCAGGCCTTTCAGCTGGTCCGCGGTGGCCGCAATAGTGCACTGCAGACCCCCTCGCTCTACCAAGCTTTACAGCAGCTAGCTGCCGACCAGATTATTGAGGGCAGCGATCGCGATAGGCTATGGCAGGCCTATAGTTTTTTGCGTAACAGTGAGCACGCCCTCCAGGGCATAGCGGACAAACAAACCCAGCAGTTGCCCGATGATGATCTGAGCCAGCAGCGGGTCGCACTGATTGTCGGCTGTGATAGCTGGTCGGATTTTCAGCAACAGCTCCAAGCTCATCGGGACTATGTAATAAGCGTATTTGAAGATATGTTCGCTGAGCCTGACCCTCAAAGCTCTCTAGAAAACCTTGAGCAAACGGTTGCGGGCACCGAGCCATTGAACTGGTCGACACCACTGGAGCTCTCAGAATTACTTGAGCACCTGCAGGATCTTGGCTACCAGCAGCCTCAGGCAGTGGCACAGCAGCTCCATGAAATTTACCAGGGCAAAGCGGTTATAGCTCTGGAATTGGAGCCTCGTAGCCGCCTCGATAAACTCATGCCAAATGTAGTCTCGGCTTGCGCCACTACCGATGACAACAGTGTCACCCTGAGCCGAGTAGTGGGTCTGATTCAGGCGGTGCTGCGACGTAGCGCTTATCTGGTATTGTTGGCAGAGAACCCTTCAGCCCTGCAGCAGTTGGTACTACTGTGCCAGAGTAGTAGCTGGATTGCGGAGCAGCTCACTGCTTATCCAGTCCTGCTCGACGAGCTTTTGGATAGAAACAGTCTATATACAGTGCAAAGTAAAGACTCACTTCAGGATCAGCTGCGTCAGCAAATGCTCCGTGTAGCAGACGACGACCTCGAACAGCAGATGGAAGTCATTCGCTATTTTGTGCGCTCCAATAGCCTGCGAGTAGCGGCCTGTGATATCACCGAAGTACTTCCGCTGATGCAAGTCAGTGACTATCTCACTTGGATTGCCGAGGTGGTGATTGAACATGCGATGACCATCGCTTGGCTGCATCTCAGCCAACAGGTTGGCCAGCCTCAAGGCAGCAGTTTGCAGTCGCCGGGCTTTATTGTTTTGGGCTACGGAAAGCTGGGTGGTATTGAATTGGGTTATAAATCCGATCTCGACTTAGTTTTTCTTCACCGAGGTACAGCAGGCGAGACCCTCGGTGGTCCGCGCAGTATCGATAACAGTACCTTCTATGCTCGCCTTGGTCAGCGCATTATTCATCTGCTCTCCACCACAACTTCGTCTGGTGCCGCCTATGAGATTGATATGCGCCTGCGCCCCTCAGGCAACTCCGGCATGCTGGTGTCGTCACTCAAGGCCTTCGAGAAATATCAGCAAGACAGCGCTTGGACCTGGGAACAGCAGGCGCTAGTAAGGGCTCGTGTGGTGGCGGGGGAAAAGAGTCTTGCCGAGGACTTTAATCGCTTGCGCCAGGCGGTTCTTATGCAGCCCCGGGATGAACAGGTTTTACGCACCGAAGTAGAGCAAATGCGCGAAAAAATGCGCAAACATCTGGGCAGACCGTCGAAAATCGGTAAATACTCGCTCAAGCAAGGCGCTGGAGGTATCGTCGATATTGAATTTATGGTTCAATTTGCAGTCTTGGCCTGGTCGCACAATCATCCCGAAATAAGCCGCTGGAGTGATACTATTCGCACATTGGAGTCACTAGCTCAATGTGGACTGATATCCGAGCAACAATCCGGCTTACTAATCGATGCTTACAAAAGATATCGCTCAGCAGGACACCGTCTGCAGCTGCAAAATCAGTTGGCAGAAGTGTCTGGTTCAGAGTTTCTTGAGTATCGGGAGTTGGTGTCCGCCCAATGGAAGCAGTTATTTACCGGCTAAGTATTTACCCGCTAAGAATTTAAATACTGATTAGTTAAATCAGCACATATTTCATAAGAGGAAAAGTTTGATGTCGTTTTCAGATCGCGATGGTTCTATTTGGATGGATGGCAAGATGGTTGACTGGAGAGATGCACAGACGCATTTCCTGACCTCATCTCTACATTATGGCAACGCTGTTTTTGAAGGCATTCGCGCCTATGAAACCGAAAAGTCAGGCACCTGCATTTTCCGCCTTGAAGATCATATTAAACGTCTTTTTAACTCCGCCAAAATTATCCATATGCAGATTCCTTTCACTCAGGAAGAGATTTGCCAGGCTCACCGCGACGTGGTCCGCGTAAACAACCTAGATGCAGCCTATATTCGCCCGCTAGTGTTTATGGGTTCTGAAGGCATGGGTCTGCGTGCTGAAGGGTTAAAGGTTCATGTAGGTATTGCCGGTTGGGACTGGCCCTCTTATATGTCTCCAGAAACCCTAGAGACCGGCCTCAAAGTTCGCACCTCGTCTTACACCAGACACCATGTGAATATCACCATGGTCAAAGCTAAGGCCAGCGGCAACTACCTCAACTCCATGTTAGCCCTGCGCGAAGCACTGGACTCAGGCTGCGACGAAGCGATTATGCTCGACCCGGAAGGCTATGTTGCCGAGGGCAGCGCCGAGAACTTCTTTATGGTTCGCGATGGCGTCATCTACACACCAGATCTCACCTCCTGTCTCGACGGCATTACCCGCGACACAGTATTTAAGTTAGCTAAAGATCGTGGCATTGAAGTCCGTGAAAAGCGCATCACTCGTGATGAAGTCTATATCTGTGACGAAGCGTTCTTTACCGGCACCGCTGCCGAGATCGTACCGATTCGCGAATATGACAGCCGTATTATCGGTGAAGGCAAGCGCGGGCCTATAGCGACAGAGCTACAGGCTGCTTACTTTGATTTAGTGCGTGGTAAAAATGATAAGTACCAGAACTGGTTAGCGCCAGTCGCTGAGTAAGTCTTAAATAGGGAATTAGTAGATCTCATGGAAAAAGAAATCGTCAACGTTTTGTGCATGAAGTGGGGCACCAAATACCCCGCTGACTACGTCAACAAACTCTACTCTATGGTCGCACGCAATATGTCGCGCCCGTTTCGCTTTATCTGTCTCACCGAAGATGGCGTCGGCACCCACGAGAATGTCGAAGTCTTTCCGCTTCCCGAACTGTCTGTTGATCTCGCGGGCCCTGAGCGCGGCTGGAACAAGCTAGCGGTTTTTGCTGAGACTCTCTATGACCTCAAGGGCAAGGTTCTCTGTCTCGATCTCGACCTAATTATTACCGGCAGTTTGGATGATCTATTTGATTATCCTGGCGAAGTTATGATCATTAAAGATTGGATCAAAAAAGACGGTACCGGCAACTCCTCGGTGTACCGTTTTGAAGTGGGCGCCCATCCAGAAATACTCAGCGAATTCGAAAAGTCTTTTCAACAAATCAAAAAAACTCATCGCAATGAGCAGGAATATCTGTCCGCTGCGCTGATGGCCAAAAATGCACTCGTCTACTGGCCCGATGAATGGTGCAGAAGTTTTAAGCGCCACTGCCTTAAGCCATTTTGGTTTTTGGTTGCACGAGAAACCCAAGTGCCGGTGGATGCCAGAGTGATTGTGTTTCACGGCAAGCCCGACCCCCATGAGGCGATCGCGGGGGTGAGTGGGAAATGGTATCGGCGCTTTAAGCCGGCAACCTGGATAACGGAGCACTGGCAGTAAGCTATCTAGCGGCCAATCAATCAGAAGTAGTCCTGAGAGCGGTTTCTCGATTATCAGCTACCGCAGCGTTACATCTTTAGCTTGGACACCGGCTCGGCGACTACCAGCTCATTGTTGTCAAATCGATAAGAGGCAAGATTTACTCTCTTCCGATTATGCTTTAATCGCTGAAATTCATATTTCAGTTTTAAAAATGGGCCTTTAAATAGGCTGCCAAACGTCTTTCCTGATTTACGATTGCCGCTGTTATCAATGTCGCTTTGAAGGCTCGATTGCGCATTCCAAATAGGACTTGGCTCAACGCCAAATATACTCCCCGAATACTCCCAGTAGAACTGCATATCATCATCTACTGGTCGGGCAAAATTTTCCCGAGCTTGAAGCAATTTCTTTGCACCACTCAATGACACAACATAACCTGTTGCCCGCGACGGCACTTTTTTATACAGGCATAATTTAAAATCACAATGTAGCTGAACCGATTTGAAGACTACCTTCTTTTTCGGAGGATCACAGAGTTTGATAATATCCCAGGGCTGTTGAATTTTTTCAATATTACTGAGAAGCGCAGATAGCTGATCACTCATCTCAGCATCATCTTCAAGGATAAGCGCAAGATCAAGTTGTTGTTCCTGAATTTTCACCCAGCAGTTTCTGTGGCTCATATAGCAGCCAATTTCGCCCGCTGAGAGAGGCCTACGATAAAGCTGTTTATTTAGCGCTGGTTTATAAAATGAATGTAATTCTTCAGTTGATAATTGAGAGCCATTTACTGCGGGCATTCTTTCATAGGCTAGGTTTATTTCAGTGAGCCTTTGATTCATCTCAGCCATACGTAATTTAGAGCTGTCTAAATTGATAACAAATGTCCGCATTCTTAAACTCCTATTATTTGATAGTCGATTATTAGAGGGATCAGAAAGGAAAGTGGCTAATATACTTGTACGCTAGGCTCTAATATTTTTACGCCTGATTTTAGTAGCTGATAGCGAGTGAGCCAATCCAAAATTTCCGGATAGGTTTTTGCCTGCTTTATCCTACCGGCATTTAGCTTGGCTGATTCTTTGGTTAGATAAAAATCACCGTTTAGTGTTACTCCCTCGGCCGTATCGTCAGTCAACGTTTGCGACAGAGGATAGGCGACATTATTGAGAACCAGATAATCTGCATTATAGGCAAAGTCATGGGCTTGATTCGCGACTGACTCTGTAAGTAGGTTGCGCCCCAAATTAACATAGCTCGCATTAGACAGAGCTAGATTGAAAAGCGTTGGCATCACGTCTTTATGGGATGCAATCTGCTCGGTATTGGGTTGCTTTGTAGGCTGGTAATTTTCTGGAATGTAGAGATAAAACGGCACACTAAGGCGATGTAACTGTTCCGACTGATCGAAGCGCATGCCGCGGATTGAGTGATCCCCGGTTATCGCAATAATGGTATTTTTCTGTAGCGGACTTTGTTTGGTTTTGGAAATTAATTGGCCGAGTAAATTATTAGTATAGAGATAGGTTTCAAGGCTATCAGGGCTCAGGTTCTGTAGTCGATCTGTCAGCGCCTGATTTAATTTCAGGGGCTCATTTTGGTGGTGGGCTGGCCGCTTATAGGGTGGGTGATTCGTGATGGATAGCGTCATGATAAACAGTGGTCGTGGGTCATCGATCTTTTCGGATAATATATTCCATACTTGCTCAAAAACATATTTATCGTCACCACCCCAGACCGACTCCTCCATCTCTGGGAATAAGCTTTTCAATTTGCGCGCACCAATAAACTCATCAAATCCCTGGGCTCTAAAATAGCTGCCGCGGTTCATTAGACCCTCAAAGCCCCCGTAGACAAAAACCGTTCTATATCCGGCGTCTCTGAAGACTTTTGCCGCGGAGGTTTGCATCTCAATATCTTTGTAGCCCGAGCGGCTGATATCGCTGTACTCGGTATTCAGCATCAAACTGGTGAGTGAAGTTTGGGTGCCATTTTGTCCGGGTAAAAAGCGTCTAAAATAAATGCCTTCACTTAGATGCTCAGTCATCCCACCGCTGAGATCAACGCCGTCGGCAAACTCTTCGAGCAACAGAGCCTGCCCCATACTTTCGACTAAGTTAAAGACCACGTTAGGGGGATTATTTTCGAGAAAATCAGACTCCGCGGTGGTGCTGAAAAACTGCGCAAACAGCGGCCCTGGTTTCGCCGTTTTGCCATAAAATGTTTTAAATAGCTCGCGTCCCTCGGCATCATCTGCAGCTTCCATTTGTCGCGACTTTTTGAAATCTCTGTAGCCGTAATACAGGGCTACAAGACCGTTGGGAACAATATTGTTTAATGACGACTCACTGGATACCGCGAGGTGACGATAAGACAGTGGGAAAGTGGTGATAGAACCTCTTCCGATCACGGCAATCACCAGCAGTGGAATAATCATTAAGGCCGGAGTGATTTTTAGTTTGTCCCTGCGAGCGCTAACGGCGGCTACAATTCTTCGCTCCCCAGACGCGTATAAATAAAGACTGAGTGCGAGAGCAAAAAGGGTTGCGATCAGCACCGCAGGAAAAATACTGATGCTACTAACCGTATGCCATGCAGTAGCTGTCCCATACTGCATGCCTATAAAGCCAAAACTATCTATAGGGCGGTTAAAGAAGTCTAAATAAACAAAATTGATCCCTGAGAAAAGGACTGCCAGTACTATGACCAAGCGAGCAAAGCCTTGAGTTATTAGCCAGGCAGGCCGCGCCAACCAGCGTGAAAAAGGCAGTGCCACAAGACCGGCCAAAAGCGCCAAGACCATACCCCTTGCAGCGAAAGCCAGATCAAAGCGAAAGCCAATCCAAAGTGCATTCCAGAGTTCGCCACTGGCCAGTGCTTCACCCGCGGGGACCGCGGGGACATAGGCGGCCCAGGCAGCAAAACGCGCTAGCGTAAAAATCAGTGTTGCCAGTAGCACCAGCATGACAATGGATGCCAAAGTTTGCAGGTAAACAGCAGTGGCTGATTTTTGCATATCCGAGACTCTTGGTTCTTATTAGTGGAGATTAAGGTTAGGCGTCGCACTAGCAGTATCGACAGCAGCTGACTTTACCACCAAAGTATCTTAGTTGGCGAGATTGCTGGGTTGGTTAGAGTGATTTCGCCTGTCTTCCAGGAAGATCAAACATGGCTTGTAGCGACTAAACCTGCTATTTTGCTTTGGACATATAACCACATTTATCGCCATGCCCAGATACCTTTACTCAGCCATCTTCTATTGCCTGCTACCGTTTATTTTATTGCGGTTGCTGTTCCGTGGTTTGGCTGCGCCGAACTATCGCAAACGCTGGCGTCAACGCTTTGGTTTTTTCACACCTCCTGAGTCAGCCAAAGAAACTATTTGGCTTCACGCCGTCTCCGTGGGTGAAACCCTCGCTGCAGTGCCCCTAGTCAAAGCCTTGCAGGTTAAATATCCAGATCACCGCTTGCTGATTACCTGCATGACCCCCACCGGGTCTGAGCGCATAGCCGCCGCCTTTGGTGACTCGGTAGACCACAGCTACGCCCCCTATGATATGCCTGATGCCGTGGCGCGTTTTATTCAGCGAGTTCAGCCGAAGATGCTGATTATTATGGAAACTGAACTCTGGCCCAATACGATTGCCGCCTGCCATCAACGTCAGATTCCCGTGATTCTGGCCAATGCACGGCTCTCTGATAAGTCCGCTCGGGGCTATGCCCGAGTGCGGGGACTCAGCGGGCCTATGTTCGCCCAGTTAACCGCAGTGGCAGCCCAGCACGAAGATGACGGCGCCCGCTTTGCCGCCCTCGGACTACCCGCTGACAATTTACATATCAGTGGCAATATTAAATTCGATCTGGATCTCAGTGCTGAGATTAGACAGGCTGCAGAGAGCCTAAAGCAGCAGTGGAGCGGTGAGAATCAGCGGCCTATTTTACTCGCCGCCAGCACCCACCGTGGGGAAGACGAAATTATCCTGCAGGCCTTTGGTCAGATCAAACAGCGCGTCGACAATGCCTTGCTGGTATTGGTGCCGCGTCATCCAGAGCGCTTTAATCAGGTAGCTGACCTCTGTCTCGGCGCAGGCTACAACCTAGCGCGACGCAGCTGCAATGATTCTGTAGAGCAGGCGGATATCCTGCTCGGCGACACCATGGGAGAGCTGATGACATTCTTCGGCGCCTGCGATATCGCCTTTATCGGTGGCAGCCTGGTGAGTAATGGTGGCCACAATATGATTGAGCCAGCAGCCTGGGGTAAGCCGACCTTGAGTGGACTGTCAGTGTTTAATTTTACTGAGGTATCGCGGCTATTGGCTGAAGCTGGCGGTCTTGCTTTAGTTGAGGATGCAGTTGCATTGGCAGAGACGGTAATAGAGTTAATCGAGAATCCAGAGCGAGCTCAGCAGATGGGCCAGCAAGCGCAGCAGGTTGCCGAGGCAAATCGCGGTGCGTTGGAGAGATTACTGATGGTGGTGGATAACAATTTGGGTCTATAGACAGCCTGAGCCCAATAAACAGCCTTGAGCGGGTAGACAGCCTTGAGCGGGTAGACAGCCCTGAGCCAAACCTTCAACCAAGTTCAGCCAGGCTCTCAGATTTAGTTTACTGATTAGCCGCCTTGTTAATCACCAGCTGCGGATCCAACCAAGCATTGAGCTCATAGACATCATCCGGAGAGAGCTGGCCGGCGACTTCCTTCAAACCCATCATCGATAAAATATAATCATAACGCGCATTGGCGAAATTGCGGCGGGCCTGGAAGACGGTACGCTGAGCCACCAACACATCGACAATATTTCGCGTGCCCACTTCATAACCAGCCTGAGTTGCCTGCAGAGCACTGTCCGCTGAGGTGATCGACTGGGCGCGAGCTTTGACTCGTGCGGTGTTGGTCAACACTAGCTGATGCAGTGAGCGAGCCGCTTGAACTGTATTGCGCTTAGTGGCAATAAAGCCCTCATCAGAGGCAATCGACCGCTGCTTAGCTTGACGACGCTGAGCATCCAACGAGCCGCCAAGCCAGATGGGCATGGTCACCGAGATGGCGAAGCTGTTGCCATCCTGCTGGCTCTCAAAAGGCAGATTGTATCTGGTGCCATCAGAGTCTGAATCGAAGTAACTAGCGCTACCAGTGACCTTTGGCAGACGGGCTGCTGTGGCCGCCTTGGCATTGTTATAAGCCGCATCTTTGCCCAGCTTGGCAACTTTCAGCGGGTAATTATTACCAATCGCAAAATCAACCCATTCATTGTTGCTCAACGGTGTCGGATTAGTGGCTTCAAATTTTTCCGCCAGCCCTGCAAGCACATTGTGATCTTCACCGGTTAGTACCTGCAGCTGTTCAA
>Ga0209194_1000687_pt1 | contig 24899 bp, 20 predicted proteins | sample COGITO_mtgs_1004_FD_184787 | JGI IMG/M metagenome (GOLD analysis project Ga0209194, IMG submission 184787) | Pelagic marine microbial communities from North Sea - COGITO_mtgs_100413 (SPAdes) (version 2) | ecosystem: Environmental > Aquatic > Marine > Epipelagic ...
TGCTTATTCTTACGGGCAAAGCATCAGCAGCAGAATCGCGATTCATAGTCTAAAACAAAGGTCTGTAGAAAGTTTTTTCAAGCTCGTGAAGCCAAAACCGCAGGCGGACTACTGTGCTTATTTTTACAAGCTGGTAAGCGCTTATCTCCATACTTCCCACTCTACTGAGTGAAGCTGAGAACCTAACCCTGCGGAAAAGACGGAGATAACCTGTGGAAAACGCTGTGGAAAACTCCGGAAAAGCTTGGAAAACTACGAATAGCTAGAGAAAAAATATTGGGCTTCGATCTAGAAGAAAGCGGCTTCAATACTTCGAGCAGTTACTTTAAATCCCTTCATCTATAGGCATCTTCGCGCTGTACGATAGATTAGCGTAACTACATACACCCCAAGGTTTTCTATAGCGCTAGAAGTTTTCCCCAGGTTATTAGCCTTATAAGGCGATCGCACCTAGAATTCGGAACGGCTCTCAGATTTTTGAGCGCAGCCTAAAGCGCAAAAACTTGTCTAAGCAGTCCGCCTTTACCCGCTTTACCAGCAATTAGCTGATGCAGCAGCTCATATTGCCAACGATAAAGACAGCGCTCTAGCTGAGCCGCAATACTGTGTAGCTGGCTAATTTGATCCAGGCTAGAAGCGGCTTGGCGGGACTTCGTACTCAAACAGGTCACCATGGGATGTTCCCACTGCGAGAAAAAATGCTGAAGCAAATCGCGATCGCCTGCAGAAACAGCGTCAGGAGCACTCACAGGCACCATACTTACGCCTTTTTTAGAGAGCGATCGCTTTGCAAGCTGCCCGGCTGAAAACGTCCGCCATTGATCGGCTAGCAGCGGCGGCAACATTTCTAAGCGATAAGCAGAGACAGCGCTTAAACGAATACCACCAATCTGATCGGTGCCGCCCGCCGCCAAAAACACCTGAAGCGCTTCAAAAAACGGCATTAGGACTTCGCGGTTCACGACCGCACTCAACCGAATGCCCGCTTCTGAATAGTCTTCAACATGAGTATCGGGGCCGTCTGTATATATCCGCTGATAGTTTTGGTATGCCGCTAGCAAATCTTTTTGACTTGCCCTTTGCAAACAAAACCAAACTCCATCGCTAACGGCGGCTCGCACCTGCTGTTGAGTATCGCCTCTAGCCGCCTTATTAGGCAAAGGCGTACGGCTCACCTGAATTTGTAGCTGCTCAATCTGGGCCTCTTGCCCTTGGATAGCATCTTCTTGCGCCTGGCGCTCGGTCTCCAACGAGGCAAACTGCTGCTGCTGCGAGGCCGAGAGCTGCGTTATTTTTTCTTCTAGTAATTCAATTTGAGCCTTCATCGTGGCAATTTGGCTATCTTTGTCAGCCAACAGCTCGTCCTGCTTCATCAATAGCTGCGTCTTTTGCTTCAGCTCTATTGCACATAGCCCAGCGCGAACCAGGTTAAAGTACTTCAGCTCACTGATATTAACCGGCTGAGGCTGCGACTTGGGTAAGTACAAAAAGCCTTGGCGTTGGCGTGAACCCTCTTTCGGAGAATCGCTCATTTGCACCACTAGCAAATGCCCCTCTGGGTTCTCGATTGTCAACTGTCGCCCATTATCCGAATCGGCTAAGTTGCCTTTGTAATGCCGCTGACTGTAGTAAAACTCTACGTAAAAGGCCGCATCTGCCGAGGAAGCACTTTCTATAGCGTCAAACAGTTTAGCTGAGTGCTCATCAGTAACAAACTCTGGGCGCTCGTTGTTCAATCGGCTAGCGGAGGTCAACGGCACCGTATCTAGCATCGTATCTGCGGTTGGGCTATCTTCTGCAGTTGTTGTTTTAGGTTCTAATTCTCTGGTGAGCCAGTAGGTCTTTGGGTCAATCGAGAACGCGGGTTCTATACCAGAAGACGAGGGCACCTTGTAAATTTCATCCGCTGCCGATTTTGGCTTTGTATTATTCGCAGATGTATTATTCGCAGATACATTATTCGCAGAGCTGTTGTCGGCGGAACCATTTTCAGGCGAACTCAACGAATCTACAGTTAAGGCTGCTAAAGACTTCTGCTGCTGAGCCTGAAGATCTCTTCGCAAACCCAGCGCGATTTCCTTGGCTACTTGAGTAGGACTTTTCCGCACCTTCGACGGGTTAGAAGCAGGACTAGTCTGATAGCCAACTGCATTAGAAAGTCCATCAGAAGCAACAACTGCAGAACTTTCAGAAACAGAACTTTCGGCAACAGAGCTTTCAGCAATAGAACCTTCAACAACAGAACGCTCAGCAGCTTCTGATTGAACAGATACGAAAGCTTCCGTAGTAGGAAGCGTTGGGGGCGACTCCTCTGGAGCAGGCGGCTGAACCGGCAAACCCTCTTTTTGAGCATTCTGACGATCCGGCCCCGACCAGGGAAGAATGCCTTGACTGCCTGAGCCATCCTCACCTTGACCGGTAGCAGGCCGAACCCCCACTACCTCTAGCTCTACATTTTGCTGGCCTTTCCACTCGTTTAGCCGCAGCTTGTAAGCAATATCAAGCACTCTCGGTAGCGGGTAGTACTCGCCCCACCGCCAGGCGATCGCCTTTATCACCGCCGGTTCACCCTCACCTACCGAATGCGCCACCGTCAGCTTCAAATGAGCATTTGTCTTCCCAATGGTTCTTTGCTCCACCACCCGAACGCCCGCCGTCCAAAACACCGGATCGGGGTTCTCAATGCCGCAGGGATGGATTTGGTCTATCTGCGAGAACAGCTCTAGATTGATGCTTTCTAAGGCCGCTCGAACATCCACTTTTACCAGTGGCTTAAGGTGCTCAAGCTGAAGATGCTGGTTGGCAAACGTACTCAGCCGAGACTTAACCTGACGCAGCTTGTTTGCCGGAAAAGAAAAGCCCCCTGCCGCTCTATGGCCCCCATACTTATCTAGCAAGTCATCGCAAAATCTCAGCGCCTCAACCACGTTAAACTCGGGAATGCTGCGCGCCGAACCCCGAATCTCTTTTTTGCTTTTATCTTCGTAAGTCCCAATAAAAACCGGTACGCCGTAGCGCTCTACGAGCCGAGAGGCCACGATGCCAATTACGCCATGATGCCACTCGGGCTGTACGACGACCAGCACGCGCTCTTGGCTTAAATCAAGCAGCCCGTCTGCCTGCTGCTGCTCGCACCATTCCACCGCCTGCGCTTCAATGACTTCGCAAAGCTGGCGGCGCAGCTTATTAGTTTCTTCGCACTGCATCGCCCGTTGCAAAGCGACGCCTACATCATCCGTCGTCAGCAAGTCAATTACAATCTGCGGATCGTCAATTCGACCGACCGCGTTAATGCGTGGCCCCAGGCGAAAGCCAATGGCCTCGGGCTTTAGAGCCGCATCCTCTGAGAGTCCTGCGACTTCAATCAGCGCCTGAATTCCGGCAATGCGAGACTTAGGCAGCAGCGTTAGGCCCCGGCGCACCCAGCGGCGATTGACCCCAGTTAGCGGCGCTAAGTCGGCGATGGTGCCTAGCGTAAACAAGGCTAATAAAGTGGCCGTCAGCGCCTGCATTTTATCCATGCGCTGAGCCAGGCACACCGCTAAAATGTAGGCCACACCGACGCCCGCCACCCCTCGGTAGGGAGAGGCTTCGTGAATGAGCTGAGGGTTGAGAATAACGGTTGCCGGGGGAATCTGATCGGGAACCGCGTGATGATCGGTAAGGATGACCGTTAGCCCTAGCTCAACCGCGCGCGCGACTGGTTCATAGGCAGCGATGCCGTTGTCTACGGTGATAATCATCGCGCCGCTGGCAGCATGAAATTCTTCGACGATGCGCAGATTGATGCCGTAACCTTCGTCCATGCGGCTAGGGATGGCATAGTCTACCTGAGCGCCTAAGTATCGGAGCGATCGCATCAACAAAGCCGTACTGGTCATGCCATCCGCATCGTAGTCTCCGCAAATCAGGATTTTTTGCTGCTGAGCGATCGCCTCAATCAGCAAATTCAAACTTTCGTCTAAATCGGGAAATTCATCTAGCGGCGAGGGTAACAGCAGCGTCTCAGGATCTAAGAACTCCCAGGCTTGCTCGGGCGTGTAAATGCCTCTATTGATAAGCACCTGGGCCAGCAGCGGAGAAAGCGCCGTAGCCTCAGCAATCTGCTTGGCTTGAGCCTTCTGAGGGGGAAACACCTGCCACCGCTGCTGCGGCATGTGGCGCTGCTGAATAGGCCGCTCCATCGGGGAAGATGAGGCGGTAGCGCTCTCTGATTCTGGCTGCGAGACAGGCTGTTCGGACACGGAAAATTTAGCTCATCAGACCCACAGAACCATAGCAGAAGCTACGCCGCTTGGGCCACCGTCTCTAGAAATCTCTAGCTCAAAGAAACTTCAAAGGACAGCAATGTCAGGCGCGAGCGGTGTAGCTGCTATAGATCATTTGATCTAATGGTAATAGATTTAGCTGACTAATTGTTGCTCGCGAATAGAGTTTTCAATACGCGCTTTCAATACACCAAGACGCGGCCATCGTTAGCCACATGTACAGCGCGATCGCTATCCGAGCCGCTGGGCAAAAACTCTATCTGCAAAGTCTCTGCGTCTGGGCGATGTAGCACCGCATTCACGGCTTTATTGCTATCGTCCCAAAACACCATCGACATATCTGGATCGACGCCTACTCTCGTTTGAATTGAAAAATCGGTCTGCGGACGCAGCCAGTGCAGCTTGATGTCGAGTATGCGTTCTAAGTTGATTAGGCCATTGGTTTTGTTGACAAACTCAATCGTTAGAGGCTGGCCCGGCTCGAACCGAATCTGACTGGACTCGCACTGATAGGTACAGGGTGCCGCTTGCACCGACTGAGAAAGTAGAGGCAAAGCTAGCAAGGAAGATAATACCGTGCTAGCTATCCGTAGTTTAGAGATAAGTCGTTTGGAAATAATTGGAGAAACCATCAAAGAAATCCTTAGCCATTCGGCTTACTCGTCAATTTACTTAGGTTTCCCATCTACAGCGCAGCGCCTATCTCACTGAATCTACGCACAAGGCTCCCATTCTTTTACATAGCAGGCACACGATAGAGGCTTTTGGTGGCGGTGTAGGCACAATAGCAAAGACTAAACAAAGGGTTCGTTCGGCGATCGCACTTCCCACATAAATTCCCACGCAGCTTCCCACGCAAGAGCATTCAAATCATGGCAAATGGCGTATATATTCTGGCAAACGATGTTGTCTACGATCAGCTCATTGCGCTAATTAGTAGCCTGGAGAGAAACGTTGGTATAGACCTGCCGATTTGCGTGGTGCCCTACGACGACAATACCGAAAAGTCTAGGCTAGCGACGCAGCGATATCCGCAGGTGCAGTGGTTTGATGATGACGCTCTTTTGAACAAATGGGAGACGTTTGCAAGCGATATTTGGCGATCGCATCCTGCCGCTATAGCAGACTGGAAAGCACGCGGCATCGTAGGCGTAGGGCGGATGGGAATGCATCGGCGATTCTGCTGCTTCGATGGGCCTTTTGATCGGTTTATTTATTTAGATGCCGACATTTTGGCTATGAACAACTTCGATCTGTTGTTCAATAGCTTGGATAACTACGACTTTGTGACTTACGATTTTCAATATAAAGATCTGAGCCACGTGTTCGCGGTTGATGCGCCAAATCTGACGGATGTGTTTGAGCGCGATCGCCTTGATACCGAAATCTTTTGTGCGGGTCTTTTCGCTTCAAAAAAAGGACTCTTCACCAGCTCAATGCTCAGCGATTTGCTTACGAGCTTACAGGCCGGGGAAGCCGATATTCTCTACTACAACGGCCCCGATCAGTCGATTTTGAACTACATGGTTATGAAATCGGGCGTTAAAGCAATGAACCTGGCTAGGACTCTTCCAGCGGACGTTCGCACGGGCTGCTGCGTAACCTCATCCCACTTCAAAGAACAAGATCGTGTTTTGTTCGACAAAGAACAACAGCTAATCTATCTGCACTACATCGGCGTAGGATCTCGCTTCTTTTCCAGGCTATGTGCAGGAGAGAATATTCTCTTACCCTACCGCGATCTATTCTTGTACTATCGCTATCTTCATAGCAGCGATCGCCCAGCGCTAAAGGGTGCACCTATCTCCTACGATGCGCCAACTACAACCATAGGAACAAAGGTTGCTAACAAAGCTGAGCGGCTAGTCTCGCGAGTAACTCGGCCTTTTCGCAAAGCCAGTGCATTGAAAGGTTAGCTTACTCTACCTAATCACACTCTACCTAGTCACACTCTATTAGCCGATTGCCCCCTACCAAGGCAGTCGGCTACCATCCCACGAGAAAAATTCGCCGCTGTCTTCGGGCGTTATGTCCGAGAGCACATTGAGTAATTGAGAGACCGTCCGCTCGGTTGAAAACAGCTTTTCGGGCGGGACGCCTTGCTGAAAAGGCTTAGAAAGCTGAGTGTCGGTGGTGCCCGGATGCAGCATCACAATCGTTGTGTTGGGGCTGCGGCGGGCGTATTCTATCGCGGCTGTTTTTAAAAACATGTTCAGCGCGGCCTTAGAGGCCCGGTAGCCGTACCAGCCGCCCAGTCGATTGTCGCCAATGCTGCCAATTTTAGCCGAGATAGTTGCAAACAAACTGGTTTCTGAATGTTTGAGCGGAGCTAGTAAGTGCTTAGCTAGCAAAGCTGGGCCAATGCTGTTGACCTTAAAGTAATTGATCAATTTGTCAGCGTCGAGCTGTCGGATTGCTTTCTCGGGCTGCTGCGTTTCGTTGTGCAGTAGGCCAACGCAGTTGATCGCTAGATGTAATTTGGGTGCGATCGCGCTGATAGATGCGATCGCCGAAGCAATTTGGGCCTCATCGGTTATATCCATCGGTATGCAGTGCAAGTTGGGATGGCGATCGGCTAGGGCCAGCAAGTCGGCAGCCGTTTTAGCCTGACGGTAGGTTGCAAATAAGTGGACTATTCGAGGAGTTTGTAAGAGCTGCCTGACAAATTCCAGGCCAATTCCCTGGCTAGCCCCCACCACAAGTGCATTAGCAGCCGTTACAGAAGGAAGCAGTGGCATAGTCAATGGAAAAATAGAACGTCTACAGAGCCTAGCACTTTAGCTAGAGTAGGCTACGCGCCCACTCTAGCCATTAACCGAAGGCACTTTTCCTCAGCTAGTCGCTGAGCCTTTAGCGCCTCGTCGATTTGCTTTTGCTGAGCTGCAATCACTTCGTACTGGGCCTGAAGCCGAATACCCTGCTGCCGAATGCGGAGCTGATTTTTAACACGAGCGAGCACTTCTGCGGGGTGAAAAGGCTTGTTAATATAGTCGGCGGCTCCCACTTCAAAGGCTTTTACTTTGTCAAAAGTGAGATCTAACGCGCTCAGAAAAATGACGGGGATCTCGCGGTTTTGGGCATTCGCTTTTAGCGCTGCGCATACTTCGTAGCCATCCATATCCGGCATCATAATATCTAGCAGGATTAAATCGGGCTGAAAGCGCGGCACGTTGCTCAGGGCTATTGTCCCTTCTGGCGCGCGCCTAACCTCGTAGCCTTCTGCTAGCAAAAGCGTCGAGAGCAGCCGCAGGTTTTCTAGCAGATCGTCTACTACCAGAATTTTAGAGCGGTCGTGCTGCGTTTCCATGTCCATAGCTCAGCGCCTTTGAATACCTGTGTGAGTTTCTATTGCGCACATAAACCAATATCTGAAGGGTGATATACAGGGCTATCTTTCCCAATTTAAGTTTTGTTGATGCATATACTACTCATCAATGATTCCTGATGTGTTTAAAACGGGCACACTTTATTTACTTACAAGTACTCAAGACAAGTTGTTTAAAGCACTTGTAAAGTAGGTCGAAAAGGACAGATAAAAAAGGCCAATCGAAGGCGATTGTCCATAAGATCGTCTTAACCAGGTCATGCTTAACTGAACCTGATTTTTAAAGGTGCAAAGCCGCGTAACTAAGTCATGTTGAGGAGCATCGCGCTTGAATATTTTGCTGGTTGAAGATGACTATTTGTTAGGTCGCAGTACGGCTCGCTTGCTAGAGAAACTAGGAGAGCACCGAGTACGGCTTACCCATAAAGCGGCAGATGTGTTTAAGCACTGCCAGTCTGGATGGAGCGACTTGGTGATTATGGATATAAACTTGCCTGGCACTTTCTGGCAGGGGCAGGAGGTATCTGGAATAGACCTCTGCCGGTTGCTTAAGCTAGAACCTTTGACAACCCATCTGCCGGTTGTCTTATTGACAGGCTATGCGGTAAAAGACGACGGCCTGCAAATGATTAGCGATGCTTTGGCCAACTACCTTTGTACCAAGCCTATCATCGACTATGAAGCGTTCCTACATCTTTTAGAACAGCTACAGAGAGGCGAGGATGTTCAGGGGCTGACGGCTTCGGCGTCTTGAAGCGTTTGTAACAGCTTTTTGTACGCTAAGTCTTTAGCGCATTTTTGCAGAGCGGCTGCGATCGCGCCTTCAGTCTCTGGCAGGGCAGCCGCTATCTGCAAGATAGCCTCGTCGTCTAAATCCAAAGTGGCCTGAGTCAAGGCATAGCGCCAGGCACCGCTGGTTTTAGAAAACAGTATCGGCGTCATGGGTTCGTCGCCTATCTCGACGGGCAGTGCTTCGTCTGTATCGCTGTACCGATAGCAAACACCCAAGTGCTGTGCCATCTTCTCAAAAATTTCAGAGGCGCGAATGGGCTTACGCGCAAAGTCATCGCAGCCGCTGGCGATTGCCGTTTCTTCATTCTCTTCAAACGCGCCTGCAGTTAGGGCCACAATGGAGGTTTGCCGTTCTGCATCTAGCGCTTTAATTCGCTGGGTCGCTTTTGTGCCGCTGATTCCGGGCATTCGCATATCCATCCAGACTAAATGGGGCCGCCAGTCTTGCCACTGCGCGATCGCCTCTTCCCCATCCTTCGCCTCTCGCACGTCAAACCCAACGTTGGTCAGTAGCTGACAGAGCAATTTACGATTGAGCGACACATCATCCACTACCAAAATCCTGTAATCTGGCTGGCCCGGCATGATCCCCGTAATTTTGCGATCTGGCCGCTGAACCTCAGCAACCTTCCTAGAGGCTGCCACTGGGGTAGCCATCAGACTCAGCGAAAACGTAGACCCTTCACCCACAGCAGATTCCACATTTATCTGTCCGTTCATCAACTGAGCGTACTCAGCGGAGATAGCCAACCCTAATCCAGTGCCTTGATGCGCCGCCAAACCAGATTCAGTTTGTACGAATGCCTCAAATATCTGCGACTGCTCGGCGGCAGAAAGGCCCGCACCCGTATCGGCAACAGAGAATGTAAAAGACTGAGGGTTAAGAGAGTGAGTCTCAGCGTCTGCTGCTGGCTTGTTTTCCGTCTCTGAGGAGAGTGAAATTTTGCCAGCATCTGTAAATTTAACCGCGTTACTCAGTAGATTAATCAAAATTTGTCTGAGCTTAAGCCGATCGCTAAAGATAATCTGAGGCAAGTCGGGCGATCGCACTATATCTAGCGTTAGCCCCTTCTCTTGAGCTGCTGGCTGAAACATCTGCTGTAGCTCATCCAACAAGATATGCAGATCGAATTTGCTTTCGTTGAGCACGACCCGCCCAGCTTCTATTTTTGAGATGTCTAGCACATCGTTAATCAGCGCTAGCAAATGCTCGCCGCTACGGTAGATGATTTCCAGGTTCTCTTTTTGCTCAGGTCTGGGGTTGCTGTCTTTAAGGATATGCGTGAAGCCTAAGATGGCGTTTAGGGGCGATCGCAGTTCGTGGCTCATGTTGGCTAAAAACTCACTTTTGGCTTTATTAGCCGCCTTTGCCGCCTGAGTCGCTTCTGCCAGTGCCCGTACTGCCTGCTTGCGCTCAGTAATGTCTTCAAACATGTAGAGATAGGCGAACGTAGCGTTATTTTCCTGGATTGGGCCATAGATGCGTCGGAGCGTACGGCCATCGAGTAGCGGCACTTCGTCCTCAACAATTTTATTATCGCCAGTAAAGTCTTCTGCGGTAGAGGTCGACACAAACGCTTTTAAATCAACCGCCCCGAGGCACTCCGACAGCAGTTGTTCACCGTCAATTCGGCCTTCTGCCACCGCCGATTGTAGATGTTCTAGCTGCCAGATACGGTAAAACTCCGAGTTGATGAACAGCGCTTCACCCGTGTGGCAATCCGTCACAAAAATGCCCGTTGGTGGCAAATCATTAATCGCCCTGAGCAACGCCTCACTGCGGCGCAGCTTTTCCTTTGCCTTTTTACGTTCTGTAATATCTACCAATACACCCAAAGCGCTAGCCGGTCCCGCTTCACTCGAGTTGCCTTCAGAGACGGTCGAGAGCAAGGCGTCAAGGTGCTTTCCACTCTTTTGGATGAGCCGACAGGGCAAGTCGCGATAGATTTCGTTGGGCTTCATCTGCAATGCGCCATGGGAGCGGTGTTGCCACTGCGCCGTAGCCATTTTGCCGACAGACGCTTCAGTTAAAAAAGCTGCAATTGGCTGACCGATTACTTCATGCTGCTCGTAACCCAACTTTTCTAGCCAGTAGCGGCTTACGCTGACAATGCGGCCCTCACTGTCAATCGAATGCAGCATGGCGGGCGTTTCTTCGTAGAGATGCTGATAGCGTAGCTCGCTCTCTTGCAGCGCCTTGAATGTCTCTAAATAGTGAGAAATATCTACCTGCGTACCGACATAGTAGACAGTAGATCCAGACTCGTCTTTAATCGGTGAAAGCGTCAGCTCGTTCCAGAAAGCCCTGCCACTCTTGTGATAGTTTCGCACCAATACCTTACAGAATTCGCCTTTGGCGGTCGCCGTTCGAATATCAGCAATACCAGGCTGATCTCTGTCTTCTCCTTGCATAAAGCGACAGCTCTGACCCTGCACTTCTTGCGCCGTATAGCCCGTTAGTAATTCAAAGCTAGGGCTGGCATAAACAATCGGAAAGTCCGGCTGCTGAGCATCGCAAATGAGCAGGCCGCTAGCAGTATGTTCAATCGCCTGCGCAAATATCGAACAAGGCAGTGCGCTTTCTTCCTGAAGTTCTTTTTGAGATGCTGTTTGAAGTTCTGAGCGAAGGGCTGCTTGAAGCTGGCTCTGAGGCGTTCTACAATTCTTGATGCAGCCAGCAACGTAGCCTACGGTGGCCGCTACACCTACCGGCAGGAGGTAGCCTACCCAATCAAAGGTAGACGCCTGGAAAACAGATGCCTGGAAAACAGACGATAGAGCACCCATGCTGCGACTCCTATACGCGGCCAGCTTGAGGTGGAGCGATCGCTATTCGACAGCCACCTAGTCAATGCAGCGATGGCTCCGCCTATAACTATATCTACCCAAAATCAGCTTCCGTTCGAACAATCTCAGTTGATGGGTTTGGACACTATCTGAGTTTTACCGGGTTCACCAGGCTCGTTAGAATGTGGTCTTGCCACTGTCCGGCAATGTATAAATAGTCGCGAGCATAGCCATCTACAGAAAAACCTAGCCGCTTCAACAAATTAGCGCTGCGCTGATTGTGCGGCAGATAGTTGGCCCCGATTCGGTGCAGCTTAATCTCCGAAAAAACGTGCTGAATGACCACTTGCAGGGCTTCTGTCATATAGCCGTGGCCCTGCGCTTTTTCTGACAGGCTGTAGCCCAGCGTGCAGCTTTGAAACACGCCACGCATGCAGTTGTTGAAGTTAATCGTACCAATCAAGACATCGGGCAGCTCGCGCAAGAAAACGAACAGCCGTAGCGATCGCCCTTCTTGCGTATCTAGCAGCCGCTGATCGAGCGATTCTTCCCAGTAGCTGCGCGTATAGAAGGCGGAAGGCTTTAGCGGTTCGAAAGGGGCTAAATGTGCCTGGTTGTCTCGATAGTAGGCCAAGATAGCTGAGATATCTTTGGGCTGGCCGTGGCGGATTATCAGCCGAGAAGATTGGAGCTGCAGTCTAGACTTAGAGAGTGGCTGGAGCGTTTGTGATTTCGCCAGAGAAGGTATCAACAAAGACATAGTTATGGCGTAATTGTACGTAGCTCCATCTTAATCTGTATTCTGCGCGGACGGCGCAATTAAATCAACTAGCGTTGAAATCATGCGATCGCCTTCTATAGGCATCAGGCTCGAGCCGCCTAGCACACGCTGCAAAAGGATGAAGTAAACCAACGTGCCCACAAAGGTACGCGCGATCGCCTCCGGGTCATTCAAATCTAGCGCTTCACAGCCGTCTAGATAGCGGGTAATTACATCGACTAAAGGCTTAGCCACATTCTCTACGTAAGGGGCAGACAGCTCAGGAAATCGGCCAGATTCGCCTACAATCAGTCGCATAAATTCGCAGAACTGCGAATCGCAGGCGGCCTCGTCCAAAAACTTTTGAGCTAGACCGGTCAGAACAGTCCTAGGATCGCCTTTCAGCGTACTTTCATCGTGCAGGTCGAACAGCATAGGCTGAAATCGATCTTCAGCGAGCTGCTCCACGACCGCTGAGAACAGACCCGCCTTATCTTGAAAATGACTGTAGACGGTCGCCTTGGAGACGCCCGCCGCCGAAGCCACCCGATCCATACTGGTAGAGGCATAGCCATGCACCAAAAATTCTTGCCGCGCTCCTTCTAGGATGGCCGCTGCCTTAGCAGCCGATTTTTTTCGTTCGGGCCGGTTAATCGACATCAAAGCTACAGACGACGCTATGTCACCTTATTACCTTACCTTGCTGCACACGGCTTCTAGTAGAGCAACTGTGCAGATACTTTGAACCCGTACAGCGATTAAAAGAAGGAAAATTTGTCTTTTAAATTCTCCTTCTTAAGTAGGAGACGGTTCTTACGACGTTGCCGTTTCAGTTTAATTATGAGACAATAATGAAAAGTGAAAGGATTATGAAATCAGTAAATGGCTCTTCAGCTTGACGGTCTTTTTAATAGATTGAAGCAGGCTGCGCTTAGCAAACGGACCGCCGCTGGATTGATGGGTTTAGCTGCGTTGCTGCTTGTGAGCTGTAGCACGGCTGAGCCTGAGACTTCGACTGAGACGTCCACTGATAGCTCGAGCGAGCAAAAGAAGGTGCTCACAACCTTTACCGTTTTGGCGGACATGGCCCAAAACGTAGCAGGAGATGTGATCGCAGTCGAATCAATCACCCGTATTGGGGCAGAAATTCACGGCTACGAGCCGGTTCCTAGCGACATTGCCAAGGCCCAAAAAGCCGATCTCATTCTGGCCAATGGATTAGATCTAGAGCGCTGGTTCGATCAGTTCTTAGGCAACTTAAAAGACGTGCCGACGGTAACCCTCACCGAAGGCATTACGCCCGTCCCAATTGCAGAAGGCCCTTACGGCGGCAAGCCGAATCCCCATGCCTGGATGTCTCCTAAAAATGCGCTGGTCTATGTCGAAAATATTCGCCGAGCATTCGTCGAGCTAGATCCAGACAACGCGGATACCTACAATGCCAACGCTGCTGCCTACAGCGAACAGCTACAAAGTATAGACAGAACGCTACAGGCAGAGCTGTCGAAACTGCCGGAGAACCAGCGCTACCTGGTGAGCTGTGAAGGGGCCTTTGCCTACTTAGCGAATGACTACGACCTAGGCGAAATCTACATTTGGCCCATCAACGCGGAGCAGCAATCTACGCCCAAGCAGCTCAAAGCCGTGGTTGACCAGGTTAAAGCAAACCAGGTGCCTGCTGTCTTCTGCGAAAGCACCGTTAGCGACGAGTCGCAAAAGCAAGTTGCCAAGGCCACTGGCGCTAAGTTTGGCGGCAACCTCTATGTAGACTCACTTTCGACGGAAGCAGGGCCTGTACCCACCTTCTTAGACCTTTTGCAATATGACGCACAGGTCATCACCCAAGGACTCTCTTCAGGAGATCCATAGAGGGCGGTAAGGGGGCGGTAGGAGGGCAGTAGCCATCGAATGCCCTACGCTGCTACAGACGTCTAGCTTTTAATTTTTCTGCTCAGGCATTCAGTTCCAGACACTATCACTAGATCTTAATTCTTATGGCCTTTGCAACCGTTCAACCTAAAGCTTCGCCCACTTACGGCATTTCGGTAGACAACATCAGCGTCACCTATAGCAACGCTAGGATGGCGCTCTACAATGCGAGCTGCTACGTTCAGCCCGGCACGATTACAGGACTAGTCGGCCCAAATGGTGGGGGCAAATCGACTTTGTTCAAGTCGATTATGGGATTTTTGTCGCCCAGTCAGGGCCGCGTCCACATTGACAATCTTTCGATTGAAAAGGCACAGAAGCAGCAAATTATCGCCTATGTCCCTCAGGCAGACGAAGTGGACTGGAACTTTCCTATCAGCGTGTTTGACGTGGTGATGATGGGCCGCTATGGCTATATGAACATGCTGCGGATTCCGAGCCGCAAAGACCGCCGCCTAGTGATGGAGAGCTTAGAGCGGGTAGGCATGAGCGAGTTCCGCAACCGTCAAATTGGCGAGCTGTCGGGCGGGCAAAAAAAACGGGCGTTTTTGGCGAGAGCGTTAGCCCAAGAAGGCAAGGTTATTTTGCTAGATGAGCCGTTCACTGGCGTGGACGTAAAGACGGAAAAGAGCATTATTAACCTGCTATTGCAGCTTCGCGATGAAGGCCATACGGTGCTAGTTTCTACACACGATTTGGCTTCTATTTCTACATTTTGCGATCGCGTCATCCTGCTAAACCAAACCATTCTGGCAGCGGGCACCACTGACGAAACCTTTACCGAAGAGAATCTAGCGATGACCTTCGGCGGTCTGCCGCTGAGCAGTCTCCCGAGCAAAAGCAGTCTGCCAAGCAAAAACAGTCTGCTAGCAAGCCCATCAGCACAGCCGCTCGCAAATCAACCGGGTCATCCTCACTTCAATCCAGACAAGACCACCCTTCTAGCCCAGACAGATAGGATGCAGACTCGTGAATAGCGCCGAAGTCCTCCTATTGGCCATCTCGCCCGAAGCCGCTTGGAGCTGGTTAATCGAACCATTTCAGCTGGGCTTTATGGTTCGAGCGCTGTGGGTGAGCGCTTTTGTCGGCGTTGTTTGCGCAGTGCTCTCTTGCTACATCACTTTAAAGGGCTGGTCGCTGATGGGCGATGCGGTCTCGCACGCAGTGGTGCCAGGCGTGGTTGTAGCCTACGCTCTGGGCTTGCCGTTTGCACTAGGCGCATTTGTTTTCGGCTTTGGCGCAACGGTCGCCATTGGCTACGTAAAATCTCAAACGCGGCTAAAAGAAGACGCCGTTATTGGCGTTATCTTCACTGGATTCTTTGCCTTTGGCCTGGTTTTAGCCACCAAAATTCCCAGCAATATTGACCTCTTTCACATTCTTTTTGGCAACATTCTAGGCATCTCCGATCAGGATATTATTCAAACTCTGATCTCAGGCATTATCACGCTGACCATCATTTTGCTGCGCCGCAAAGATCTGTTGCTTTTTTGCTTCGACCCAAACCACGCTAAGGCGATCGGACTTAACACCAACTTAATGTACTACACGCTGCTGAGCGTTCTGGCCCTGACGACGGTAACCGCGCTGCAAACGGCAGGGATTGTGCTGGTAGTGGCGATGTTGGTAACGCCGGGTGCAACGGCTTATCTGTTGAGCGATCGCTTCGATCACATGCTCCTATTCTCGGTCGCCACCAGCGTTCTTTCTTGCGTTCTAGGCACCTACTTTAGCTACCATCTCGATGCCTCAACCGGCGGCTGCATTGTCGTTTTGCTCACTTTCTTCTTTGTTGTAGCGATGTTGTTTGCACCGAAGTACGGCATTTTGACTCAGAGGAGAACCCGGAAAAAAGCGCTTCCAGACAGTTTTTTGGCCACTAACGCTACGCCTGCCCCCTCCACCGAAGACAGCTAGAACCAGCATACAATGAGAGATCTTTACCTTCTCTGATTGGATGCCTCATGGATTTAGACCAGCTGATTGCGCTCGACCGGCAGCATGTTTGGCACCCTTATTCGGCAATGCCAAATCCGCTGCCGGTGTTTCCCGTACGATCGGCTCAGGGCGTTCGCATTGAGCTAGAAGACGGGCGATCGCTGATCGACGGTATATCATCCTGGTGGACCTGCATTCACGGCTACAACCATCCGCGATTGAATGCCGCTGCTACAGAGCAAATGGCTCAGATGTCTCACGTTATGTTTGGCGGACTCACCCACCGGCCCGCCGTCGCCCTCGCCAAAAAGCTAATAGAGATAACGCCCGAGCCGCTCCAGCACGTTTTCTTTAGCGACTCCGGATCGGTAGCCGTAGAAGTTGCGATGAAGCTCGCCATACAGTACTGGCACAATCGAGGCCAGCCCCAAAAGAACAGATTTTTGACCATTCGCAGCGGCTACCATGGCGATACTTTTGCCGCGATGTCTGCCTGCGATCCGGTCAACGGCATGCATCACTTATTTAGCAGCGCTATCACTCAGCAATTTTTTGCGGATGCGCCCAAAGTTCGCTTTGAAGAAGATTGGCAGGAAAAAGATATCGAGAGCTTTGAGAAGCTGTTGATTGAGAAAGGCGATCGCATTGCCGCCGCTATCTTCGAACCCGTAGTACAAAATGCCGGTGGCGTTCGCTTCTACCATCCCGAGTACGTCCGCAGGGCTAGCGAACTCTGCAAACAACACAACGTACTGCTCATTCTCGATGAAATTGCCACCGGCTTCGGGCGATCGGGCAAGCTCTTTGCCTGCGAATATGCCAACATCTGTCCAGACATTATGTGCGTTGGCAAAGCGCTTTCGGGTGGCTTTATGTCGCTAGCCGCCACGCTAACAACATCGCACATTAGCGAAACGTTCTCATCAGGAGAGGCGGGCGTATTTATGCATGGCCCCACCTTTATGGGCAATCCTTTAGCCTGCGCCGTATCCTTAGCAAACCTGAACTTGCTAGAAAGCTACGATTGGCAAACGACCGTGGCGAATATAGCAGCTCAGCTAAGCATAGAGCTAGAACCCTGCCGCCAGCTAAAGGCCGTGAAAGACGTTCGAGTACTAGGTGCAGTTGGCGTTGTAGAGCTGCATCAGCCGGTAGAGATGGGCACTGTTCAACCGCAGTTCGTTGCCCAGGGTGTTTGGCTCAGACCCTTTGGGCGACTGCTTTACACCATGCCGCCCTATATTATTGAGCCAGACGAGCTTACGGCTGTTACGACGGCGATCGCGACAGTTGCTAAAACGCTTTAAATCTAAAACGCTTTAAATCTATCTACACCGGCAAGATTGAGCGCTGACAGGCAGGGCAAACCGCGTGGATAGAGAGCTGGCAGTCTAATAGCTGATAGCCAGACTTTTCAGCCGTTTTGGCACCGACCTTGAGCACAGAATCGTTTTTGAACTCGATTGTTTTGTTGCACCGAACGCAGACAAGATGATGGTGATGATGCGGTGCGGGCCGGTTGAGCTCGTAGCGCTTTTGATCTTCGGCTAGCTCTAGCTCTCGCAAAATGCCCATGCGGGCCATCAGCTTGAGATTGCGATAGATAGTAGAAAGGCCAATCGGCTCGCCGTCTTCTTTTAGCAGCTCGCACAGATCTTCGGCGCTAAGGTGCCGCCCTTCTGGCAAATTTTGAAAGGTATTGAGAATCGTTTCTCGCTGCGGCGTCATCCGCCAGCCACGCTCGTGTAGCTCTGCCTTAAGGGCTAAAGATGTGTAAGCAACCATGAGCATTCTCCTGCGGCGTATCGATAACGACTCGCTAATGAGAATGATAGCGAAGTAAGTTCTTATTTGCAACAGCGAGTGCTTATTGAGAATAATACCTAAAAGGGAAGCTGAGACGCTACATTGCTAGAGCGCTACATTGCTAGAAATCGCAGCTAAATCATAGCGATCGCAGCTTCGTCCAATCACCTCGTGCCTTGCTCAGAAAATATGTCGCGCCTACGTTCCTTTTTCAGCCTCGGGTTTCGGTCTTTTCTTCCAAATCTATCGGGGCAGCAGTCTGACCGAAAGCGAGGCTGGTTGAGCCGCTTTCCCAGTGGATGGGCGATCGCTACGTGGCTGATTGCCGCTTTGGTCTTCCTTCCTATTCTCGTTGTCTTGGGCAGCGTTTTTGCCGATGCCAGCGAAGTTTGGCAACATCTTGCTGATACGGTGCTCGTAGAATACGTTACGAATTCGCTGGTTCTGATGCTGGGTGTGGGCGTGGGTGTGCTCGCTGTGGGCGTCGGGACGGCCTGGCTAGTGACGATGTGTAGGTTTCCAGGCGATCGCATTTTTGAATGGGCGCTGCTGCTACCCCTGGCGGCACCCGCTTACCTACTGGCCTACACCTATACGGACTGGTTAGAGTATTTTGGGCCGGTGCAATCTGGGCTACGCAGTGCCTTTGGCTGGCAGAATCCAGCCGACTACTGGTTTCCAAATGTGCGCTCTATGGGGGGGGCGATCGCCATGTTCACCCTCACGCTCTATCCCTACGTGTACATGCTGGCTAGAGTTGCCTTCTTAGAGCAGTCTGCTTGCACCTTAGAAGCGAGCCGATCGCTAGGCTGTGGGCCTTGGCGAGGGTTTTCAAGCATTGCCCTGCCGCTAGCTCGTCCCGCTATTATCGCGGGTTTATCTTTGGCGCTCATGGAAACGCTAAACGACTTCGGAACGGTTCAGTATTTTAGCGTTTCGACCTTTACAACCGGAATTTATAGCACCTGGTTTGGCAAAGGCGAGCGCGTTGCCGCCGCTCAGCTATCGGCCATGCTGATGCTGTTTATCTTGACGCTCATTTTGCTAGAGCGCTGGTCGCGGCGGCAGGCCAAGTACTATCAGGCCAACAATAGTCTGCAAGCGCCTACTCTCTACAAACTGGGCTTACTCAGAGGTATGGGCGCTGCTGTAGCCTGCCTCATACCCATTGGTTTAGGGCTGTTACTACCGGGCTGGCTGCTAGTGCAAATGACCATTAGCAACTGGGATGGTTTGCTAGGCGGTCGCTTTTATCAGATAGCGGGTAATAGTTTGACAGTAGCTGGGATGACCGCTGCGATCGCGCTTATGCTCTCACTGGTACTGGCCTATGGGCAACGGCTCAACGGCAGCCGCCTGATTCGACTAGGTGTTCGGCTCGCCGCAATGGGCTACGGCATTCCAGGAGCCGTGATCGCGGTCGGCATTCTAATTCCCGTTGCCCGCTTAGACAACGAGCTAGCCAACGCGATCAAATCTGTTTTTGGCGGTTCGCCCGGCCTTATTCTTAGCGGCACCATCACCGCTTTAGTCCTGGCCTATCTAGTCAGATTCCTAGCGGTTTCGCTAGGATCGGTAGAATCTGGACTTGCAAAAATTCGTCCGAATTTGGACGATGCCGCTCGCAGCCTGGGCTATTCGCCTACTCGGACACTTGCTAAGGTCCATACGCCGCTGATGACCAGTAGCTTGCTAACCGCCTTGATGCTGGTGTTTGTAGACGTGATGAAGGAGCTGCCTGCTACGCTGGTCATGCGGCCCTTTAACTTCGACACGCTGGCTGTGCGCGTCTATCAGTATGCATCTGACGAACGATTAGCGGACGCGGCGGCTCCCGCACTGACGATTTTGCTAGTGGGGTTGCTGCCAGTTGTTTTTCTCAGCTGGCAGATTACGCAGAGCCGCAAAAGAAGCTGGTAGTGAGCTAAGGACAGTTAAGTACAGGCGCCGGCAGGAGAACTCTAAAGAGAAATTTACACTGCGAGGCAGAACCCTATAGATCGGTGTAAATTTTAAGACATGCCAAAATTCTCAGCTTCTTCGCGGCCGCCCGCTCGACCATCGCTTCACCCTGTAAAAGAACCCATTGCTTGGCTGCAGGCGTTTTGGAAGTTCTCTAGGCCGCATACCATTATTGGGACAAGCCTGAGCGTAGCCGCTTTGCTGGCGATCGCCCTGGCTGCAACACCACCGCCTATCGAGCCGCGAATCGTCATCGGCAGTTGGCTGCTTGCCTGGGTTGCCTGCTTATGTGGCAACGTCTACATCGTGGGATTGAACCAGGTAGAAGATGTTGCCATCGACCGCATCAACAAGCCTGATCTACCAATTGCCTCGGGCGAATTTTCTAAAGCTCATGCGCAAATGCTGGTTTGGTTGATGGGTGGAGTTGCGATCGCGCTTTCCCTGATCTCTCAAAACATCTATCTCATACTCACCGTCTGCCTCAGCCTCCTCATCGGCACCGCCTACTCCCTACCGCCCATTCGCCTCAAGCGCTTTCCCTTTTGGGCCTCGGTCTGCATTCTGGTAGTGCGCGGCGCGATTGTAAATTTGGGGCTGTATCTCTATTTCTCTACTCAGCTTGGGCTGGGTTCAGTCGTTCCGGCAAGAGTCTGGGCGCTGATGCTGTTTGTGTTGGTGTTTAGCTTTGCGATCGCCATTTTTAAAGACATTCCAGATTTAGAAGGCGATCGTCAATACAATATCTCTACCTATACGCTACGGCTCGGTAGAAAAAAAGTTTTCAATCTAGCTAGATGGGTTCTCACTGCCTGCTACGGCGGGCTGATTGCCGCTGCGCCCTTCTTAACAGGCGTACAGGCCCTTTTCCTAATGAGCGCTCAGGGCGCTGGCATTATCTACTTCTGGTGGCTCAGCCGCCGCGTAGATCTCGATAGTTCACCCACGCTAAAAGATATCTCCTATCCAGATTTCTATCAATTCATTTGGAAGCTGTTCTTTATTGAATACCTGATCTTTCCACTGGCCTGTTGGCTAGCAGTGTTGTAGAAAACGTCGTCAGTAGGTAAATCAAATTACTGGTAAAACGCATTTCAACTGCGCTCAACGCTCAATCCACCGTAGCTAGAGGGCTGAACGTAGTCGAAGCCTGGCCTATTCAGCGCTAAACACTTTTAGCCAAAGGCTTCGCAGGCTGTAGTACTGTTCTTAAACCCAATAATATCAGCCCCATACTGATAATCATCCAGGGCGTGACAGGTTCTTTAAAGAACAACCAGGCTAATAAGGCCACCCAAACGGGAACCCCACTGTAGACAATACTAGTGGACTTAGTAGGGCCAATTCGCTGCGTGCTGAGCGTAAACAACAAATAGCCAATTCCAGAAGCCCCGATGCCCATATAAACTACGCCTAAAATAGACGGCACAGAGAGCCTAGGCAACCCAGATTTAACCACCTCTGGAACTATCAATAGCAGTAGCTGTAGAACGCCAAAGAGTGCGCCGTAGTAGCTCATGGCCAACCCGCTGTAGCGCCTACCTAAATGTCTTAGCAGGATAGAGTAAGCGGCCCAGCAAACGACTGCGCAGAGCATCAAGACATCGCCCGCGTTGAACTGAAGCCGCAGTAGTGAAGCCAGATTGCCGTCTGTGAGTAGAACCAAGACGCCTAGAATGGCGATCGCACCCCCCATATAGTTTTGTACGGCCAGTCTCTCTTTTAGCAAAACTGCTGCCAAAAATCCTGTCACAACGGGATTAAACGCGTTGATGATGGCCGAGTTTGCCATTGCCGTGTAGCGCAAGCTATAAAAAAAGAAAAAGTGATAGCCCACAACGCCAAAGGTGCCCAACAGAAAAAGACAGACTTTATCTGAGATTGAGGCGTCCTGAATTCGGCCATCAAACCCTTTTCCTTTTTTGGCCTGAACCCAAACTAAACACTGAAGAAAGAGACTTGCGATCGCATAGCGCAGCAGCGTAATCATCAGCGGACTCATTTCACTGGTCGTGTACTTTCCTGCAACAAAGCTCCCGGCAAAGAGTAAGCTAGTCAGCACGGCCAGCAGGCTTTGCGCCCAAATATGATTACGTGCCACGCGCGACTCCTGCCATTGGGCTGATTGTCTAGCCATTGTAGAAGAATGAATCCCCTTGCCATAGCTGTATTTGATATTGATGGAGTGGTGCGGGACGTAGGCGGATCTTATCGACGGGCGATCGCAGATACCGTAGAGCACTACACGCAGGGCCACTATCGACCAACCGTAGAAGATATTGACCGGCTCAAAAGTGAAGGCATTTGGAACAACGACTGGAAAGCCTCAGAAGTAATGGTGTATCGCTATTTTGATCGGCAAGGTAAGCCTAGACCCAGCATCAGCTACGAGGAGATTGTTGATTATTTTCAGCGGCAGTACCGAGGGCCAGATACAGAAGACCCTGACCAGTGGACGGGCTATATTGCAAACGAGCCGCTGTTGATGGATCAACAGTATCTGCGATCGCTCTCTCAATCCGGCATTCCCTACGCCTTCTTTAGCGGCGCAACTCAAGGGTCTGCTAACTTTGTTCTACAGCGCCGAATCGGCCTCACCGCGCCTATCCTAATCGCGATGGAAGACGCCCCTAGCAAACCAGACCCTACCGGCTTGATGATGGCTGTGCAGCAAGTAGAGGCACAGCAGCCATCCGCTAAGAAATTGCCCGTCCTCTACGCAGGTGATACGGCGGCTGATATGAAAACCATTACGGCTGCTCAGTCGCAATATCCTGACCGGCAGTGGTTGGCTATTGGAATTTTGCCACCTCACGCGCAGCTAGACGCTGACTATCAAGCTGAGTATGCAGAAAAGCTGCGGGCTGCGGGTGCAACAACAGTATTAAAAAGTGTTCAGCAGCTAAATGCTGAATTAACGAGCCAACTGCTGTAGTAGCCCGTCAACTACGAGACCGTCAACTACAAGACCATCAGCTACGAGACCGTCATAGCTACTTTTCCAATAGTGCTACCCGATTCTAGCTGGGCATGAGCTTTAGTCAGGTTCTCTACGCTAAGAACACCTATCTCTTGCGTAAATGTTGTTTTGAGAATGCCCTGGTCGAACAGATCGGCGGCTTGGTTTAGCAAATCGTGCTGGCTTTGCATGTCGTCGGTTTCATACATAGCTTTAGTAAACATCAGCTCCCATACGTGAGTGGTGCTTTTGTTTTTCAGCACGCTTTGATCTAGCGGATGGCTATTTTCAACAATGGTGCAGATTTTGCCTTGGGGTTTGATCATTTGAGCGATCGCATCCCAATGAGAATCCGTGCTATTCAAACACAGCACATAATCCACAGTCTCGTGACCCAGCGACTTTAGCTGTGCTACCAAGTCCTCATGATGATTAATACACTCATCTGCGCCCATCTGCTTGCACCAATCAACGGTATCTTTTCTAGAAGCCGTTGCAATTACTTTCAGCTTTGCAAGCTGTTTAGCGAGCTGAATCGCAATAGAGCCAACCCCACCCGCACCGCCGATAATAACAATAGACTGGCCTTCACTTTCCCCGGACGAAGAGATCAAAAGCCGTTCAAATAGCGCTTCCCAAGCGGTGATTGTCGTTAGTGGCATAGCTGCCGCCTCTAAGTCAGAAAGGGACTGAGGCTTTCTTCCCACAATTCGCTCATCTACCAAATGGTATTCGCTATTGCAGCCAGAGCGCGTAATGCTGCCTGCATAGTAAACCTCATCGCCTACTTCAAATAGAGAAACTTCACTGCCAACAACCTCCACAACACCGACCGCATCCCAGCCCAGCACTTTGATTTCTTCTAGACGATCTGTAACAGATTTACGCACCTTCGTATCTACTGGATTTACGCCCACTGCTCGAACCTTAATCAACAGATCGCGGCCACTAGCCGAGGGCACCGGCAGCTCAACTTCGTGAAATACTTCTGGATGGTCGGTAGACTGCGCTTCGTAAATGCCGATGGCTTTCATATTTAGACTGGGTATGGATAGCTTTTATATTAGAGGCTCTTGAAGAATTAAGCGGGCTATAGCTTTCTAGAAAGTAGCAAGTATTCGAAATGGCACTCTTCCTAATTAAGCCGCAGTTTCAACTAGAATGCACCGACAAATTCCTATCGCCTACCGGGAAGGCTTGTATAAAAGGAGACACCCAATTGTCTTACACACAGCCTTTTACCGATAGTAGGAAATATCAATGAAAAAGCCCAAATTTCTCGCCCTGTTCGGAGCAGCAGCCGTTCTTTTACCCACTGTATTCTCGACAGCAGCGATCGCACAAACCACCGCCGACAATGAATATCTAAGCAACTTGTACAGCTTTTTGCAGGGCAAAGACGAAGTAACCTACGCCATGGCAACGTCTGCCCTAACGCCCGCAGAAAGCGTATGGGCCGCTCAAATGTTTTGCCAAACCTTCTCCGCTGGCGTTAGCCCTAGCGATGCGTTTTCTATCTATACATCCTCAGCCGTCGAACAAGCAGCAGCACGGGGCGTAGGGCTAACAGACGAAATGGCTTACGCCGTCGGGCTATATGGCGGCGCTGTGATGAATATCGGCTCTGCTTATTACTGCCCTCAGTACAAGTCTCAGGTGCAGCAGGCTTTGCAGGCGCTGTAAAGCTGGTATGCATTGCAAAGATACAGAAAGTAAAAGACGCGAACAAAAAAGCGGGCCTAGTCTAATTAGACTGAAGCCCGCTTTTTATTTCACCTTAGAGCAGAGAGATTCGCTTACTTCTTAGCAGCTTCCTGACGCTCTTTAGCTTCTTTAATCACTTCTTCAGCAACGTTCTTAGGACAAGGCGAGTAGTTACCAAACTCCATAGAGAACTGACCGCGACCAGAGGTCATAGTGCGCAGATCGCCGATGTAGCCAAACATCTCACTCAAAGGTACGTCTGCTTTAATACGAACGCCCATTGGGTTTGAGTTCTGAGACTTGATCATGCCGCGACGACGGTTAAGATCGCCAATCACATCGCCCATGTGATCATCAGGAGTGAACACGTCTACGTTCATGATGGGTTCTAGAATCTGCGGGCCAGCTTTGGGGAAAGACTGACGGTAAGCAGATTTGGCTGCGATTTCGAATGCGATCGCGCTAGAGTCCACCGCGTGGAAACCGCCGTCTTTAAGCGTAACCTTCACGTCTACCATCGGATAGCCTGCCAAAGGCCCTTTTTCCATGCTATTCGCGAAGCCCTTCTCCACAGCAGGCCAGAATTCACGAGGCACGTTACCCCCCGTAACCTTAGACTCAAACTCGAAGCCTACGCCCGGCTCGCCCGGCTCAATAGTGTAGTCAATT
>Ga0209194_1000688_pt1 | contig 24896 bp, 20 predicted proteins | sample COGITO_mtgs_1004_FD_184787 | JGI IMG/M metagenome (GOLD analysis project Ga0209194, IMG submission 184787) | Pelagic marine microbial communities from North Sea - COGITO_mtgs_100413 (SPAdes) (version 2) | ecosystem: Environmental > Aquatic > Marine > Epipelagic ...
GATGGACAGATGGATTAACATGCGCCGCTTTTCGATGGAAGTGCAAAGGCTGACTGATTATATAAAGACTGCAAAAGATCGGGCTTTGGCAGAGGGCCGAGATCCTGAGAAGTGCCTGGTGTTTTTTGACGGTTCGCTAGTGCTGACGTTTGCTTCTATGCTCGATGACAATTTGCGCGTGCCTTACGTGCAGCAGGTAATCGGGCTGCTACGAGCTAGTAAAAAGTACGAGGTGCCGCTCGTGGGCTATGTCGATACGGCTGAGTCGAACGACATTACGACGCTGCTACGAATGACGCAGGGGTTGGATACAACGCGCACGGTTTACGATGCCAAGCTGATGAGTGGGCTGATGGATTGGGGCGATCGCACCCCGCTGATGATTTGCGATCGCGGCGGCATTCTCGCCGAATATGGCAACCAATCCGATCAGGTCGCGTTTACGTACCTAAAGACCAACGCCAATTATCCCGCTCGCCTTGAACTGCCTAAGTGGCTTTGGGATACGGGCCGCGCTGAAACTGTAATCAATCAGGTTCGCGCTGAGGTGATCGTTGGCAACGGCTATCCTTACGCCATTGAGACCGCTGACCAAACTGCTGTTTTGCAAAGTCGCGATCGCCAAATTTTTTATCGCATCTTGCAAGACTGGACTGCGCAGGAAAACCTTCAGCTACGCCTGTCTCAGAAAATGATGAGCAAAGCTAGACGTAGATGACGGTACAATCGCTATGGCATCTAGGCCATACGGCTTACGTGCATATACTTAATTTCCACCCTATCTACGTAGAATGAATAGAACCTTCACCGAGTCCGTATCCGTAATGAAAAAAAGTATGTGACGGTTAATGCACTCAGTCGTCAATCACTACCGTTGTAAGCCCTAGACCACGCCGCTAAATTTAGAAAGTCACCATAAGCGCTTTTAAAGCGGGGTTCCTTGTTTTAGTTACTTAGCTGCTTTTTTACGACCCTTGCTAAGTAGTTTTTACGCGTCTGTTACCCGCAAACCGCTCTTAATACTGAGGCAGGTTTCAACCGTCAGCAAGAAGACTGATGCGCGGGCTTGCTTGTTTAAATCGGACTTTTTAAATCGGACTTGTTTCAATTAGAAGCGCATCTCAAAAGGCACTACAGCAGAAGGCGCTACAGCAGAAGGCGCTGCAGCTACTTCCTGATAAACCCGCTTTAACTATCGAGCCGTTTCAGCCCATTTTCGATGGGTCGGCTCCTAGCTACTAGTGACACTCAATCTTTGACGATGGCGAAAGGATGCTTCCAGATAGAAGACGATCAATTGACTGGCTAAAGCGCTCTTGCTTGAACCTGTGGATGCAGATCTTTGCACGACGTCCGCCTCACCGTCGCCGCGCGCTTAAGCCTCTGCGATCGCAGCCCGCGACCATTAGCGCTAGCAGCCGCAGATTTAGCCTTTGGTCTGGACTAGCCGTTGCCGCGCTGTCTGCCGGACTCTCGATTCTCGGCGGCTGGCAAATGCTAGAGCTTCAAAGCTACAACCTGCTTCACCAAACGCGGCGATCGCTAGTGAGCGCCCCCGATTGGGACAATCGCATTGTGGTCATTGCTATCGACGAGGCTAGCACCGCAGAACTAGGCCGGTTTCCCTGGCCCTGGCAAACCCATACTGAGCTATTAGAGCAGCTCCAGAGTACGCAGCCCGCCGCCGTCGCCTTCGACGTTCTCTTTGCCGATGCGACTGAAGGAGACAGCGGGCTAGCCAAGGCGATTATCGACAGCGCCAATGTTGTTCTCGCGGTCGCCGATGATGTCAATACGCCGATTGAGGTAACGCCTACTGTTGCAGGCCCAGCTGCCGGGTTCTTTTTGTCGGGAGATATCGGTAACCAGCCCGATATAGATGGTATTAGCCGTCGTATTCAGCTTTACAGTAGCGCTAACCCGTCTTTAAGCGTTGCGGCCCTTCAGGTTTATGTAGAAACCATGGCTAGTACGACTCAAGCTACCGTAGGCGCTTCGGCTACCGCCGGTTCGTGGGTTCCTCAACGCAAGCCGACTAGTTCGAACCTGTTCGACCGGCTGACGGGATTTAATCGCAACGAAGCGCATCCTTTAGGCTCTATGAGTTCAGCTATCGGTTCAGATGAGTCCGCGAGTTCTTTTCGCTCGCCCGCTAGCAAGCTCTCCACCTATAAAGCGCACAGCGGTTCAAGAAGTCACTCTCCGTCTGCTTTTAGCCTCGGCAATTATGAGCTGTCTCACCCCGCCGATGCTTCGAGCGCAAAAACGAACTCATTGAATCAGGATAATTCGGCTTCCACGCCGCCGCTGCCCCCGCCCCCGTTTAGCCGGATCACTTCTAGCCAGTCTTTTAAGTTTGGCGCTGGCCTAGTAGAGCGGCTTTCAGATCGTATTCCAGATGATGAAACGCTGTGGATTCGCTGGCCTGGAGAGATTGACCCACCGCCGAGAGAGCCTAGCACGACTCGTAAAGTGGCCGGGGCTCAGAACCCATCTAAAAAGCCTCAAGCTGGCTATCTACAAACTTACTCCTATGTAGATGTGCTCAAAGGCCGCATAGACAATAGCCGCTTCCAGAACAAAATTGTTTTGATTGGTGCTACCGCTCCTGGTATTGACACGCTCAGAACGCCTTTTCAGTCTCGTCTGCCGACTGGCGGCGTTTATCTTCACGCGGCGACTATCGACAACTTACTCAATAAATCCTTTCTTAAGCGCCCACCTAAGTGGCAAAGAACGCTGCTGCTGGTCGTTTTAGCGATTGCTAGCGCTCAGCTGCTGCAGCGGCAGGGTGTCTATCGGCGGCTCTCTGTTTTGTTGTGCTTCCCGGTGGCCTGGGGCAGCTTTGCCTACGGGAGCTTTCTGTTGGGCTGGTGGCTGCCGGTTGCGGCGCCTTTGGGTACGGTCGCCCTAGCCGGACTGGTGATTCAACTGCACGAACAGCAGGAAAAGCAGCAGCTCATGGACATCTTTTCTATGAGCGTTTCGCCAGGCACGGCGGATCTCATTTGGCAGCATAAAGACGCTATTTTGCACCGGGGAGAACTCGCGGCCCAAACGCTGACGGCAACGGTTTTGTTTATGGATATTCGCGGCTTTAGCGGCATTGCCGAAACGCTGCCTTCTCAGCAGCTATTGCCCTGGCTAAATCAGTATTTTGAAACGATGACCGACTGCATTATGGATCATGGTGGCATGGTGGATAAATATATTGGCGATGCCATTATGGCCGTGTTTGGTGCGCCGCTTCCTCGCAGCAGCGTCGCTGAGATTCAAGCAGATGCGATCGCTGCTCTAACGGCTGCGCTCGAAATGCACGACCGGCTAAAGGCGCTCAATCTCCATCTGGCTCGTCAAAATTTGCCCACTATCGAATTTGGCATTGGCATTCACACCGGCTCTCTGATTGGCGGCACCGTCGGCAGTCGCCACCGGCTTAGCTACTCTGTTTTTGGCGATAGCGTTAACATCGCGGCCAGACTAGAAAGCATGACCAAAAAACTGCCCAAGTCTGCCCCTTTCCATATGCTAATTAGCGCTGACACCTGCCAATATACGCAGGCTCAATTCCCGGTCGAGCTGTTTAAATCTGTCAATCTGCGCGGCAGGCGGAGCATTACGGATGTCTATACCCTAGTAGAAAACGCTCCGCCATCTGCGCCCACCGGCAAGGATCCCGCAGAGGCCACCGCGATCGCTCAGTTTCAGTCCGCGATCGACCCTTATGCTGTTATTACTGAAACTGGCCGCTAGCTACCTCAACACGCTGCCCATATAGTCGCCCCAAATCTGCGCAGCCTGTCCGCTGCCCGCATCTGTGGGTTCGTTGTCGTCGTTTCCTAGCCAAATGCCCGTTACAACCGAGTAGGGCTGCGGCACAAAGCCAATAAACCACGAGTCTACGTTGTCGTTGGTGGTGCCGGTTTTGCCGCCTTCGCCCAGACCAATCGCCGCCGCTCGGCCCGTACCGCCTTGCACCACGCCTTGCATCATGCTTGCTACCGTATCGGCAACGCCAGGGTCTAATACCGGCTGGTTCGCATCTGCGCTCTGCGAAAAGTCGTAAATCACCCGGCAGGTGCTGATTTGGCTGAAGTCGGTACAGTCGCTGCTGTCTAACACTTTTTGAATCCCGTGAGGTCGGTTCCAAACGCCGCCATTGGCGATCGCGCCAAAGGCTCCGGTAATCTCTAGCGGCGTCACCTCGCTCTGGCCTAAGATCAGTCCTGGCGCTGCTGTTAGATTGCTTTTAATGCCTAGCCGATGAGCCATTTCCACCACGTTGGCTAGCCCTGCCGCTTGAGCCACTCGCAGTGCAATCGGGTTCTCCGAACGGGCTAGCCCAGCGTACATATCCAAAGACCCGCCGCCCGAAGAGCAGCCAGGGTAATACAGGCCATCCCAGTTCAGCTCGGCGCAAGAGAACGTTTCTCCGGGTGAAATTCCCTGCTCGATGGCCGAGGCGTAGGCAAAGACTTTAAACGTCGATCCGGGCTGTCTGAGCGCTTGCGTTGCCCGGTTAAACTGGCTCTCGGCGTAGTCTGCGCCGCCGACCAGGGCCTCAATTTCGCCGTTGCTTGAGTTCAAGGTAACCACTGCACCCTGAGAGAAGCCTAGCTGCGCTCCATTCGATTCGATGGCTGATTTGAGCGATCGCTCTGCGGCCTGCTGAGTCTTGAAGTTCAAGCTCGTTTCTACGACAAAGTTACCTTCGCGGGCCAAGCTGCTGCCTAGCACTTCGTCGAGTTCGTCAAACACATAGCTGTAAAAATAGGGCGCTCGAACGCTCTGTAGCTGCTCGCGGGCGTTTGGGCTAATTTCGATGCGCGATCGCCGAGCTCTGCGTCCGTCCTCAGCGCTGATCATATTTAGCGACACCATGCGCTCAATGACGCGATCGCGATACTCCACCGCTGCCTGATAGTCCTGCACCGGGTTAAACGCGTTCGGCGCGGGCAAAATTCCCACCAGCGTCGCCGCCTCTGCAATGTCTAGCGCATCGCCCGACTTGCCGAAGTAAAACTGCGCCGCGTCCTCGAAGCCATACAGGTTATTGCCTAAGTACACCCGGTTCATGTACAGCAGCATGAGCTGATCTTTGCTGTAAAAAGTCTCTAGCTTGAGTGCGACTACGGCCTCTCGAACTTTTCGCAAGGCGCTATCTTCTGTACCCACAAAGTCTCGATAGGTATTGCGCGCTAGCTGCTGCGTTAGCGTACTGGCCCCTTCTCTAATTTCGCCCTCGGACACATTCGTGACTAAGGCTCGCGCTACGCCCAGCGGGTCAACGCCAATATGCCAGTAAAAACGCGTATCCTCAGAGGCCACAATCGCCTTAGGCAAAAACTTAGAATACTCTCCTAGCCGCTGCTTTTCCTGGTGAGAAACATTCGGCAGCTGGCTCAGCGGCTCTCGTCCACTTTCGCCATTCCCGGTAATGAGTACCGGCCCTTGCACCGACTCCGGCAGAGGATTGATTGAGATTTTCGGCCACTGCAACGCCACAATCCAAAATACCAGCAGCCCGGTGAATCCGGTCGCGCCATATAGCCCGTAGCGCAGCACGTTCAAGTACATCGGTGGCGGATCGATGTAGCGCACCGTCACGGCATCGGCTAGCTCTCTTGGCCCTAGCGTCAGCATGTCACCATGCCGCAGCGGTAAAGAGGAGATGCGTTTTTTGCTGCGGTAAATGCCGTTAGTCGATCCTTTATCTCGAATGACAAAGGGATTGCCAGGCCGCGAGCGATCGCGCGTTAGGGCTAAATGGGTTTGGCTGACGATGGGCGATCGCACCACAATGTCGCAGGCTTTAGACGATCGCCCCAGTAAATAATGCTCGCCGACTAGCGGATATTCGCTGTGTTTCCCGTCCGACTCTATTAGCAGCTTGGGCACTCGCGCATTCGGCTTTAGCGGAATCTTCGAAAAGTCCACGTTTGCCTGCACCGTCTGAAATGCCTGGGTAATCGATCCTAGTACCGTTCTGGGCACAGACTGCCCCGGCTTTTGAGGATCTCTACCCGGATCGGGCCGACCCGCATTCGGCTTGCCAGAACGATTAGGGGGTTTAGGCGGCGGAGAAGTCATAGCGTAGCGTCGTAGCGTAAGAAAGGAATGACAGCGCAGCTAGGCGAGTAAATGCCCAGTGAACGTAAAGCTAACTAGATAGACATGCTAACTAGATAGATATGCTAACTAGTTAGATACTAGGCGATCTGCTAGCTGAACGGATAAGAAGCCTACTGGCAAATCCTCTCTTTATAAAGAACTGCTGCCCACATAAGGCACAACAGCCTGCCTAGCTTAAATTTCGGAAGCCCGTTTATTACCGTCTTCTACCGTCTCCTCGATCGCCCGCTGCTGCTATCTTCAAGGGCCTCAAAAATGAACGTCAAAATAAAGCAGGCGATTCCCACATTAATCCAGATATCGGCCAGGTTAAACACAGGAAACCGGGTGACCGGAAACACCTGTAAAAAGTCCACCACTTCGCCCGCTAGCAGCCGGTCTATCCCATTGCCAAACGCGCCGCTTAAGATAAAGCCGTAGCCTGCCTGCTCCCAGCGCGACGGGAGCCGTACTACCCAGCCGTAAATTGCCAGCACCAGACTCACTATCATTGATAGCCAGCGCAGCCAGTCTCCATTCTCGCTAAACAGGCTCCAAGCAGCGCCTGGATTGGTCACATAGGTAAAGTTCAGCACGCCTGGAATAATCGTCGTACTCTCGCCTAGTCCAAATGTCTGCACCACCCACTGCTTCGTAAGCTGATCGAGCGCTACCCCTACAATTGCTATCAGCCAAAACAGACCGTTCTTAGGTTTCATCGCTTAATCGTTTCAGGTAGTGAACTGAGAGAGTCATTGCCAAAATAGGTGTCTAAAATTTAGGTGCCTAAAATAATAAGCTGATAGCAGCCTTGCTTTCGCAAATTTGGCGGCTAAGTTCATAACCGCTTTAGCAGCCTGTCTATATACGTCTGTAGATGCTTTAGCCCAAGGGCGATGAGCGCGATCGCACAGGCCACCATCACCTGCCCTGGAATCTCTAGCACCGAATAGGTCATGATCGCCTCGCCTAGCGACCCTTCTAGCCGCACCCATCGCACCAAAGACCCCAGCAGCAAGTAGCTCAAGCCGCAGACATGTACCGCAGCTAGCCCTGCCAAACTGGCAAATGCCAATCGCTCTAACGTTGCCTTAGCGCGAAACGCCAGCGAGCCGCAAAGCCAGCCGCCGGGAATAAACCCGAGCAAATAGCCAAACCACGGCTCTCGCAGCGAAGCTACCCCAGCCCCTTGCGTAAAGACCTCGTACCCAAACCGATTAAATAGCAAAATTCCTAGCGCTACGTAGGCAATTTGCGACAGCGCCGCCGCCGTCTTTCCGCCCATGCAGCCGGTAAACAAAGCGGCGCCTACTTGAAAGCTCACCTGCAAAGAAGAAATCCATATGCCCTGCTCTCCTCTAAGCAAATCGCCAAGCGGGACGCCCAAGCTAAACGCCTCTAGCCAGGTACTGCCAATGGTTAAAATTAGACCAATCAGTGCCCAAAGCAGCACAAACAGCGCACTCACCTAACTCTCTTACCTTCGCTTAACTCTATTTATCGCTCTTCTATTTATCGCTCTATGGCATTCTATCGCCTTGGCCTCACTCCGCTCCTACCAACTTGCTGCTGTCGTAGTTGTATCGGCTTGCCTATTTCTTACAGAAAATAACTTTTGCGCTACCAGTTTAAAGCGAATCTCAGTCCAAGCTTTACACTGAATTCAACAACGCTACATGCCCTAGATCGAATACAGACGCTTGAATCTTATGTTTCCTACTCATCGCCCCCGCAGACTGCGATCGCACCCAAACCTCCGCCGCATGGTGCAAGAAAACCTCGTCACCGTTAACGACCTGATCTACCCCCTCTTTGCAGCCCCTGGTGAGTCTTTCTCTCAAGAAGTTAAGTCGATGCCCGGCGTCTATCAGCTTTCTGTGGACAAAATTGTCGAAGAAGCTAAAGAGGTTTACGGGCTGGGCATTCCCGCTGTCATCCTTTTTGGTATTCCTAACGAAAAAGACGGCGAAGCCACCGGCGCATGGCATGACCACGGCATTGTCCAAAGGGCCTCCGAAGCCATCAAAAAAGCAGTCCCCGACCTAATTGTTATTGTCGATACCTGCCTTTGCGAGTACACCGACCATGGGCACTGCGGCTACTTAGAAGTCGGCGATCTCTCCGGTCGGGTGTTGAACGATCCGACGCTAGAGCTGCTGAAGAAAACGGCGGTTTCTCAAGCTAATGCAGGCGCAGACATCATCGCGCCTTCTGGCATGATGGATGGCTTTGTCCAGGCTATTCGCGCTGGACTCGATGCCGGTGGCTTTGAAGATCTGCCGATTCTTTCTTACGCCGCCAAGTATTCTTCTGCTTACTATGGCCCCTTTCGCGATGCCGCCGATTCGGCGCCTCAGTTTGGCGATCGCCGCACCTACCAAATGGATCCGGCTAACGGCACCGAAGCCATTAAAGAAATTGAGCTAGATATTGCTGAAGGCGCAGATATGCTCATGGTCAAACCGGCGCTTGCTTACATGGACATTATCTGGCGGGTGAAGCAGGCAACAAACCTTCCTGTAGCCGCTTACAACGTCTCAGGCGAATACTCTATGGTCAAGGCCGCTGCTCTTAACGGCTGGATAGACGAAGAGCGCGTTGTGATGGAAACCATGATGGGCTTCAAGCGCTCGGGTGCGGATCTGATTTTGACCTACCACGCTAAAGATGTGGCTCGCTGGTTGAAATAAAGCATAAGCGGGGGCTTAAAATGCCCCCGAATTCTTCGAGAGTACGATGCCGACCGTCCGTATCAAGATCACCAGATCATACCGTCGACTCCAGCGCTGCTGATAGTACAAATCCAGCGCGACGACGGCCTCAAAGTCCTCGATTTTCGACCGACCGCTGACCTGCCACTGTCCGGTGAGTCCTGGTCTGACGTCCAGTCTTTGCCAGTGGTAATCGCTGTAGCGAACGACTTCTTCCTCAATGGGTGGACGCGTTCCGACTAGGCTCATATCGCCTTTGAGCACGTTCCAGAACTGAGGAAACTCGTCTAAGCTCGTTTTGCGTAAAAATTGACCCACTCGAGTTATCCGAGGATCGTCCAAGCGCTTGAACATGAGCGGGCATCTGGCATTAGTGACTATGCTGGCTCGCAGATCGTCGGCGTTGCTGACCATAGAGCGAAATTTCCAGAGGCGAAAAGGCCGCCCCTGTAGCCCAAATCGCTGCTGAGAGTAAAAGATTGGCCCGCGCGAGTCGAGTCGAATGGCGATCGCAATGGGCAATAGCAAAAAGCTCAAAATGCTGAGCCCTACGAGCGCACCCGCAATATCGACCGTTCGCTTAAACGCAGAGCGCGTAGAAATATGAGGCATTCGAGGATTATATACATTGCCTGGTAAGCGTCTAATCAAGGACGGAGAAGGAACGTCGCTGCGCATTAAGCTCTTCCAAACGAGGTGTTGATGTTCTTACAGACATCTCTTGACAGCCTCAGGTGCCCCAGATGTCTACGCTAATATGCGTAAATTTACTTAAGCGCTCAATCTAAGTGCAAGAACCGTGGCCGAAGTCTGTCTTCATCTATAGAAAGTATTTGCCTAACGACATGCCTGGTGAGAGCAATTCACGGTTTCGGCGATGGGTTAGAGTAGGCATTATCTTGGTGCATCTCGGTACTAGACCTGCACTATGAGCGACTCGTCCTATCCTTTTAGAGCAACCAGGACCCATGTCTTTAGATAGCCCAGTGACGCCAGAGAATATTCAGAGCTTGGCCGCGTTCTGGCAAAAGCAGCTCGCCAACGATTTACCCAAGCAGTCTGCAGAAACTCATGAGGCGATCGCCCAGTGGCTGATTGGCCGCCCCGAGCGCATAGAAGCGATGAGCCAGGCCGATCTAAAGCTGGCCAAAAAAGCGATGGACTACCGCTACCGGATTTTTATCACGCGCTATTGGGGCCTTTCTCCAGAACGAGCCTACAAAAGTATGCTGCAAAAGCTCGGCGGCCTTTTTCTTATTCGCAGCAAAATTCGCACCTGGATTGCGCTAAGTCGCGATCGCAAACGCGCAGTCAAAGACGTGCTGCAAGAAGTCATTCAAGAGATGCTGCAAAGCGATCGGCATATGCAGGCGCAAACCCGGTGGATTAAGCAGTGCACCGATAGAGCCAGCCTGCGAAATTTGCTAACGCTGGCCACGATTGAAGAGTATTGTCTGCGGCCTATTCGCAATCAGCCGCTGTTGGTTTACCGCTTTGTGAATTATTTGAGGCGATCGCAGCGCGGCGGCATGACCCAAGTTCCCAGCGCCGAAATTATCCAGCTCATCTCCGAAGAAATTGGCAAAGACACCGCCGAAGGTAGCCTTAGCCTCCTAGACTTTGAGGCGCTAGATCGCTACGAAGTGGAAAAAGACCAGCGACAGCAGGAACTCAACCGCCAGCAGGTTAAACAGCAGTTCGCCGACTACCTGCAAGAAAAACTTGGCGATACCGCTGTCCAATGGCTAGAGCTGCATCTTCAAGGCTACGCCCAAGACAGCATCTCCCGTCAGCTGGGTCTAAACGTTCGAGATGCCTACCGCCTGCGTGAAAAGGTTAGCTACCACGCCATTCGTATCTTCACCCTAAAAGAACAGCCCGACCTAGTTTTCGGCTGGCTAAAAACCTCTCTTCAGCAGCACAATCTGGGTCTTACCCCTGCCGAATGGGACACCTATTGGAAAGCGCTCACGCCTGAACAGCAGGCTCTCCTTAACGACTTCAAAGCCGGTAAAACTGTCGAAGAAATTGCCGAGGCCCGCGAACTCACTCAGCGCCAAGTCACTGGCAAATGGGCCGATCTTTACTTATTAGCTCAAGAAACGCGCTTAGCAAAAGTCTGAGTCAAAGTCTGAGTCATCTGAGCAGTTGGGGGACGCACGACGAGGCGCTTGGAAAAACGCATTCCTATCTCTTAAAAGGCTTAACTCAAGGCTCAACTCTTGGCTTCTTTTCCAGCCCGCCAGCTTTCCACCGCCCGACCAAAATTCAGCTTAAATTCTTTTAATCCAATTAGCCCGCCCGGCTCTTCGTCCCAAGACGCCGACAGCACGCCATAGGTCAATCCTAAGACGCCTAGCCCAAAGCATCCCATCGTCACCAGGAGCACTGCTACCGGTGCAAATGCCACAATATCGTGGCTCAGCAAATAGTAAGACAAAAAGAAAATGCCTACGCCCAGCGCAATCGGCATCCCCGAAAAAAACGCCATCCGCCGCAGCATCCGCTGACTCACATTTTTTGGAATCTCGCTATCGTTGCTACCGCTTTTGGGCCGCTGCTTATTTTGAAGAGTCTTTTGCGCCCTTCGCTGTCGCATCGCTCGAATTTCTTCCACCCGAGCTTGCGCCTTGGGAGAAACCGCAGCCTGCTCTTTTTCTGTCTTAGCTGCTTTGCTTTTCGACTTTTCTTTGGCTGGCTTTTCGGCTGACTTGGCGTTACGGCTTTCTTTGTCTTGCTCAGACTTCTCCGCCCGCTGCCGACCGCCTTTTGGTTCAAAAGGGAGTCCTGCGCGGCCGCCCGACGATTTCTTATTAGATTCGCGCTTATCAGAAGCCATAGCTAACCCAAATTTCAGCCAATCCAAATGTCTGCTAAATGTCTGCCAAATGTCTACTTAGAGCATTTAGCGTCCAATTACCGGCGAATGCCCAGCTTCTGAATCAGAGCTTTGTAGCGCTCAGGGTCTTGCTTTGTCAAATAAGCGAGCAAACGCTTACGCTGACCAATCATCTTCATCAGGCCACGCCGAGAAGAATAGTCTTTCTTATTTTTTTGCAGATGCTGACTCAGCGTATTAATGCGGTCAGTCAACATTGCGATCTGCACGTCTACAGATCCTGTATCGGTTTCATGTACCTGATTGTCGGAGATGATCTCCTGTTTGCGTTCTTGTAGCAGAGCCATACGCCTAAGTTCGGATTGAATGTATTCACAGAGGTCTCTAATCCTATCACAGGCAAGTCCTAGTTCTGTAGGGCGGATTTTTAGGCCGATCTTTAAGACTGCGGGACCTTCGCTTTTCCTCGTGGAAGACGGCATGAAAGACGGTCGCTAGCGCGTCTACTTTTGCTGCTTACTCCGTTCTTAGAATAAAAAAGTCTTAAGTTTCTAAGAAATTATTCGGCGGTGACTCAGCTCACTACCCGATAGAAAAAGACCTTTTCAGACCGTGATGCAGCGGAAAAAGCACGAGGTTGCAGCAGGCTGCGCCTAAACACAAACGGGGGCCGGTGCGACCTGTCTGTCTGTGCGGACGTTTAAACAGGTTTGCTTGATAGCTCTTTGCTACGGCAGGGAATCCAAAGGGTAAGAATCGCCAGGTGCGTATTCCCAAACTGACTGCTTAGTCTCAGTGCCCCTCATTTCTTTGCCATCTCCTAATGATTCAGGTCACCCAGCCTCGCAACACCTTTATATCAGCTGCTACTTCAAAGCCAGCTAGCCACAAAGCGGCTTCTCCGCTTATGGCTGCTTTGCGGGCTACCTATAAAGGACTGCTTAGCGGCGCGGTTGGCCTTAGCCTAAACTACGGGACGATGGCACCTGCTCTAGCGCAGCCATTGGAACCGCAGCGCTTCCCTTTGGCCTCTCAAGTTCCAGAGTCTATTCAGGATCATCCGATTGCGCAGGCTGCGATCGCAAAAGCCGGCCCCGTCCATCCTTCTCATAAATCCTTAGAATCTAAATCCTTAGAATCGAGTACATCCTTAGAATCGAGCGTAGCAAATGCGCCTATCCAGCTTGCCGCTCGCCCCAATAACTCAGCCGAAGTCCGCTCCATCTGGCTAGACCGCGAAACCATCGTCAACGCCCGATCTAAAGAGGGCCTTGCCAAAGTCTTCGAACGTTTCCAAGCCGCAGGCATCAACACCGTCTTTGTGGAAACCGTTAATGCGGGCTACCCCATTTATCCCAGCGCCGTTGCGCCAGAACAGAATCCGCTGATTAAAGGATGGGATCCGCTCGCTGCTGCTGTCGATTTGGGCAAAGCTTACGATATTGAAGTTCATGCTTGGGTTTGGATATTTGCCGCTGGCAACCAGGCTCATAATCCTATCGTTGGTAAGCCCGCTAGCTACCCTGGCCCTATCCTGAGCGCCCACCCAAGCTGGGCCGGATACGATAACAAAGGCAACCTCATCATCCCTGGCCAAACCAAGCCTTTTCTAGATCCGGCAAACCCAGAAGTTCGCAGCTACCTACACAGTCTCCTGTCTGAAATTGTCACCCGCTACGACGTAGACGGCATCCAGCTAGACTACATTCGCTACCCTTTTCAAGACCCCGGCGCTAACCGTCTGTTTGGCTACGGCACCGCCGCTCGAGCCCAGTTCAAAGACCTCACTGGCGTAGATCCTAGCGAGCTTTCTCCCAATTCCCAAGACCAAAGAATCCGCTACCTCTGGAATCAGTGGACGGCCTTTCGCACCCAGCAGGTTACCTCTTTTGTGGCTGAAACCGCTCAGCGCCTGCGCCGTCAAGATCCTACGCTCAAAATCTCTGCCGCTGTTTTTGCTGACGATACTTACAAACGTCAGCAAACCCTCCAGCAAGACTGGGAGGACTGGGCCGATCAGGGCCTTGTCGATTGGATTGTTTTGATGAGCTACGCCAGCAGCACGGATCGCTTCGCCCAGCTTATTCGCCCCTGGCTTGTAGAATCTAGCTACCGTCATACCCAGGTCATTCCCGGCATTCGTTTGCTTAATCTTCCACCGGCTGTGGCTGCGGGCCAGCTTCAAATGCTGCGAGATATGCCTACAAATGGCTACGCACTTTTTGCGGCGGATAATCTTAATAGCGAAGTACAAACGATGCTTTCTCGGATACAGCGCGATCGCCAAACTGCGTTCTCTGCGCCTGAGCCTGCCTCTGATATTTCTGTTCGATCTCGGTAATGGTTGCGATCGCGCTTAGTCTTTAAGGCAGCGATCGCGATCGCCCCCGGTGAAGCGATGAGTTTGCTACGGCGACCTGTTTAGAAAGTGAAACGACTCTCTCAGGAGATTAAAGAGAAGACAACAAGTGTCTATATTCAGCATATCTATACTGTCTGTCTACAGCATATCTATACCCGTTGTTCAAACCGTCCTCAATACTGCTTCCTGCCCAGAGACAAATGATTTGTATACAGTTATATCTCTGACGCTATCTGTATTCATATTAGTCTTGAGTCTGTTAGAAGGATCAAATGACTACGCTGGAAAATCCGAGAAGATGCATACAAACGCAGTAAAGATATCTTCTTTGTATTCAGAACTAGAGGTTCTGGTAGCAACGAATGACGACCCCGATCTTCTAGGTTTAAAGATAAAAGATATACAGAGTCAATATTCTAAAATAATTGAAGAGTGTCCAGATAATCACGAACCTGAGGACTATTTAGAGTTCCAAGTTCAGCATAAGAATGATTTTCGATTAAGTCAGCTAAAATGTCTTTGGATAAAGACAAAGTCTTTCTTAGTAAACTATTGGCTTTACTCTTTGTTTGTTATCGTCATACCGCCTTTTCTTGTCTCTCTCTACTTTACCTGCCAAAGGCTTTAGAGGACTGCGATCGCGATCGCGCCGAAGAAGAGCGCGACGGCCTCATCCGCTGGCTCCGCCCGGAATATCAAGCACCCGAAGAAACCCAAACCCAACAAGTCACCCCCGAAGTTCTCCCCACCGAAGAACCCATCATCGAACCTGTGGAACAGCAAAAATGGCCCACCAAACCCAAAGAGCAGTTCGCCGCCATCCGTGACCTGCTGCGCACCACCCCCGGAGAATGGACAACCCAACAAATCGCCGCCCAGTTCAAAGGCAACATTACCAAAAAGAAATTGGATGCCATTAGTGAAAACTGCGATCGCCTAGAATGGTTCGGCCTGATCGTTTCTGAAACCAAAGGCGACATCCCCCACTGGCACTACGCCGAATCCGTCCAAGCTGCCTGACTCTTCTCAATACGTAAGCCAGATGCATAGCAGCCTGCCAGACACGGTAAAATCAATGGACAGGAAGACGAACCGTTACGGAAAAAATCGTGAGTGACATAGCGCTACTAAATAAGCAGTACGTCTTGGAAGTACTAGACGCCCATCGCGGTTCGCTCAACGAGTTTGCGGTAAAAGCCCTATTTTTGTTTGGTTCTGTAGCGCGCAACGAAGCAACGCCAGAAAGCGACGTGGATTTATTAGTAGAATTCAATCGTCCCGTAGGGCTGTTTACACTACTCAGGTTACAGTCCCATCTAGAAGAGGTGCTAGGGTGTTCGGTAGATCTGGGTACACCTACTTCGCTGCGCCCTCATCTACGAGAAACTGTATTGAAGGAAGCAGTCCGTGCCATCTAGAGAATTTGCGCTACGGGTGCAAGATATGTTGACAGAAATTGCAGTAGTAGAGGAAACTACCGCAGATTTGAACTACGAAGGTTTTGAACAAGATCCGCAGGCATTGCGAGTCGTGCTGTATAGCTTAGCGGTTATTGGTGAGGCAGTTACGAGTTCAATCAGCGATTTAGAAGCTGCTGAACCTAAAATGCCTTGGCACAAAATCAGAGGTATGAGGAACGCAGTCATCCATGAATACTTTCGCGTAGATCTAGAGATTGTATGGCAAACCACTCAGTCAGATTTGCCCGCTCTCAAGGCTATATTGGAGAAGATAATGACTAGACTATCTGGCAAAGATTTAGCGTAGTAGCGACTCTTGTTCTTCTGCACTTGCTTTAATGCGATCGCCGAAAACCTCGTTGGCGAAGCCTCCGCGCAGCAGATACGCCTAGAATGGTTCGGCCTGATCGTTTCTGAAACCAAAGGCGACATCCCCCACTGGCACTACGCCGAAGCGACGCAAGCTGCCTAATTACAATGACGTTCTTTTACGGGCCAGCTTAGAAGATTGGTTGAGCTTCCAGAAAAACGATTTTGTCGATGCTGCCGATCGCGTGCTTGCAAAAAATGCTGAGCTGTATCGACGTTTGGCATAAATGCGTTACTTAACGCTCATCGAAGTATTAGATCTTCATCGCAGAATTCTCGATCAGTCTGGAGAATCGCTCGGCATTCGAGACTTTGGATTGTTAGAGTCCGCGATTGCCCAGCCCCAAATGTCGTTTGTATCGTGGTTACAGCAAAACGTAGCAGCTATTTAAACGAAGCTCAAAGCCATTTTAGAATCCTAAAAATACCGCGCTCAGTAGAAGATAAAAAAACGGATAGGCGCAATTATAGACCCGTAACCTCTATCGCCGCCGCCCCACCTCCAACCCTATGGATATCTATCGCCTCCCTGCCCGCACCGACAACTACATTTTTGTCCTACACAATCCAGCAGACAATACCGCTGCCGTTATTGACCCCGCCGACGCGCCCCCCGTCCTCCAAAAGCTCAAAGAACTCGGCGCTACCCTCGTCACTATTTTCAACACCCACCATCACAACGACCACGTAGGCGGCAACCAAGCGCTAATCGCTCAGTTTCCAGCGGCTGAAGTTTACGGCGGTGCGCAAGACCAGGGGCGCATTCCTGAGCAGCAGCATTTTTTAGGAGAGGGCGATCGCGTCACCTTTGCAGGCCGCACTGCCGAAATTATCTTCGTTCCTGGCCATACCCGAGGCCACATCGCCTACTACTTTCCCCCCGCTCAAGACAATGAACCCGGCGAACTCTTTCCTGGCGATACGCTATTTGCAGGGGGCTGTGGCCGACTTTTCGAAGGCACCGCCGAGCAGATGGCGGTTTCTTTAGCCAAGCTGCGTAAGCTACCGGACAATACGCGGGTTTGGTGCGGCCACGAATATACGCTGAGCAACTTGAAATTTGCGATGAGCGTCGATGGGGAGAATGAAGATCTGCGATCGCGCCTTACCCAAGTCACCGCTGCCCGCCAGCAAAATCAGCCCACCATCCCCTCAATGCTTTTTGAAGAGAAAGCTACCAATCCCTTCCTCCGCTGGAACGCGCCCGCGCTTCAATCCGTTGCTAATAGCGAAGATCCCATCACCGTTTTTGCCCATATTCGCAAGCTTAAAGACAACTTCTAAGGCTTATTGGCAACCCGTCTATAGAGAGGCAGTAACTTGCGGTTGCGGAGCTTCCCCAAATTCAGTACTCTAGTAAACTGCGCTGCGATATAAGCCGACCCTCAAGAGAACACAGATCAAGAGCCATGCCAAGAAAAAGAACCCAAGTTGTCCTTAGTCAGGACGTGCCCAAACTAGGTAACAGCGGTGACCTAGTAGAAGTAGCCCCTGGCTACGCCCGCAACTATCTATATCCTCGCAGCATGGCGTATCGGGTCACTCCCGGCGTGCTAAAGCAGGTAGAATTTCGCCGCGAGCAAGAGCGTCAGCGCTTAGAAGCCATTAAGCAAGAAGCTGAAGCCATTAAGACCGCGCTTAATACGATTGGCATGTTCACCGTGAAAAAGGCCGTCGGTGAAGACGAAGCTATTTTTGGTACGGTTACGGCTGCTGAAGTTGCCGAAGTCATTCAGCAAAACGCGGGCAAAGAAGTTGACCGCCGCGAAATCACGCTGCCAGATATTAATAAGCTGGGTGAGTACAAGGTAGACATCAAGCTACACAGCGAAGTGACGGCAACCATCAACCTTCGCGTTGCCCCCGACTAAGCGCAAGCAGATGCCAAGAATGGTGAATAGTACAAATGTTCGCTAACCTAAGAAGGGTAGAGGGTTTAAATAGCTCTCTACCCTTTACTATGCAGAGCAGATCGTTCCTATATATTCGATTTTGACTACGCTTGGTCAACGGGGGCTTGCATCCGCTGCGATCGCATCTGCGCTTGTGAATGTCCGGCGGACTAAGCGTAGCCGAAGTCTATCCTCATGGTTCAACAACCCAGCTTCAAACCCGCTGCCGTAGACCGGCTTCCGCCCCAAAACATTGAGGCCGAAGAAGCCATACTAGGCGGCATCTTGATTGATCCCGAGGCCCTTGGCCGAGTGACAGAAGTGCTCGTCTCGGAGGCGCTTTATATTGGTGCGCATCGCAGCATTTACCAGGCCGCGCTAGATTTACAGGCCCGTGGATTGCCGACCGATTTAATGGGGATTGCGACCTGGCTAAAGGACAAAGGCACGCTAGAGAAAGTGGGGGGCCAAAGTCGATTGGCCCAGCTCGTCGATCGCACCATTAGCGCAGCCAACATCGACCAGTACGCCAAGCTGGTGATGGATAAATACACTCGCCGCAAGCTCATTCAGTCTGGCGGTGAGATTATCCAGCTTGGCTACGAGACCGAAACCCCGCTAGAAGACGTTCTCGATCAGTCTGAGCAGGCGCTGTTTGGCATTACCCAGTCGCGTCCTACCCAAGGACTTACCGCGACTGCGGACATTCTTACCGACACCTTCTCAGATATTGAGCAGCGATCGCTCGGCATGGTACTTCCCGGCCTAGCCTGCGGCTTCTACGACCTAGACGCTATGACTCAAGGCTTTCAGCGCTCCGATCTCATAATAACAGCGGCTAGACCAGCGATGGGAAAGACAAGCTTCGTGCTTAATGTGGCCCGCAACATTGCCGACACCCACCGTCAGCCAGTCGCTGTTTTTAGTTTAGAGATGTCAAAAGCGCAGCTCATTTATCGCCTACTCTCCTCAGAGGCAAAAATTGAAAGCGGTCGCCTGCGTACGGGGCGAATTGCTCAGCATGAGTGGGAGCCGATGGGCCATGCGATTAACACGCTTTCTCAGCTACCCATTTTTATTGACGATACGCCAGGTATTGGCGTAACCGAAATTCGCTCAAAGGCGCGGCGTTTACAGGCCGAGCAGGGCGGGACCCTGGGGTTGATTTTGATTGATTATTTGCAGTTGATGGAGGGGTCGGGTGATAACCGGGTGCAGGAGCTATCTAAGATTACGCGATCGCTCAAAGGACTTGCCAGAGAACTCAACGTCCCGGTTATTGCGCTCTCACAGCTCAGTCGCGGCGTAGAATCTCGCACCAACAAACGACCTATGATGTCCGACCTGAGAGAATCTGGGGCGATTGAACAGGATGCAGATTTGATTATGATGCTGTACCGCGAAGAATATTACGATCCAGATACGCCAGATCGCGGCATCGCAGAAATTATTTTAACCAAACACAGAAACGGGCCTACAGGCACAGTGAAATTATTATTTCAGCCAGAATTTACACAGTTCTTAAATCGAGCCTCCGATCTTTCCACCCGTGACTAAACTTCCTTTTTTAAAAAAATAGTTTTGAACATATAAGCTAATATAAGCAATAAAGCTTATGAGTAAATATGCCTAACCTTAACGATTTCAAACTGGTCGCAAAGAAATCCGAGAAGTACGCAGATATACTGTTAAATGACACTACAAGTAGTCAAGAAGTAAAAGAGCTTAAGAAAAGAGAACGGCTAGGGTTCTATCTCTTTGTATTAGAGAATATTTGCGGCATTCAAGATATCTCTGATCTGAGGGATTTAGTAACGGATACTGAATTCAATCAGTTGGTATTGGGAGAAGACAAGAAAGACGACTGTGGTATTGATGCGATTCATATTGACGAAGACGAGTTCTCTATCAATCTATTTAATTTTAAGTATAGAGAAAAATTCAATCCTAGTGCGGCTCAGAGCCTAAATGCACCATTTATATCTGCTAAATTTGCTAACGCCTTGACAACGGAAAAGACAGACGACTTAGAAGGAAAAATAAAAGACTTTGCGATTTCTATCATAGAAAAGCTGAATAGCAACGATGAATGGAAGCTAAATTTATACGTTGTAAGCAATGAGAACGTAGAACTAAAAGAATCAAACGACGACATAAAAAGATTGGAAGAAACATACGGACTTGAAGTCAAAGCAGTCGGCTTGACTCAAATAACTCAATACATGTCCATCCGTCCTGAGCCGATCAATGCAGAATTGATGTTGGACAATGATGCGATCATGTCGTTCTCGGAAGATCCGATTTCATCATCAAAATCGTACATAATTAGACTCCCAATCAATGAGGTTGTACGCATCACATGTGACAATGAAGAAATGAGAAATCTATATAACATGGAAAATGTATATGATCTAAAGGATATAAATTTAGATTACTCTGTCTTGTTTGATAATGTCAGAGGGCTTGTGACACGCTCGAAGTACAATAAAAATATTTCGGCGACGCTGAAAAAAGAACCCTCAAAGTTTTTTATGTACAACAATGGCCTAACATTGATCGCTGAAGATATTGAGGCTGTTACCACTAATGCAAACAAGAAGATAAAGCTTAAACTAAAGTCTTTTCAAGTAATAAACGGTGGCCAGACACTGAGGACAATACACCAATTCCACAAGCTTGACAGAGAGAATATAGTAGAATATCTCTCCAGTAGCCAGATACTAGTGAGGATCTTTAAGACTACAAACGATAAAATACTAAATAATAAAATAGCTGAATATACGAACAGTCAAAACTCAATAGAGAGCGTAGATCTAAAGTCGCTTAGACCTGAGCAAATACAGCTAGAGCAGTATTTAAGTGAACACGAAGTAGTCTATTCAAGAAAAACCGGCGATACGGGATTAGCCGACGATAAAACATATAGACACCAAATCAGTATGGAACGATTTGGCCAAATTCTTTATGCCTTGAAAGGTAATCCGCACAGAGCATCTAACCGGAAGAGAGACATATTTGATAAGCACTATGACGAAATTTTTGGAGAAGATGCATTGAACGTTGAAGAGAGCCCTGCTCAAATCAAGAAGTACTTCGAAATAAAATCGCTATATGAAGATAAACGAGCAACGGACAGATATGATGCCACCGATCAAAAAGTATTCTATATATTGTACTTGCAATCTGAGACTAACAGAGGCGAAGAAGAATTGATAGATGCATTTGAAGAATCCTTAGAGAAATACAACTCGAAGGAGAAAGAGCAAATGACCAAAGCTAGACCCTTAGTGCAAATAGGATTTAAGAAATTTGTAGATGAAGAGTTCCGGATAAAATAGCTAGCTTAAGAGGTATTGTTTATCAGAAGAAAAGCGGTTTCAAGAGGAGAAGACATCAGTAGGCTTTTTATTTCCTTCCTGCTTTAAACCTTATAAAATCTTTGCAACTGAATATCTGGAATGTTTGTGCGAGAAGGGTGGAAATGAATCAAAAGGATATGTGCAAGATAGAATTCGAACCGTGGCATCAATTGCTAGAGAATTATGTTGATAGCTACGGGCAGGTCAATTATCGAAAGTGGAAGATTGATGGGGGCGCGATCGCCCAACTAAAAACTTGGCTTATCTCCCTCCAAAACATAGACCTTGATACCCTGGAGCCCGATACTAGCCTAGCCTTACTCCTCAACCTCTACAACGCACTTACTATTCGGCAAGTTCTAGAAAAGTATCCCATTGAATCTATTCGCCCAACTATTTTGGGCGTTCCCAACTGGCTCGCCTTCAAACTGTTCTTCTCTAGCAGCCTCTACAAACTCAACGATCAAAATCTCAGCCTAGACGATATAGAACATAATCTCCTACGCAAAAAGTTCTTTGAACCGCGCATTCACTTTGCCCTTGTCTGTGCCTCTTCCGGCTGCCCGCAGCTACGCAACGAAGCTTACTGGCCTGGTAAAGTCCGCGAACAGCTAGAACAAGATGCCCAGCAGTTTATCCGAAACTCAGAGAAAGTTCGCTACGACGGGCAGACAAACATTCTCTATTGCAGCAAAATCTTTAAATGGTATGGAGAAGATTTCGTCGCTGCCGCTCATTCTGTAACCGAATACATTCATCAATACAGCGATCAACCAATGCTACCTTCTGCTCAGATAGAGTACTTGCCTTACAGCTGGCAGCTCAACGACAGGAGTTGATACAAGTATCAATCGCCAGGATTAACGGCCATTAAAACAGCGGCATCTTATATCCCAGACGGTATAGCCGATAGCAATGCTTGCCGTAGGCGATCGCGAAGACCTTTGAGGTTTTTCAGGGACGACTAGCTACCTTGTAGCTGTTGTGTCACCCCTCCGAGGGAACAGACTAGAATTACCGCCCGAATAGCCATCATCGACTTCAACCCTTTTACTGACTCACGACCAGCGATACTGACCTCAGAGATAGGAGAGTAGAAGAAGTAAGAGTGCCCCGACTTAATGTCTCAGCTCATGATTCTCAAAGAGCTGAAGAAGCTACGAGACAACCTCACTTAAAGACAGCCTACTGGTTAGTACCTAGTTTTTCAAAAAGTCAAGTAGATCTTTGATAATTTGAACTCATTGAGAAGAGGAGATCATCAGCTCGTAACTCAAGTGCGATCGCTCTAGCACTTGAGCTACAAGCATCAAGTCCCCGTTCTTGTTGCGGTTGATTAGCTAGTTGAGACTAAGTAATTCTTGAGATATCTATTCAAAGCGCGACGCACACCTCTTCTACAGCAAAGCCGTACTCTAGCCTTGCGCAGGCAAAGGCTCAGGCCGCAAAGAAACCGTCTCCGACGCGCCGCTGCGCTCAACTTGCAGCTTCAAATCGCGCTGCAATCCGTTAGATTCCACCGCATCTTGCACTTCCTGTCCGGTCTTAATGCTCTTACCGTTTACCTGACGCACCACGTCACCAGAGCGCAGCCCGGCCTTAGCCGCAGGCGAACCCGGCACGACCTCAGCGACGAGTACACCATCGTCAGACTCCACCGTAAAGCCACGATTAGGATCCGCGTTTACAGACTCGCGTAGCGCAGGCGAAAGATCCACCATCTGAATGCCGATAAACGGATGCTCTACTTTGCCATCAGCGACTAGCTGACTCGAAATTCGCTGCACGGCTTCTACCGGAATTGCAAAGCCCAACCCCTGCGCACCGCTGATAATCGCGGTGTTCATGCCCACCACTTCGCCTCTTGCGTTTAGCAGTGGCCCGCCCGAATTACCCGGATTAATCGCTGCATCCGTCTGAATAAAGTTCACTCGCTTGTCTGCAATACCCACCTGGCCACTTGTCCGACCAGTCGCGCTGATAATGCCAACTGTAACGGTGTTATCTAAGCCTAAAGGATTACCAATTGCGATCGCAGTTTCACCCGGCATCAGCTCAGCCTCATTCATCTTCACCGTCGGCAAATCATTCGCCTTAATATTAATCACCGCGACATCCGTCACCGGGTCTGCGCCTAGCACTTTACCCTCAAAGCTACGCCCGTCTTTTAGCGTCACCTGCACCGTATCCGCGCCCTCAACCACATGGGCATTCGTCAGCACGCGGCCATCTTCACTCACAATAAAGCCCGATCCTACGCCGCTCTGCGTTCTTTCTGAAGGCCCACCCTGAGGCCCTTGAGCGCCCCCCGGAAAGGCATCGTCGCCAAAGAAACGGCGGAAGCTATCGGGAATACCAGAGGGTAGATTCGAGGGTTGACTAGAAACTGTACGAGAGGCGTTAATCCGCACAACAGCCGGGCCTACTGCCTGAACCACTTCAGCCACAGAGCTGCTTTCAGCGGGCAGTGCCAAACTTGTATTCACAGCGCTGTAAGCTGGCTGCGTCGCCGCGACCGGAGCAGATCCATTTTTTAGCGCACGGCTTTCTAGCGCATGGCTATCTAGCGCATAGTGAACGCCCGTAGCCGTACCGGCCCCTAGCATCACCAGCGCCATCGAAGTCGCCAGCTTTCTGCCAAACAAATTTGTCCTTCCAGACGGATAACGAGAGGTCTCTACAGAGCGATTATCAGACATTAAACCTTACATATAACGCGAACACCCTTACTGTATTCATCTCATTTGACAATGGTGTTGCAGCAATATGACTATCTTGTGAAGGATGGATCGAAAGGCTCTATGTGGTCTATTGGAAGAGTAATAAAGCACAAAAAGGAGTCCTTTTATGGATAGTAAATCAACCGTTGTTTGGCAAGGTAGCCTCAAGCAAGGCGAAGGTAAAATTACCACCGAAAGCAAAGCGCTCAATGAGTCTGTATATACCTTTGGCACTCGCTTTGAGAATAACCCCGGCACCAACCCTGAAGAACTGATTGCGGCAGCCCACGCGGCCTGCTTTACGATGGCAGTAGCCGATGGCCTAGGCGATGAGGACATCACACCCGAAAAACTAGAAACCGTAGCCACAGTCACGCTGAGCACGGAAGGCAATGAGCCTGAAGTTTCTCAGATTCAGCTAAAGATCACGGGCAAGCTGCCAGGCGCAGACGAAGCGACTTTCAAGAAAGTTGCGAACACAGCAAAAGAGAACTGTCCGATCTCTAGATTGTTTAATGCCGATATTTCTTTAGAGGTAGTACTAGAGAAGTAAATAGAAAGACAATATAGCAGAACAAAACGAACAAAAAAGGAGAGATGACTGAATGTCCGACCAGCTTAATGGCAAAAAGATTGCATTTTTGGCGACCGATGGATTTGAACAGGTAGAGCTAACTCAGCCCTGGGAGGCCATCAAATCGGCTGGAGCCACGGTGGAGCTAGTCTCTTTAGAATCCGGCAAAATTCAAGGGTTCAACCATTTAGATAAAGCAGACGAGTTTGCAGTAGACAAAACCCTAACAGAAGCCAACCCGTCTGACTATGCGGCTTTGGTGCTTCCGGGCGGCGTTGCCAACCCAGATACTTTACGCACCCACTCTGCCGCCGTTAACTTCGTCAAAGCCTTTGTCGAACAGTCCAAACCGGTTGCAGCAATTTGCCACGGTCCCTGGACGCTTGTAGAGGCAGATGTGGTCAAAGGGCGCACGCTTACCTCTTTTCCTAGCATCCAAACCGATATTCGCAATGCGGGCGGCACCTGGGTTGATGAAACCGTGCACGTAGATCAAGGC
>Ga0209194_1000690_pt1 | contig 24862 bp, 21 predicted proteins | sample COGITO_mtgs_1004_FD_184787 | JGI IMG/M metagenome (GOLD analysis project Ga0209194, IMG submission 184787) | Pelagic marine microbial communities from North Sea - COGITO_mtgs_100413 (SPAdes) (version 2) | ecosystem: Environmental > Aquatic > Marine > Epipelagic ...
CGGATTTGCTGCGGCCCATCAGCTTCTATCGGCGATACGATATAACGCTGAAGACGGCTGCAAAAGTAACTAAGCTAGATGCGAAAACTCAAACGATTACCTACGGCAGCGGTGAAACTATTCAGTATGATGTGCTGCTAATTGCGACTGGCGGCGCGGTGAAAAAGATTCCGATTGACGGCTCAGATTTAGGTAACGTTTTTACGCTGCGGCAGGCTCAAGATGCTAGGGCTATTCTTAGAGCTTCTAAGCAGGCCAAAAAAGTCGTTATCGTCGGCTCTGGATTTATTGGCATGGAAGTCGCCTCTAGCCTGAACCAGCAGGGACTTGATATCACGATTGTGACGCCCGATGAAATTCCTTTTGAGAATGTGCTGGGCGAGCAAGTAGGCAAGCTGATGATGCGAGTTCATGAGTCGCACGGGGTGAAGTTTAGGCTTGAGAGCAAAGCGACTGCCTTTAAGGGAGATGGAAAAGTTTCCTCTGTTGAGCTAGAAAACGGTGACGTTTTGCCCGCAGATATGGTGGTGGTTGGAATCGGCGTACAGCCTGCGACAGATTTCATTGAAGGACTTGCGCTGGATGAGGACGACAAGAGCATTCCGGTGAACCAGTACTTGCAGGCCGCGCCTAACGTGTATGCAGCAGGCGATATTGCGCAGTTTCCTCATTTTATTACCGGCGAGTCTGTGCGGATAGAACACTGGCGTCTGGCGATGCAGCATGGGAGAACGGCGGCGCGAAATATGATGGGAGAAGCGGTTGCTTTTGAGTCTGTTCCTTTTTTCTGGACAGGACAGTACGACTTTAAACTTCGCTATATCGGCCATGCGGAAAAATGGGATGATATTGTTATTCAAGGCAGCTTGGAAGAAAAGTCTTTTCTGGCTTTTTATGTGAAAGATGAACAGGTTTTGGCGGTTGCTGGGATGGGACGCGATAAGGAGATTGCTGCTATCTCTGAGCTGATGAATAGTAAGCAAATGCCGGATGCAAGCAAGCTGCAGACCGAGAATATCGATTGGGTTGAGCAGATGTAGCTAAAGTAATCTGCAACGGACTAAATCTGCAACGGGCTTAACCTTCAATAGACTACCGGTAGGAATGACCCCAATACAGCTCTGTATCGTACTCAACGCGGATCTGTCCGTTTTGGTTGTATTGCTCAAAGAGCTGCGTTAGCTGGGTCATCATCGGTTGAAAGTTGGGGTGGTCTTTCTGCGGGATGTAAGAAGAGGAGAGTAATCTGCCTTTTAGCGATGAGAGATTAAAGATCTGTTCGTTGTATAGCGTTTTTAGGCTAAGTAGACCGCCTGTAAAAGCTTCTAATGATTCTTTGCTTATGGTTTTATGCCCAACTGATTGGTAGTCGGTGCCATATGTTTGTAGCAGTGATTCGTAGGCTTTTAAGAAGGGGGTGGAGGTTGTTCTACGAGAGTTCCATAGCAGTGCTATCCATCCGCCGGGTTTGAGAATTCTTGAAATTTCAGGACCTGCTTGCAGCGGCTCGAACCAGTGAAAGGCTTGGGCTGCGATCGCGTACTCAACTGAATTATCTGGCAAGGTTGTAGCCTCAGCGGTTCCTGCAATGCTGCGAAATGCTGGGTAGCCTCGAAGCAATTTTTCAGCCGCTTCTCTCATTTTACGGTTGGGTTCTACGCCCAATACGCTGCAACCTGCTTTGAGAAAAAGCTCGGCTGAGATGCCAGTGCCAGAACCGACATCAGCTACTGTAGAAGATTGAGCGAGTCCGGTTTCTTGAGCTAACGTATCGATTACGCCTGTCGGATAGCTAGGGCGATACTTGACGTAATTATCGACGCGGTTGGAGAAACGTTGAGTTGAATCTGCAATCATGGGGAAATGGGCATTTTCTGGCTTTGACTTCTAGCTTTTGCGACATAGTTTTACGGCGTAATTATGAAAAACGTAATCATGAAAAGCTATGCCGTCATTAAACCTTATAGCCGAGCTAGATAGTCGAGATGGATAGTTGAGACAGTTGAGTGATTAGCTGAATTGCATCTCGGACAGGTGGCTTGATATTCGCTAGGCTAGAAGCTCACTACACGAAATGACCTAGCATGGATTTTGCTGAGAGCCTGAAAATGGCGACTAAAACGCTGAGTGCGAATAAGCTGCGCAGTGGCCTGACGATGCTTGGCATTATTATCGGCAACGCTTCGGTGATTGCAATGATTGGGATTGGTGAGGGCGCTCAGAAGTATGTGAATGGTCAGCTTCAGAGCCTGGGTCCAAATGTGCTGTTTATCGTGCCGGGAAATCGGGATGCGCGGCAGCTAGGGGATATTGATATCCCTCGGAATTTGGTGGTGGCAGATGCAGAGGCGATCGCTTCTCAAGTCCCCTCTGTGGCTGCGGTGGCTGCTGAAAAAACGACACAGGGCATTATTAGCTATCGCAATCGCAATACTAGCAGCAGCATTGTGGGGACGACGGAAGGTTTTTTGACGGTTCGCAGTTTTGAAGTGGGCCAGGGACGGTTTTTAAATGACCTTGATCAAAAGTCGAGCAGTCTGGTTGCGGTAATGGGGAGTACGCTAGCCGACCGGCTGTTTGAGGGGCAAAATCCGATTGGTCAGCAGATTCGAGCCAAAGGTATCACGTTTGAGATTGTGGGCGTTTTGGAGAAGAAAGGCTCGAATCTGGGGCTTGATTACGATGATGCTGTGATGGTTCCGATTACGACGCTAGCTAGTCGAATTGTGGGAAGAACCTCTCCTTATGGTGTGGATGTTTCTTTTGTGTCGGTGTCTGCGAATAGTCAGGCAGCGATGGAGACAGCGGAGTTTCAGATTACTAATTTGCTGCGGCTGCGGCATGGGGTGACGGATAGCGGCGACGATTTTTATATTCAGAGTCAAGATACGCTGCTGAATATTGCCGATACGGTGACCGGGGCGCTGACGCTAATGCTGGCTGCGATCGCCTCAATCTCGCTATTTGTGGGCGGCATTGGCATTATGAATATTATGCTAGTTTCTGTTCGTGAACGAACTCAAGAGATTGGTTTGCGTAAGGCGATTGGCGCAACGCAAAAAGATATTCTGAGCCAGTTTTTGATAGAGGCGGTGATTCTTTCGGCCATTGGTGGAATAGTGGGAACGGCGATTGGCGTTGGGGGTATTTTTGTGATTGCGGCATTCTCTCCTTTTGAAGCGGGTGTCTCTGCTAGCGCCATCATTATTGCGGTTGGCGTTTCAGGAACCATTGGATTGTTCTTTGGCGTTGTTCCGGCTCGTCAGGCGGCGAGGCTCGATCCGATTGTGGCCTTGCGCAGTGCGTAGGAAGTAGTTAATGTCTCCTTTAATTCAGTTTAAGAAAGTTTCGAAGCTCTACGGGAGTGGTAATACCGAGGTGCGGGCGCTTTGGGATGTGGATATGTCGATTGAGTCGGGCGAATATTGCTCGATTATGGGGCCTTCGGGATCTGGAAAATCGACGGCGATGAATATGATTGGCTGCTTGGATCAGCCGACGAGCGGTGAGTATTTGTTTGATGGGCAAGATGTGGCGCAGTTGCCTGAGAACAGCTTGGCGAATATTCGCAATCGCAAAATCGGATTTGTTTTTCAGCAGTTTCATTTGCTGAATCACTTGACGGCGCTAGAGAATGTGGAACAGCCGATGATGTACGCGGGGGTTTCTAGCCGCCAAAGGAGAGAACGGGCGGCAGAGGCGCTAGAGCAGGTGGGTTTGGGAAACCGGATTAATAACAGACCGAATCAGCTATCGGGCGGGCAGCAGCAGCGGGTGGCGATCGCCCGTGCAATCGTTAACAAGCCGCTGCTAATTCTGGCGGATGAGCCGACCGGGGCGCTTGATACGCAAACGACTCAGGATGTGATTGATATTTTTTCTGAGCTGAATAAAAGCGGGATTACGGTGGTGATGGTGACGCACGAGCCGGAAGTGGCCAGGCTAACAAATCGGGTGGTGTGGTTCCGCGATGGGGAAGTGCTCAATCATCACTTAGATCCAAGTGAGCTGGCGAGCGTGACGGCGGTGCCTGCGGGCTAGGTTAACGAGTATCAACTGTCACAGAAGTCTACCAGTATTTCTGCGCTCATCAGATAGGCTGAAGAGAAACGTCTCAAAGAAGTTCATGAAACGGCTAACTCGCGCTCGGTCTTGGTTGGTATTACTTGCTTCTATCGGCATCGGCACCGGGGCTTTGGTGCCAGCGGTGCTGGCTGCGGATCAGGTTCAGATTGCTCAAACTCAGGCTGAGTCGGCTGTCGATCGGGCGATTTCTGAGGGCATTGAGTTTGTGCGACGCGGTAATACTGAGTCGGCGATCGCTGCTTTTGAGCAGGCCGTTTCTTTAGACGAAAACTCTGCGGCGGCTCAGTATAATTTGGGCTTGGCGCTTCGCCAAAATGATCAGCTGCAGGCGTCGGCGACTGCGTTTTGGAAGGCAATTCAGGCAGATAATACGTTTGCCTTGGCCTACGTAAATTTAGGGGCGGCGCTGCTAGAAGGCGACAACATCGATCAGGCCGAAACTTATTTGACTAGAGCGGTTGAGCTAGAGCCTAATTTAGGGTTGGCGCATTACAATATGGGGCTGCTGCTAAGGCGAAAAGGCGCGTTAGAGAGTGCGCTTTCTGAGTTTAATCAGGCGGTCGCATTTAGCCCAGAGGCGGCTGAACCTCATTACCATGTGGGCGTACTTTATCAGTCTCAAGGGCAGTATGCGATCGCTCAGCAGGCTTTTGAGAATGCGATCGCGCTAAACGGCGACTATGCGGAAGCCTATTACAACTTAGGCGTTACGCTGGTGCGCCAAGGCAAGCTCACTGAGTCGCTAGTGCAGTTTAACCGAGCCATTGAAATTGCACCTGGCTTTGGTCATGCTTATTACGCGCAAGGACTAGCGCTGGCGGATTTGAAGCGCTATAGCGAAGCAAAGGACAAGCTGCGCGCGGCGAGCAACGTTTATATTTCGCAGGGCGATGCTCAGTGGGCTAGTACGGCTCAAGGTCAGATTGCCTATATTGAGACTTTGCAGTAGCGCTCTTTCAGTTTCTTGCGTTTCAGAGAATCTACTTTTCAGAGATTCTGCGTTTTAGAATCCGTCTAGCTCAAAGGCGCGCGTGTTGCCGCTTTCTAAGGCGGCTAAGTTCTTCCTAAGCTGCGTCCAAACGAGTAAGGCGCTCAGCAAAATAAGGGGCGAGGCCATGGCGTAGGCAATTTTGGTGGGAAAGCCGAAGATAGACATGCCTGACGCTAGAAATACGCAGCTCCCTAAGCAAATGCCTAAAAAGGGAAGCTGTAGATCGAATCCTCTGAGCTTGGAGATGGAGCGGGTGGACTTTTTGGCGTACCAATCGCCGACGGATCCTTTCAGCACTGCGGAGAAGGCTAGCCCAGAGGTGATGGATATGAACAAACCTGCTGCTAAGAGAAAGTAGGGGGGCGTATCGGCGTAGTACATATTGGCGAGGGGTGCCTTTAGGTTGATGTTTTGTAAGGGGATACAAAGACTGATTATATCGGAAAGTGCAGAGCTAGCGCGGCACTTTGGGGGTCGGCGTGGTTGGGCGTACAAAGGCACCGACTAGCTCAGTGGGAACTAGAGCCGCGGCTCTTTCCTTTGAGAAATCAGCGATCGCATCCCAAGCAGCCCCTAAAATTTTGTCTGGCTGCAAGTCGTCTTTGACTAAAAACCACAGTCGCTGAACCTCTTCGGTATGCAGCCGGTTGTCTTCGGTTAGGGCGAGTACGAGCTGTCGCCTCAAGTATTGCCCTTCCTCGGAGACTAGAAACTGAAGGCCCAGTCCGGCGGTTGGAATAATATCGAAGCTGTCATCGGAGCGGGCGATCATCAACAGATTTTCTAGACGCGTCCATTGGAAGTGACCGTCTTTAAATAAAACGTCGATTAGTCGGCGGCGTAGGGCGGGCGTTTCCGCTGTTAGGAGCCGACGCGCTACGTAGGGATAGGCAATTTCGACAATTTTGAAGTTGGGATCTAGGCTGAGGGCCAAGCCTTCTTGAGTGACTAGCGAGCGAATAATCAGCGCAAACTTGGCCGGTACTCGGAAAGGGTATTCGTACATCACCTCTGAGAATTTGTCGGTGATGGACTTAAAGTTGAAGTCGCCTACACTGGCACCGATTGCATCTGCGAAGACGGCTTCTAAGGCCGGTACAATCGGTCTAACATCTACATCGGGGGTTAGAAAGCCTAGTTTTACAAAGTCGTTTGCTAAGTCGGCGTAGTCTTTGTTGATGAGATGGACAACAGAATCTACTAAGGTTTCTTTGGTGAGCTGATCGAGTTGGTCGGTCATGCCAAAGTCGATGTAGGCCATGCGACCGTCGGGCATCGCGAACAGATTGCCAGGGTGAGGATCGGCGTGGAAAAAACCAAATTCTAGAAGCTGTCTTAATCCGGCAGAGACGCCAATTTCAACTAGGTCGTTGCTGGCTAAACCGGCTGCTTTTACGGCGTCGGTGTCGGTGAGCTTGAAGCCTTCGATCCACTCCATGGTTAGGACGTGAGCGCTGCAGTAGCGCCAGTAGATAGAGGGCACTTTTATCAGCGGTTCGTCTTGAAAGTTGGCGGCGAATTTTTCGGCATTACGACCTTCGTTGAGGTAGTCGACTTCTTCGAATAGTTTGCTGCCGAACTCGTCTACAATCAGCGTCAAATCGTGACCTAGATTTAGCGGTAGCCAGGGTGCAATCCAGCTTGCTGCCCAGCGCATAATGTATAGATCACGGCAGATAATGGGCATCAGGTTTGGACGCTGCACTTTTACGGCGACTTCTTCGCCACTGTACAGGCGAGCGCGGTATACCTGGCCCAAACTAGCCGCGGCGACTGGCTCGGCGGAGAAGCTGCTGTAAATTTCTTCGGGGGTGCGCTCTAGATCGTTGTAGATGGTCTGGCGAGCGATGCTGTTGGGGAAGGGGGGAAGCTGATCCTGTAGCTTAATGAGCTCTTCTAGAAAGCTGGGCTTGATCAGATCTGGCCGGGTGGAGAGGGCCTGACCGACTTTGATAAAGGTAGGGCCTAGCTTAGTTAGAATTTGGCGCAGGCGAATGGCTCTGCGCTCTTGATTGATAACTGAGCGGTTGAAAAGGCGATCGCTGAGCAGTCCGAGGGCGAACGCGCCTAACATCCAAGAAACGGTGAGGGTGCGCCAGATAATCACGAGGGGCCGCCAGCGGTAGTACTTGGCGATCGCCCGCCAATCGTAGCGGCGCATATTGTGAGGGTTGGATGATTCAGGGATAGCAGAGGCTGTCATAGGGTGCAGGCTTGCAACCGCAAGCTTCGCATTCTAATTTTCTTCATTTTAGTATACAAAAATACAAACATATTAAGAACTATAGACAGATTTAAGCTAATAGGTTTGTATTTGCTAAGCAAATTTTAGGTCGCTCTACAGCGTTTTTAGCGCTGCTTTAAGCGTAGAGACAACCTGTTCTTGCTGATCGACTCTTAGCTCTGGAAACATGGGGAGTGCGAGGACTTCACCGGCGGCTTGCTCGGTGTTGGGCAAAGATCCGGCCGCGTAGCCAAGGTCTGCGTATACCGACTGCTGATGTAGTGGAACGGGGTAGTAAATCATGGTAGAGATGCCTTCTGTCTGCATTTTTTCTCGCAGGCGATCGCGCTTTTCTCCCTTGCTGCCTTCTATCAATACGGTGTACTGATTCCAGACGCTGCTGCCGCCTTCAGTCGCTTGGGGCGATCGCACTCCGTTTACCTCAGCTAGCAACTGCTCGTACCGGGAGGCAACGATCTGCCGCTGAGTATTCCACTTTTCTAGATACTGGAGCTTCACTTTTAAGATAGCGGCTTGCACAGCGTCCAGGCGGCTGTTAATGCCGGTTACCTCGTGGTGGTAGCGTAGCTTGCTGCCGTGGGCGCACAGGAGTCTTGCGGTGGCCGCGATCTCTGGGTCGTTTGTGGTGAGCGCGCCGCCATCGCCGCAGCCGCCTAGATTTTTGGTGGGAAAGAAGCTAAAGCAGCCGACTCGGCCAATGCTGCCGACCTTTTTTTGGCCCCACTGGGCGCCAGTAGCTTGGGCGCAGTCTTCAATGATGGGTAGCTGATGCGCTTCGGCTACCGCTATTACAGCGTCCATATCGGTTGGTTGGCCGAAGATATGAACGGGCAAGATGGCTTTGGTTTTGGCGGTGATAGCTTGTTCTATCAGCGCTGGGTTGAGGTTTAGAGTTTCTAGCTCAATGTCTATAAATACGGGGACTGCGCCTACTGCGCTAACGGCTTCGGCGGTGGCAATAAAGGTAAAGGGAGAGGTAATGACTTCGTCTCCGGGGCCGATGCCTAAGGCTTTTAACGCTAGGTACAGCGCGTCTGTGCCCGAGTTACAGGCGATGCATTCTGTCGTGCCAATATAGTTTCCAAACTGCGCTGAGAAGGACTCAACGACCGGCCCGTTGATGTATTGCCCAGAAGACAACACGCCTAGCACTGCTGCGCTGACCTCATTTTCGATGGTGGCGTACTGCTGGGTAAGATCTAACGGAGGAACCGGGCTGATAACTTTATTCACGTAAATACCTAGATAGGAGCGCTAGTCGAACGGCCAGCGACGGAGGCTAGCTGTTTGATTAGTCGGAGACGAAACGTTACAAAGACTTGGATGTATTCTATAGCGCTTTTGCCGGAAGATTGGGGGTGAGATGTGCAATTCTCTGGATGGTTATGGCTGATTCTGCAACGAATATAGTGCCCGATTTGCTCGGAATGCTATGGGCGATTGGACTGATGGCGATCTCAATTGGACTCTCTAGCTGGCAGGGTTTAGGACTTTCTAAGACGCTGGCGATCGCGACGGTGCGGACGCTGGTGCAGCTATTGGGGGTCGGCCTGTTTCTTTCGATTGTGTTTTCGACTGAGAATCCGCTGATTATTTTGGCGGTAATCGCAGGGATGGCGACGATTGCAGCGGTGGTAGCCCGCAACCGGATAGACCGCGAAATGTCTCGGCTGTTTAAGTGGGTTTTGCTGGCGATTTTTTCGAGCGGGTTGGTGACGGTTACCTACGTCTGCGTTTTTGTAATTCAGCTAGATCCCTGGTACAGCCCGCAGTATTTGATTCCGCTGTCGGGGATTGTGTTGGGAAATGCGATGACGGCGGCTTCGATTGCGGGAGAGCGGTTGGTGAGTGCGTTGCGCAACAGCCGAACTGAGATAGAAACGCATTTGAGTCTAGGGGCAACGCCTGAGCAAGCGGCTTCGACCTATCGTAAAGAGGCGATTAAGGCGGGGCTAATTCCGACGATTAACGCCATGATGGTCGTGGGCTTGGTGACTTTGCCGGGGATGATTACCGGGCAGATTTTGGGGGGTGCCGATCCGCTCATTGCGGCGCTCTATCAAATTTTAATTATGTTTATGCTGGCGCTAGCAACGCTAATCGCGGCGCTCATTGCGACCTATGGGATCATGCAGCAGTTTTTCAATCCGGCGATGCAGCTAGTAGACCCGAGGTAAGCGGCTTCTAAGTTTCACTTTTTTGGTCTTTGACGAATCCGTTTAGATCGGGACGATAGCGGGCTAAGAATTCGCCTTTCGCGTCGTATAACTCAATGGGGAAGTTACCCTGCGTACTGAGCAAGGTGATTTCTTTGAGCAGTTGATTTGATTGGGTGACGACGCCGGAGTCGAGGGTGACTTCACTGCGCTGGTCGGGGGGCGTGATGGACTGATTGATAGCTCGGTCGTAGTTTTCTAAGAGATTGAGTCGGACGTTGCCGCCGCGTACTGAGTAAGTACATCGCTGGACGGTGGTGGCTCCGCAGGCGGTGTAGAAGCTAGGCTCTACCGGCTGAAATCGCTGCGAAACCTGGCGGTTGCTATCGGCTTTTTTAAGTGACTGTTGGTAGAAACTGACGAGCGGCTGCGCTTTGGTATGGGCAGAGGTGCCAGGGGCAATGTCTTGAACTTGCTTGACGGCGGCTGTCCAGGTTTGGACGGCAACTGTCCATTGGTCTTCGCTGGCAACGCGCTCGGCGTCGCTAGCTAGCTGCTGAGCTTTGGAGAGATTGCGGCTGGCGTTGCGTTCTTGAAGGGCGCGATCGCGCACCGTTTCCATTTGCTGCCGATATTCTGCCTGTAGGCCCTGAGCTTCTTCGTAGGCCAGGGTGCCTAGCGGGATTTGATCTATTTGCTCGACCGCTGACTCCCAGCTTTGTAGGGCAGATTCCCAGCCTTCCAAGGAGCTAGCTTGTTTGGCGGTGGCGGCAGCTAAGGTGGCAGCTTTTTGAGCGGTTAACAGGCTGGTTTCGGCCTGCGATTCGGCGTCGATTCGAACTTTGATGGTGGATAAGTTAGCTCTATATTCGGTGAGCTTGCGGTCGGCGAGGCGACGAACCTGATTGTCGGTGGGGACGTTTTCTAGGGTGGCGATCGCCCCTCTCCACTGTTGGGCAATCTCTTCCCATTTGGTGGAAGAGTGCGGAGGATTTTGAGAGGCTAGGGCGGCTGCATAAGCCTGTGCTTGGGCTGCGCTAACGCGGTCTAAGGCGGTCAGCTGACTTTCGAACTGGGGCAGAACGGCGTTGGCCTCTGAGTAGTGAGGTGACCAAAAGGGGATGGGTTGAAGCGATCGCACCGAGCGATTGAGCTGCTGTTTGGCGGCGGCAACGGCTTCAGCGTTGGCCTCTAGCGTTAGATCTGACAGAGCCCTTTCGCCTTCTGCTTGAGCGGTTTCAATCCGAGGACAGGCTCCAAAGCTACAGGGCCTAGTAAGTACGAATCCTAGTAAGCCAATGACAAAGAAGCCGATTGCACCGGCAAAGAACCAGGGATTTCCTTTTGTTTGCTGCTGCCACTGCTCTCGCTGCTGTTGTACTTCTCGCTCGTCTATAAGAGCAACCGATTCGTAGGACGTATCTTCTTCTGAGGCCTGTTCTAGCTGATAGCCTTCTTCAGGCAATTCGTCATCTTCAGCCGTTTCATCCTCATCCGCTGCATATTCGCTGGTATCTAGTTCGTAAGTGCCTAGCCCTTCAGCGTCATATTCATCGGAGCCATACGCATCAAATCCGATTTCAGCGCCTGTTTCATCTTCATCTGCTTCATCTTCATCTGTTTCATCTTCACTGGTCTCGAAGATATCTTCTCCTGGCTCTGCTGCATCGTCATCTAAGGCAAAGATGTCTTCTCCTGGGTCTAATTCATCTGTCGTTAAGTTAGAGAAATCGGCTGTCCAATTTTTCACCGGGTTCTCATCTGATGCGTCTTCGATAAACGGCTGGTCGTTGGTTTTGTTACTACTTGGTAGGTCGCTGGAAGTATCGTTTTTGCCGATGTCTATTGGGCGATCGCCGTCAAAGGGGTCTCTTAGTCTGACGGCTGCCTTGGACAGATCGCCTGTTAACTCAGGCGCTGATGCTTCTACGTTTGCGGCTGTTTGAGTCGCTTCCTGGCTGAGTCCACTGGGTTGGGTTGGTAAAGGTTGCCAGGTTCCTACATTCGAATGCTGTGTGGGTTCGGCCGTTGCATTCTCAGAGGCTAGAAGTTCTGAATCTAAAAGTTCAGAAAACATGTCATCAGCGATCGCTAATTCTGCATCGGTCTCGTCGCCTACTAGCTGGGCCGCTGATCGATCTAACGCATTTTCGAAGTCGGCAGCAAGCTCATTATCAGTGGCTGCGCTAGGGCTGAAGACATTGCCTGCCTCAAAATCGAAGAATCCCTCGTCTGATGGGTTACTGCCCTCGGCATAGGCGATGGGTAAATCAATGGTTGGTAGATCTAAATCGGAAGCGTCCAAGTCTGAAGCGTCTAGGTCTGAATTATCTAAGTCTACGGTTGGCTCTTCTTCCGGTAGCGAAAAGTCTTCTGAATCCAGGTTCTCTACGGTGGAAATAGGTAGAAAAGCATCTTCAATATTAGCTTCATTAGCTTCAATATCCGCTTCGACATTGGCCTCAGGAGAAGACAAAGAGCCTGTTTCGTCTTGAAAGATAGGTAAGGGTATTTCGGTAACGCTGTCGCTGTCGTCGGTGGGTGTGCCAAAAAGATCGTTAAAGCCGTCGGCTACTTTCCAAACGAATGAGCGAGCTGTGAAGGGCTTTGGCTCGCTGTGATGCTTTAGAAATAACTGAACAGCGACGGCTTCGCCCGTTTCGGTGAGGTCGGCGGCTTCTTCGGGTAGGCCAACGGTGTCGAACTGCTGTCGGAGCGATTGCTCTAGCCAGTCCAGTGTGCTGTCTGCGAGAGGTGCGGATTGGCTAGTCTCGCTCGGATACTCCACGAGCACCATTACCTTCTCTCGGCCTAGGGTACAGCGCGCCTTGGTGCCTGAGGGCGTGTCTAACTGAGTCTCGATGGCCTGAGTTAGCTCTGTGGATAGGTCTTTGAAGGTAAGTGCAGACATAGAGATAGGGCGCATTCGCTCAGAACGCTAGTATTTCTGTAGAGTGAACGAGGAGCGGGAAACGTGAACGTTGGCAGGGATGACTATTGGGATCGTCAGCGGGAAGGGGATCGTTGGCGGGAAAGTTATTGGCTAATTGCGATAGGTGGCCCTCTAGAGAGCGTATGTCAACCTACCGGTAAGGGCAAGTAACGGGTTTGTGGCTTACCACAGTCTTTATCAAAGGCAGTTGATAGGAAGCTACGCTATCGCTATGTAACCACAGCGGGTTGAGGAATCTGTGATGCGGAGGATGGGCTAGCGCTTATGGACATTTTGATTGTGGAAGATGAGGTGGAAATTGCCGAACTCATTCAGCTCTATCTGTCCAAGGAGGGGTTTAACTGTCATATCTGTCGGGATGGGAGCACTGCGCTCGATCGGTTTAAGACTATTCAACCAGATTTGATAATTTTGGACTTGATGCTGCCGGGCCTTGATGGTTTAGAGGTTTGTGCTCGAATCAGACAGCAGCAGGTGGTGAAAGATCCTTACATCATGATGCTGACTGCTAAGGGCGAAGAGATAGACCGGATTATTGGTTTGTCCACGGGTGCCGATGATTATATGGTGAAGCCGTTTAGCCCTCGCGAGCTGGTGGCTAGGGTGCGCGCTGTTTTAAGGCGTAGTTTGAGAGGGGGTGGACAAAGCGCTGCTCAAAACACCTATCAGACGGCTCATTTTACGGTGGATATTGACCAGAGACTGGCGGTTGCTAGGCCGCTTTTTGAGGCAAGTGATTCATATGAGGCAAAGGGTTCCCAAACTGAAAGCGAAAATCTCACTCCGCTTGAAAAAAATATATTAGAAGCGGGACAAGAAGGACAGAGTGCTGAAGCGGTGCCGCTAGAGCTGACTCCGCTGGAGTTTGATTTGCTCTGTACGTTTATGAGCTATCCGGGTCGGGTGTGGAATCGCGCTCAAATCATTGAAAAGCTGTGGGATGGCGACTTTTTTGGCGATGAGCGGGTAGTGGATGCCCATATTGCGCGGCTGCGTAAAAAGGTGGAGCCTAATCCGGCGCAGCCAACTTTTATTAAAACGGTGGTGGGTGTGGGCTATCGGTTTGAGGACGACGCAGGCTGAGCGTGTGCTATCTAGACGGGCTCGACTGTAGGGTAACTGTTAGCGCGACCATAAATTACTAGAGGAGAGGTGAAGCTGCAGGATGGCTTCTGGAAGATGGCTTTTGGCTGTGCATGTTAATTTTTTAGGTGCTGTTTATGGCCTCTTCTGAGCGCAATCCGCGTCAAAAAGCAGATCGAAAGCTGGGTCTGCGCAATCGCCTTTTGATTTCTCAGCTCACTGTGATGGCGGTAACTGTGATGGCGCTGGCTGTGGTGAGCCGGCTTTATACGCCTCGGTATTTTGTCGTGACGCTAGAAAGAATGGAGCGGCAGGGCACTCGCTTTCAAAAGGTGGTTCAGGGCCAATTGGTGGATGGGTTTACTGAAACCTGGGCTAGGGGGATGAGCTGGTCGGTGATTTTGGGGGGCAGTACGGCGGGGGCGCTGAGCTATTGGCTGAGCCGACGGATTGCTAAGCCTTTGCTGAGTATGGAGGCGATTACGCGGCAGTTTGCGGCGGGGGATTTTTCTTCGCGGGTGCCGTCGTTGGATATTCCAGAGTTTGACAATTTGGGCCGCAGCTTTAACCGGATGGCGGACGATTTGGAGGATGTGGAAAGTCGGCGACGCGAGCTGGTGGGCGATTTGACGCATGAGCTGCGGACACCGCTGACGATTGTAAAAGGCTATTTGGAGGGGCTAGCCGATGGGACTATTGCGCCTTCTGATGAGATTTACGGACGGCTAGTGCGCGAGACGGAGCGGCTGCAGCGGCTGGTGAATGATTTGCAGGAGCTGTCTAAGCTGGAGTCTGGCTATTTACCGATTGAGGCGCGTGAGGTGGCGATCGCCCCGCTGGTGACTCAAGTGTGCGATCGCTTTTGCGATCAGCTCATTGCGTCTGATGATTTGGCGCTGACCACTGATTTGTCTGCTGATTTACCTGAGAAGGCGCTGACTGTTTGGGGCGATCCGGCTCGCATTGAACAGGTGCTAGTGAATTTGCTGAGTAATGCGCTGCGCCATACGGCTAAGGGGGAAGTGAATGTACGTATTTATACGGAAGAAGATTTTTTGTGGATAGCGGTTTCAGATACGGGTATTGGAATTTCTGAAGCGGATTTGCTGCACGTGTTTGAACGATTTTGGCGGGCGGATCGATCGCGCGATCGCGCCTCGGGCGGATCGGGGATTGGTCTGGCTGTAAGCCGTCGCCTGGTAGCCCTACAGGGTGGGAAGATTGTCGCTAAAAGTAGGTTGGGTAAAGGCAGCACCTTTAGCTTTTCCTTACCGATGCGCCCCGTCTAATAAAGATAGCGTCAAGACGGATGGCATCTCAGTAATATTGCGGCCACTCTAAGCAAAGAGAGTCACAAAAGTGCGTGCTTGCACTGAGAATTCATGAGATCGTCCCTGCTTCGCCACTTCAGTTCTTCACCTGTGCCAACGGTTGCCGCCGAAGCTGCGAGCGAGCAGCGACCCTCCGCGCATCAGCGGCGGCTATTCAAAAATCAGTATGTCATTTCTCATCGCCTGGGCCAGGGTGGATTTGGTACAGCTTATTTTGCAAAAGATATTACGGCTGCGTCTCCGCTGCCCTGCGTTATCAAACAGCTAAAGTATAAGTCCCAAACGCCGATGGACTTAGAGCGCAGTCAGCGCCGGTTTCAGCGGGAAGTTCGCACGATGGCCCGACTGGGAAGCCACAGTCAGATTCCTGGACTACTCAGCCACTTTACTGATGGGGGGAAGTTTTATCTAGTGCAAGAGTATGTACCCGGTCTTACCCTCACCCAGGAAGTGAGCCGCCAAGGTGTGCAAACAGAGGATCAAGTAAAGCAGCTTATCCGTGAGATGCTGCCTATCATTCGCCATATACACCGCCAAAACTTACTGCATCTTGATATCAAGCCTTCTAATATTATTCGCCGTAGTCATGACCATAAGCTAGTGCTAATCGATTTTGGCGCGGTTAGACGCGCTAGCGATGGGCCAGAAAGTGCCCCTGCTAAAAAGCAGCGTTGCGCAGGCACCATTGGCTTTGCACCTATAGAGCAGCTAGAAGGCGTACCTACTTATGCTAGCGACCTCTACTCGCTAGGCGTTACCTGCTTATATTTACTCACGGCTATTTCGCCAACAGATTTAGCGCTCTCGTCTAAAGGTCAAAATCTTCGCTGGCAAGAGTCTGTTGAGCTGAGTCCTTATTTCACTCGCGTCCTGACAAAAATGCTTCATCCCGATGCCACCCGCCGCTTCAACAGTACTTACGAGCTAGAACGGGCCATGAATTTAGAAACTCACTACGAAAATTTGCAAAGCTGCTTGACGACCGAAGCTAGGACGGACGAAAGTTTTTCTTCGCCTGCGGCCTGTCGTTTGGCGCAGCCCACGGGAACTAGAAGCCATGCTCAGCGCCAGGCGCAGTCCATCAAAGAGTGGCAGCAGCGCCGCCGTCAGTTCAAGGCGTTTACGCCTAAGTAGTTAATCTAAGGTACTTTGGGCACAGCTTTAGTTGTTAGCGCAAGTTCTTTCTATCCCATCGCGTCTACTCCGTCGCGGTAGCGAGGGGTTCGATTAAATTATCGTTGGTTTCTGGCAGTTCGCCTGCTAGCCATCGGTCGATCAGGTTGTGGAAATTGACTGCGCTTTCGTCATAAAAAAAGTGTCCGGCATTGTCTATCTCTACAAAAGTGAGCTGAGGGTTGAGGCGGTTGACGTATTGACCCCAAGAGATAGGGATGACGCGATCGCATTTTCCCCAAAGCAGCAGCGTTGGCACCTGCACTAGCGGAATGAGATCTCTGGTCATGGGGCTGAAGCTATCGGAGGTTCGAGACTTGACCAAATAGCAGAACATTCTGGCTGCGCCGCGTTCTTGGGTGGGGCGAACGAAGCTTTGGATGAGGGCATCGTCTATGCGGCTAGGGTCTTGGGAGAGGGCGGTGAGGACTTTGCGGATGATTTTGGGCGATCGCGCCAACCTAAACAAAGGCCGAATTAGCAGCGGCGAGGCAAACCATCGCTCTACCACCGCGCCAATTTTGGCAGCCGATCCGGCTAGCTCTTGTCTGGCCGCAGGCAGCGTCAACATCACGAGTTCGCTAACCTGTTCTGGATAGCTAGTTGTCATCTGCAAAGCAACCAAAGCACCTAGCGAGTGGCCCATCAAAACGACTGGCTGCTGAAAAAATGTCTGACAGAAGGCGGCTGTCTGTGCCACCCACAAATCTGTATTCAGCTCAGCGGCTACCTTTTGCGAGCCGCCAAATCCTAATAGATCTACCGCATATACGGGCCGTTCTTTGGCTAGCGCTGTCAAATTCTCGCGCCACTGTTCCAAGCTAGAGCCTGCGCCATGTAAGAGCAAAAAGGGCGTCTCATTTTCTGTTCCCGGCGTTTCTGCCAAGTGCGTGTAGCGAATTCGCCAACCGCGCCAGTACCAAAAGCGCTGCTCACCTAGAGGATGGCTAGGCAGATGTTCGCCAGCTTGCCCGGTAAAAGTAGTGCTAGAAATAGCCTGCGTTTTCTCCATCTCCCAACTTTAGCGTTCATCTTTACTCTGCGCTCGCTTTCCCTCATGCTAGAAAGTCGTAAGTTTTTAACTAAACGTCTTTAGGAGTTAGCCCAAATGGATCCCGTTAAACTGATGAAGCAGGAAGTCGGTCGCGCTGCCGCCCAGCAGGTAAAGTCTGGCGATATTGTCGGGCTGGGTACGGGGTCTACAACGGCCTTTGCGATTCAGTTTATTGGTGAGCGAATTGCTTCTGGTGAACTAAAGGACGTGGTGGGAATTCCGACTTCTTTTCAGGCGTCTGTGCTGGCAAAGCAGCATGGCATTCCACTGACGACGCTAGATGATGCGGATCATATCGACATTGCCATTGACGGTGCGGATGAGGTTGATCCTCAGATGAACTTGATTAAAGGTGGTGGGGCGGCGCACACGCGAGAGAAAGTTGTTGATGGCTTAGCAGCGCGGTTTGTGGTGGTGGTGGATAGCTCTAAGCTGAGCGATAAAATTGGCACTATTTTTGCGCTGCCGGTGGAAGTGCTGCCGATGGCGGTGGCTCCGGTTACTCGAGCCTTGGAAAAGCTTGGCGGTAAGGTAGAGATGCGGATGGGTGTAGCGAAGGATGGCCCTGTGATTACCGACCAAGGGAATATGGTGCTAGATGTGACTTATGACGGGATTGATGATCCGGCTGAAATGGAGAAAACGATTAACAACATTCCAGGTGTGTTGGAGAATGGGCTATTTGTCGGATTGACTAGCGAAGTGCTGATTGGTGAAGTGAAAGACGGTGAGGCAACTGTGCGCAGTATGTAGGCAATCGCCTGTACAAAAACGGTTAGTAGAGAGTGTACGATAGCGTTCTACTTCGCAAAAAGTGGAACGCTATGGATTTTAGAGGGCTTTATTGCTACATCTGACTGGCCAGATCGATGAATTCCTGCGCTTGCTCAATTGTCTTGAGTGCTTTGTCTGCAGTGACCTGTGTTTTGTGGTCGTAGTCTCCTTCTGTTCGAATGACCGCTGCGTTGATGAGATGCCGATGAAATTTTTCAGGTAATCGCTTTGTTTTAGAAAACGCTTTACCAAAGGCGCTGATTACGGCGGAATGGCTAGAAAACGTTAGATTTTCTCCTAATAGAAATGCCTGAGCGATATAGAACATGCTGTAATAGGCTCTTGATGCAGCGAAGCCGTGCATCTCAGATTCTGAGAGCAGCTGCGCAGCTTTCAAGCTCTCTTTGGCTTTCTCAACTAAAAGTTTTTGCTCCTCACTCATACGACAATTCCTTCACGTCGAATATTTAGCATTAGGGGACTTCGACGGGTCTGCCAATCTTCGTACCCTGTCCATAAGCAAGTAACCAAAACCTCATATTCGAGACATAACGCAGCTAAGCAATCGATAACGGCTTCCCGTTCGGCAGGAATTTCTGTTGTCTCAGTCAACACAATTAGGGCATCTATATCAGAGTCAGTTCGTGCTTCTTTTCTAGCTTGAGAGCCAAATAGGATAAGTGATGCTAGGCGATCGCCGTATAACAATTCTAAATGGCGCTTGAGCTTGCCTAGGATTTCTTGAAGCTGCGGGTGTTCCACGTTGGGCACCTATCAAACATGAGTTTATTTTACCGAATTATTTCTAGCCGTGGAGTAAAGGGCTAGAGAATACCTTGAGAAATCCACATGCCTTGGCACTTAGCGAGTCGGCGGGCGTTAAGCTGGATACAGCTTAATCAATCTTTTTCCGCAGAATCTTGGTCTTAGCTCGTTGTGTACGATTCTAAATTTCGTGCTTTTTGGAACTGCTGAAATCTAGCTCACTCTTAAACAATTAGCCAAATGGCTAAACCCCAAAAAGGAATAAATCGCAGAAACCGCTGTTTGCTTTTCTTTGCTATCACTGTGCTCATGAGCCAGGCTTGAAACAGCCAAAATAGGGCTAAATCTACGCAGAAGGCGATGGTGACGCGATCGCTCCCTACCTTCCCTATAAAATAACTCCATCGCTCTGTCAGCTCACCAAATTCAGGACGAGCTAGGCAAAACCAGGCGATCGCGCCTGTTCCTACGGTTAACCCAATTATCCCAAATATCCAAGCTAATCTGCCTTTTCTCGGCGCTTTGGCGCTGACAGGATGACTCAATCGCTGAGCCATATAGGGAATCAAAAATACGTTGGTTAAGAACATTGCTGCACTCCAAAGCGCAGTGCGAGGAAGATTTTGCCCTTTAGGATCTAGGAGCATGAGCGGTAGAAACATTAGAATCCAAGCTTCGGCAAAATTGAAGAATGCTTCTGAAGCGGGATGAACGATCGGGGCCGGAATATTTAGAAAGGGCGCTGCTAAAAAGCTGAGAACGGGCAGCACAAAGAAGAAATTGAGAGATTCTTTGGCGATCTCACTGATGGTTTCAGGCTTTACGGCCCAGATGGGTTCTCCAGGCAATAGCTGTCCGGGCGGCGATAGCAAGAGAATTGCTACATATAGAACAACTAAAATCCACAAAGTGCTTGAAATAAGATGCTCTCGCTGACTGTTAGGCGCTTCTGTTTCTGCGCGAGTGTTTTCTCTTTCTGCGGGTTTGTCAAACATCCTGCTTTTTCTCAGCTGTTGGTTTTTTTAGTTATGGGTCTTCTCAGCTATGGGTCTTCTCAGTTATTGGTTGACTCTTTAAGGCTTTTCTCCTCGTGGTTTTGTGGTTTTAACCACCGCCGGGCTAGCGGCGTCACTAGTTTGATGATGGCAAAGGCGATTTTTCCTGGCTTAACCGGTGATTCAACTACATCTCGAGCGAATACAATTAGGCCCGAGTCTGGCGATAAGCGGTAAAAACTTGCGCCGCGCGTGTTGGGGAAGGGAACGCCTCCTAGCGCTACGTGCCAGGTGAGTCCTGCGGCTAAATCGTCTCCAGCAATGTCGTCGATCACAAACTCAAAGTCGTTGGGTACTTGGCTAAGCGTGTCTTCGAACATTTGGGCGATCGCGGCTCTTCCTTCGAAAGGCTTCGGAAAGTTCAGATCTTGATAGACGCAGTTCTGGTCAATGCAGGCGACTGCCGACTTTACATCGCGCCGATTAATGGCTGCGTACATTGTTCTGATTTGCTCGCTCGCGTTCATAGGTTTGTCTAGTTTTTTTGATCTTCTAGCCTTTTTGATCTTCTAGCCTTTTTGATCTATAGATAGCGCCTGTTCTAAGGCTGCCTTTTCTTTTGCTCGCCGGGTGTAGGCTTCTAGTTCTTCTATTTTAAGCCCAGATAAAATACTCAGGCTCTCTGGGCTGACGCCTTTGATGAGTAGCTCGATGCACCAGGTTTGTCTGGCTTGGGAGATGGCGATCGCTTCTTCTGCTCCTTCTATATCACTCTCTATATCACTCATAGTGGCCCACAGCTTGTCTATGTCGTTGACACTTAAAGGCTCTCCCTTATCGCTAATAAAAACCTCTGGCTGCTTGTCTTGGCGGCTTTTTAGCCACTGTGTCAGCGGATTTTTGTTGTAGCTGCCGTAGCGGTTTCCCATAATCCAGCGGTTTAGTGGGACTTGCCTGGAATGGGGGCCGACTACGGTGAGTAAATGCTGGGTTTTGCTGCTAAGAGAGTGCGATCGCAATAGCCCGGCTAACTCCTCGGCTCTTAGCCCTGCGCCAAACGCCACGTATACCAGCGCGTATTCTTGCGGCCCAATCTTTTTAGCTTTTTGAAAGAGCGATCGCACCACATCTGCCGATAAGTCTCTTACGGTTTCGGGAGGTCGTAAAGCCAGCGCACCTGATGGAGGCGACATTAGAACTGCTAGCGCTTGCAGAAAGTCTGTATCTTTTTCCCACAGGACGCAGCCGTCGCCGCTAAATTCCATCACGGCATGTCCGAGAATCATTGCGTTCAGCAGCTTTGCCCCTGCCTCTACCGATAGCCCTGGAACGGAAAGCTGTGCTGATTGTAAGTAGCTAATTGTTTGTTGATTGGCTTGCTGTAGAGTGCTGCTAAGGGCTTGCTGATTTTCTAATGGGAGATGACCCGATTCTCCGATGAGCGATCGCACCAACTCTGGCACCTGGCCTAGTAGATCTAAGCTGGTGGAGCCATATGCTTTTAGCGGATCGTTTGCGCCGGTAATTTCTGCGAGTGCTGCTTGCATATTTTCAGCGATAGGCACTTCTTGCAATACGGCTAAAAGCAAGCCCTGCTTACTTCCAAACTGGCGAAATAATGTTACCTCATTGACGCTTGCTTTCTCAGCGATTTGTTTAGTAGTGGCTGCGGTGATTCCCTGCTCTGCAAATAGCGAGAGAGCAGACCCTACAATTCTTTCACGGCTAGACAGCTTCTTTTCGCTCATGGCCAACTATCAAATGGTGTAGATACTATATCAGTCAATATACTGTCTATATACTCTGGCGTTACGGGTGGCGTTGCGGGGGTGTGGGAAGAGCCAACTGCTGTCGAAAGGAGTAAATTGCAAGTATCACTTGCAAACGTAGCGCGTATACGCTAAATTGCAAATGTAAGTAATACTTGCAGTTGCGATATTGCGCCGCCCCCACCCTATGAACACACAGCTTCCTAATAAACGTTTTGCTCGCCCTGTCCCCTACGTCAGTCCTGAGTCTGCAGGTAAGGCAAGTGCAGGTGCGGCAGTGAGCGCTGGGTCGAAAGTTTCTAAGAACGCTCAGTCTACAGATAAAATCAGCTGGCCGACGGTTGGATTTTTTGCAGTGATTCACGGGGTCGCGCTGCTGGCTCCCTGGTTTTTCTCTTGGTCTGCTCTAGGCGTTGCGATCGCGTTTCACTGGCTCTGTGGCAGCATCGGCATTTGCTTGGGCTATCACCGTTTGCTGAGCCATCGTAGTTTTAAGGTTCCGCAGTGGCTAGAGTATGTCCTTGCTACGATTGGAACGCTAGCGCTGCAAGGCGGCCCTATTTTCTGGGTAGCCGGACACCGCCAGCATCACGCTTTTACCGAGCACGTAGAGAAAGACCCCTACTCGGCTACGAAAGGTTTTTGGTGGAGCCACATGAACTGGATGTTCCGACTGAAGCCTGAGGTGTTCGATCCAGAAATTTATTCGAAGAACGCACCTGATTTGGCCCGCGATCCTTACTATCGCTTTCTCAACAAGTATTTTCTCGCGCTGCAAGTGCCTCTTGCCCTCATGCTTTACGCTGCTGGCGGCTGGTCATTTGTTATCTACGGCATCTTTGTTCGCGCTGTTTTGCTATGGCACTGCACTTGGCTAATTAACTCGGCTTGCCATATGTTTGGTTACCGTAACTTTGCTAGCGAAGATAATGCTCGTAATCTATGGTGGGCAGCTATTCTTACCTACGGTGAAGGCTGGCACAACAACCACCATACATTTCCTAAGATGGCTAAGGCCGGTCTGAAGAAGTGGGAGATAGACCCGACTTGGTGGGCGATAAAAGTACTGAAGTCTTTGGGTTTGGCCACTAAGATTGTGATGCCGCCTGCTAAAGCTACACTTTAAGACTTTAAGTATCGGTGATCAGCGAGAATCCTAGTCAGTTCTGTTACTTTCAACAGCTAGCTAGGATTTTTTTGCTTTCATCTTTGGCTTTATGTCTGATTCGAGCCGTCTTATTCGAGCCGCATATCTAGCGCTCAAGCTTTGTGGGTCTTTGCATAATTAAATCGTTTTGGTCGTCGCTTCCCATCGTGAATATATGCGAGCCAACGGTCACAAATTCCCATCTGCTGTAGAACTCAATGGCACGTTGATTATGCTCCCACACACCTAACCATAGGGTGTCGTAGTTTTGGGTGCTTGCTCTATCTAAACAAAACTGCATCAGTCTTGCGCCTATACCTTGCCCAAGTGCTGTTTTGTCAACGTATAGCCGCTCAAGTTCTATAGGGTTCTCTCCGGTAACGCAGGACTCTGTCACACCTGCTCGGAGTTTTGCGTAGCCTATCAGTTCTGAGGAGTCTTCTAGGCAAGCGAGCAGAAAAGTGTTTTTGTTGTCTGCTAGTTCGGTGCTGATTTGCTGAATCTGAAAGTGAGATTGCAGATAGGCTTCTGTGTCGGCTGCGTTGTCGCTAGTGGCGAAGGTGTCGCGAAAAGTTTGGATAGATAGATGGGCGATCGCCTCTACGTCTTGCTCTTTTGCCACGCGAATAGAAAGACCTTCAAACATAGCTACAGAGGCTCCTACGAAATTAATTCAGCCAGCTCCATCCATCTTTCTGTGGCGGTGTCAATTTCGGCAGAAACCTTTGCAATTTTTTCTGATAGTTCCTGCAACGCTTCGTAGTCGCTAGGTGGCTTTGGATACAGCAGCTTTTCTAACTCGGCTTTTTTAGCTTCCAGTTTAGGAATTTTAGTTTCTAAAGAAGCGTATTCTCTTTTTTCTTTGCTGGAAACTTTTTTAGACTGAGGGCTAGCGGGCTTAGCGGCTACTTTCTTTTCTGCTTTCGCGGCTTGCGTTTTTTTCTGAGCCGATTTTTCTGCTGACTCTTCTTTTTTCTTCGTGTCTAGATAAACAGAATAGCTACCTGGATATCGACGAATATTGCCGCCGGGTTCTAGGGCGAAAATTTCCTGCACCGTTCGATCTAGAAAGTAGCGGTCGTGCGAGACGGTGATGACGCAGCCGTTAAAGCTTTCTAGGTAGTCTTCTAAAACGGTGAGAGTTTGTACGTCTAAATCGTTGGTTGGCTCGTCTAGGATGAGGACATTGGGGGCGCTGAGCAGTACTCGCAGCAGGAAGAGCCGGCGCTTTTCGCCACCGGATAGTTTGTGGATAGGGGTGTACTGCTGGTTGCCGGTGAAGAGAAAGCGCTCTAGCATTTGCGAAACGCTGATCTGGCTACCGTCGGAGGTGGTGACGAATGCGCCTTCTTCGCTGAGGTAGTCCATCACGCGCTGCTCTTCATTAAGCGCTTCTAGCAGTTCGTCGGAGTGCTGGTTGAAGTAGCCGATGTGGATGGTGGAGCCGATGTCTACTGAGCCTTTGTCTGGCTCTAGCTGACCGGTGATGATGTTCATTAGGGTGGACTTGCCTGCGCCGTTGCCGCCAATGATGCCGATGCGATCGCTCCCCGTAAACTCATAGGTAAAGTCTTTAATCAGCGTTCGCCCACCGTAGGCCATCGTCACATTTTTAGCTTCAATTACTTTTTTGCCAATTCGTCGCCCTGGCGTATCAATCTCGACCTTGCCCTGCGTCTCCTTAAATTCTTTGTCCTTCATCTCTTCGATTCGACCAATTCGCGCGTTTTGCTTTGTGCTTCGCGCTTTTGGCCCCTGTCGCAGCCAAGCTAATTCTCGCCGCAGCATCCCCTTAAATTTTTGCTGAGAGCTAGCAGATGAGGCTTCTTGCTCTGCTTTTTTCTCTAAGTAATAGGCGTAGTTACCTGCGTAGGTATAGAGGTCTGCCCGGTCGATTTCGATGATGCGATTGGTTACGTTGTCTAGGAAGTATCGGTCGTGCGTGATCAGAACAATCGCCCCTCGAAAGCGAGCTAGATACTCCTGCAGCCACTCCACCGATTCTGCGTCTAGGTGGTTTGTCGGCTCGTCCATTAACAGCAGATCAGGATCGCTCATTAGGGCGGTGGCTAGGGCAATGCGCTTGCGATACCCGCCTGAAAGATCGCCGACTCGTGCTTCAAAGTCTTCGATGCCCAGCTTGCTGAGAATTATTTTGGCATCGGTTTCTAAGTCCCAAGCGCCTTGAGTCTCCATTTGTTCGCCGACTACGGCAAGGCGGTTCATAAGCTGGTCTAGTTCTGCGCCCGAAGCGTGAGACATTTTGTGCGATAGGTCTTCGTACTCTCGCACTAGCTGCATTTGCTCCCCGCAGTCGGCAAACACCTGGTCTAGAACGGT